>TARA_R110001599_G_scaffold84130_1_pt1 | contig 100163 bp, 89 predicted proteins | sample TARA_R110001599 | Tara Oceans TARA_R110001599 (sample SAMEA4398360) | marine metagenome | biome: Polar Biome; feature: [MES] marine water layer (ENVO:01000295) within the mesopelagic zone...; material: water (ENVO:00002006), including particulate matter (ENVO:01000060) such... | reverse complement strand
AAAGGATAACGAAAAAGGATAACGAAAAAGGATAACGAAAAAGGATACTGTTTTCATTGGTTTTAGTAACTCCTTAAAACTATACTCATTCAGGTTGCTAATTACTCAAACCCTGTAGAATGGAACAAGTTATAGTTGATTACCTCAAACACCTCGATATTCCCATTTCCGAGACCTATTGCAAAAAAGTAATTTTATCTCATCCTGACTACCCATCACTACTTAGTGTTTCAGATTCGCTTGATCAATTAGGGGTACCTTGCCAGATTGGTAAAATTGAAGAAAATCATCTTTGTAAAGTTGAGTTTCCTTTTTTACTACATCTGGATACTGCGAAAGATGGTTTGGTATTAATTAAAGACCAAAAAGATCTGTCTAAAGATCATATCGATTTAAAAGAATGGAAAGGTATTGTATTAAAAGCTGAGTCGGTTGAGGAATTAAAAGACAGCCACCATAACCAGAAATATAACAAAGAGCGGATTACAAAAAATGCAGCATTAGTACTTGCAATATCTATATTTGCTGCTTTTACGATACTAACCTTAGTTTCATTCTCCTGGATAAATCTGATGCTACTAACCACAAGTATTTTGGGAGCAAGCGTTGGGTATATTTTGATAGCTAAAGATTTGGGTATTACCTATAAACCAGTGGAGTCTTTTTGTAATACCAGTACAAGGGTTAATTGCGATAAGGTGTTACGATCAGAAGGAGCACAGATATTCAGTTTTTTCAGTCTCTCGGAAGCCGTTATCAGTTATTTTGTTTTTCAATTAATTATTACCGGATTATTGCTTCCTATACTAAATAGTCCTGCCTCGTATTTGTGGGTACTTGCCACAATTAGCGTGTTTTCTATTCCCATTATTTTCTACTCTGTGCATTATCAGGTAGCAAAGGCAAAAACCTGGTGCCGGTTGTGTATGTTGGTGAATGCTGTACTTGTTTTACAAGCTGGAGTGTTAGGCTTTTTATATGTAGATGAAGTTTTTTCCATATCGGAAATTGAAGTTATGCCCTTCTTTTTGTCACTGTTTCTGTACTCTGCGATTGTTGCTTTAGTGGTACTTATAAAAGATAAATTTGAAAGCATGAGTGAAGCCGTAAATGCAGAAATTGCAGCACTGCGCGTAAAACATGCTCCTGAGGTTTTTTCTCATCTGCTTGTTCAGGGAAACAAGGTTGATTATTCAAGAAATGAATATAGTATGGTAATTGGGAATCCTAATGCCCCCATAAACCTATTGATGGTAGCAAATTTAAATTGCCATCCTTGTAAAACTGGGTTGAAACAAGTACTTAAATTGGTAGCTCAATATCCTGAACAAGTTAATGTGTCTTTTAAGTTTTTGATGAGTGGAAATACGGTCCATGATATTCCTGTTAGCTCATTCTTGATTAACTACTGGAGTCAGTTTATATCGGGAACTCAGGATGAATCCAACAAAACAAGAAAGTTAATCAAGGATTGGTATGAGTATATGTCCACAGAAGAATTTGAAAGCATATATACTGAATCGCTTGATGAAAATGACAGTGCAGTAGTATCGCACTATGAATGGATTGCAAAACATAAAATCGTAAGAACACCTACTTTTTTTGTGAATGGATATGAGTTGCCGTCTCAATATCGAATTAGTGATTTGAGTTCATTACTGACTGGAATGATTCCAATACTCGATGAAGAAACTAAAGCACTGAACAAGCCAAAAGAACTTGTTTAACACGCAAGATTAACAATAATTAAACAAAAGAGGATTCTTATATGAAATTCTTAAATAAATTAACTAGAGATGAGATGAAAAAAATTAAAGGTGGAGATCCCCAGGGATTGCCTTGCCCGCCAAGCAAGCCTTATAGAGGCAAATGTCGTCCAGCTGATGGTGGAGTTTGTGTGAGTGATTGTTCGTACCAAGCAGCATATTTGTATTGTCCCGAGGGTTTCTATTCTTGTGAAATAGATTGATAGAAAAGCAATCGGGTCGTAATAAAATTAAATATTTACCTAGAAGTTTAATAATAATTTAATTTGATAGGTTGGATCAGCTTGTATCCAACCTATTTAGTAAAAAAATTCAGCATCATTCTTTAGCAATAATAATAGTTTACTTGTTTCTCTCAAAAACAAGAATAACAATAATAAAACAAAAGAGGATTCTATTATGAAATTTTTAAATGTACTAACTAGAAGTGAGATGAAAAACTAAGTGGAGGAAGTATGGGATGTGGAGGTGGAGAGTGTTTGGTCTGCATGGTTCCACACGGAAGAGAAGAACATTGTGAAAACCCTCCTGATCCACAGGCATCATGCGAAGTTAATCATCCACAGTACCATCCGTCTGAAATTCAGGGCTTTATAGGTCAGTGTGATTGATTATAATTGCCCTTCAATTAGAAGTTTCTTAACCGAAAGTAAGGGTACTTATTTCGCATCTATAAATAGTTGGAAAAAGTACAAATCATAAAGATAAAGAGGTCGAACTAATACATGACTTCTTTATCATTTTTTAATTTTTTATTTGAGGGTAGTTTGGTGGCTTTTAGAGCCGATGGAGGAGGGATACGGGTATCTAAAATGAAGATGAAATAATTAATATTGATGTATTCTTGATCCTTATAGTGAATTGATTATCAAGTTCAATTGCCCAGTAAAATGTTTACAACCATAAAGCAATTATAGAATAAGTCTAAAAGTTACAATGGCTACGTCTATCTATTAAAATAAAATTGATTAATAAACAGATGGTCTTCATAAATAAAAATTACACTATTAAAAAATAATAGCTTAGTGCAAAGTTTTTCGCATTATAAACAACTCGACCAAATGGACTGCGGCCCCACTTGTCTCAGGATGGTCGCAAAGCATCATGGTAGAAAGTATACATTAGAATCTCTTAGAAAAAAGAGTGGCATTAATAGAGAAGGCGTTTCTTTGTTAGGAATTAGTGAGGCTGCAGAAAATATCGGGTTTCGGACAGTAGGAGTAAAGCTTACACCTGAACAACTATTTAAAGAAGCTCCCTTGCCATGTATTGTATATTGGAATCAACAGCACTTTGTGGTTGTATATAAAGTAAAAGGTGATAAAGTATATATAGCAGATCCGGCTGTCGGTAAAGTGGTGTATTCGAAGAAAGAATTTTTAAAAAACTGGTTAAACAGCAAAATCGATAGCCAGGATAACGGTATTGTTCTTTTATTGTATACAACGCCTAAATTTTTCGAGCAAAGACATGAGAAAAAAGACCGGTTAGATTTTACCCGTTTAATTGAGTACTTAAAGCCCTATAAAAATCTACTCGGTCAGCTGGCGTTAGGGCTTGGCGTTGGAAGTATCTTACAACTTATCTTTCCATTCCTAACCCAATCTATAGTAGATATCGGAATCAATACCCGGGATCTTAATTTTATTTATATCATTCTGATTGCTCAAATCATGTTGTTTGTGGGGCGTACCGGAGTTGAATTTATACGATCCTGGATCTTACTCCACATGAGTACGCGTATTAATATTTCCATTCTTTCCGATTTTCTGATCAAACTCATGAAACTCCCGATGCCTTATTTCGACGCAAAGATGACGGGAGACATTATGCAACGGATGGAAGACCATGTGCGAATACAGAATTTCTTAACCGGTCAAACACTAAGTACGTTATTCTCTTTTGTAAACCTGTTGGTATTTGCGGTTGTATTGGCTTATTACAACATGCTCATTTTCACCGTGTTTTTAATGAGTAGTATCTTATATATAGGTTGGGTATTACTTTTTCTTAAAAAGCGAGCAGAATTAGATCATAAACGTTTTGGAATCTCCTCCGGAGATCAGAGCAATGTGATTCAGCTAATTCAGGGAATGCAGGAAATAAAGCTCACCAATTCAGAAAAACAAAAGCGATGGGAATGGGAACGGTTTCAGGCAAAACTGTTTCATTACAGAGTCAAGAACTTGTCTTTGAATCAATATCAGCAAGCAGGAGCGTTTTTTATCAATGAAGGTAAAAATATCGGAATAACCTTTTTAGCAGCGGTAGCAGTGGTGAATGGTCAACTTACTTTGGGGGCAATGATGGCTATTCAATATATTATTGGGCAGTTAAATAGTCCAATCCAACAAATCATTGGATTTGTACAATCTACTCAGGATGCCCATTTGAGTCTCGAAAGATTGAACGAAATTCATAAACAAGAAGATGAAGAACCGGATAACAAGTCATTTGTTTATGAGCTTCCTGCTAAGAAAAGTATCGAGGTTTCCAACCTGAGCTTTACTTATCCGGGAGCAGGAAATGAGCCGGTTTTGAACGATATCCATTTGTCTATCCCGGAAGGGAAAACTACTGCTATCGTTGGAATGAGCGGAAGTGGGAAAACGACTCTTCTGAAACTTTTGCTGAAATTCTATCCATTAGATAATGGAGATATTCGTATTGGAAGTACTAATCTTGATTTAATAAGTCATAGAATCTGGAGGAAAAATTGCGGAGTGGTAATGCAGGATGGGTTTATCTTTTCTGATAATATCGCTCGGAATATCGCAGTTGGTGAGGAGCAGCCTGATATGGTAAAACTTAAACATGCGGTAAAAGTAGCAAATATTCATGAGTTTATTGATTCTTTACCTCTAGGGTTTAATACTAAAATTGGTCCAGAAGGTAATGGAATCAGTCAGGGGCAACGCCAAAGAATGTTAATAGCCAGAGCAGTGTATAAAAATCCCGAATACATTTTCTTCGATGAAGCTACCAACGCATTAGATGCTAATAACGAGAAGGTCATCATGGAAAACCTACATAAATTCTTTGAAAACCGTACAGTTGTTGTTGTTGCTCATCGGTTGAGTACCGTCAAAAAGGCGGATAATATTGTAGTTCTGGATGAAGGAAAGATTATTGAAGAAGGCACACATCAAGAGCTCACTTATGCAAAAGGAGCTTATTTTGAATTGGTTCGTAATCAATTAGAACTTGGGAATTAATAATTATGAACGACTTCAAACCTAAAATTCCTGATATGTTGAAGCCTCAAAACGGAAAAGAAAAGAAGGTTTCAAATTTAGATCTTAATATAAGAAGTGAGGAAGTACAGGAAATTATAGGCAGACCGCCTCATTGGTTGGTACGGGGAGGAATTGGTGCTCTATTTGGAGTACTAGCGTTAATTTTTATTGCAGCTTCTTTCGTTAAATATCCCGAAGTGATAAAGTCTCAACTGACTCTAACGGCTATAAATGCACCGAAAACGGTAGAAAGTAAAATCAGTGGGAAAGTCGTTCAGCTTTTTAAGGAGAATAAGAGCGAAGTAACTGAAGGAGAAGTTTTAGGATGGATGGAAAGCACAGGTAGTCATCCATCTGTTGAATTACTAAGCGATCAAATTGATAGCTTGCAAAAATGGATTATGAACGAAGAGTTTTCGAAAATAGAAAGCATCCAGATATCTGATATTCAACAGTTGGGTGAGTTACAGTCAACCGTGCAAGCGTTTAATAAGGTATTCAGAGATTATAATCTTTATCTGCCGGGGAATTATTTTGATCAAAGGAAAGAAATATTAAAACAAGAACAGGAATACACAAAAGACTTGTTAAAAAAGTTAGAATTGCAGCAAGAGATTCAAAAGTCTAACTATAAATTGGCAGAGCAAGAATTTGAAGCAAAGAAAAAGTTAGCGGAAAAGGGATTAATTGCTCGTTTGGAGTTCTTAGATGCAGAAAGTGATTTTTCGAATAAGAAGATGCCTTTACAACAAACTGAATCCGCAATTATCAACAACAGAGTATCCCAAATTTCCAAGCAGAAAGAACTGTTGGAACTTTTTCGGCAAGAAGATGAGATAAGTTCAGGATTCAAACAATCATTACAGTCTCTTAAAAGTTCGATCAATGACTGGGAACATCAGTACTTGTTGAAAGCACCGGTTTCAGGTTCATTGGTTTACTCAGGGGTAATTCAGGAACAACAAACATTACAATCTGGACAGATCGTTTTCTTCATTGTTCCTTCTAACACTGATTTTTTTGGAGAGATGAAAATTTCTCAGGCTTCTTTTGGCAAGATAGAAAAAGGACAAAGGGTGTTGGTTCGGTTTTCCGGGTACCCGTACCATGAATTTGGTTCCGTGATGGGTGAAATTGAATATATATCAGAATTTCCTGTAGGAGAAGGTGAACTTTTCGCAAAAGTCAGGTTTCCGGAGGGATTAAAAACGAATTATGGAAACAAATTAACCCCTGCAAATGGGATGGAGGGTGAAGCAGAGATTATAACACAGGATATGCGTTTACTAAAAAGAGTGTATAACAATTTAACGAAAGAGCTTAGGTAGCAATACCTAGTTTAGTAAAAACAAAAATAAATCAAAGAGGATTCTATTATGGAATTTTTAAATGTATTAAGTAGAGATGAAATGAAGAATGTGAAAGGGGGGGCGAGAGGTTGTTCGGCTTCTGTAACCTGTCCCAATGGAAGGGAATTAACCTGTTCGACCGAATCATCTATTTATTGCCATCAAGAAGGAGATGGAACATATGAGGGCTATATAAACTGCGGAGTTGGAAGAATTCAATTGGGCTGTTGGAATTATGATATGGGATGGCTCGAATAATCAGATACCAAAAATGAAAAATAGCCCTAAATCTAAGTTTTATAATTTAGATTTAGGGTATTAAAAAAATAAAAATGCATTTACGTTATATACCTATCAAAATAATTTTGTTCTTGTTCTTAGTTAGCAGCTGTAAAGAAGTGAATATAGAGTTAAAGTCCTACAATCTTCCTGAAGTTCCAACTATTGAGGCTACTGAGCTCTTTCGTATTGAAAACCCAACTAAAGACTCTTATTTTCGATGGGTACGTAAAATTCATATTCTTAATAGTGGAAATTTGGTGGTTCAAAACTATCCGGATCACCAACTCTATGAATACAGTCCCGATGGCGAGCTTATCAACGTAATAGGGAGAAAAGGGCGTGGACCAGGTGAGTTTATTGAAACATATATGAGCTTTCTAAGCTATGATGATTCCCTTCATGTATATGATTTTAATAATAGTCGACATCAGGTAATGACAAAAAATAACGATGGAAAATGGCAAGCTTATAGAGAAAGAGTTTTCCGAAAAATTCGTCCTGATGGAATGGTTGAACAGGTACCAGAAAAAGTGATTTATAAATCAAATTCGGGTTATTATGGCATCTTTAGAATTTTTCCTCGCTCACAAGATACACTAAGCGCTCATTATGCTTATGTTACTAACCTTAATAATAACTTTGAACATTCTGGTGAGGTAAGTCGATTACGATTTGAGGAAGATTTAGCAATCCATAGAGGACATAACTCAAGCCAAACAGTTCATAATAACCAAAGGTTTTATAAAGCATTCTACAATTTTGAACCTGAATCGAATCAAGTAATCTTAGTTCGTAATAATTCGAACGAAATTATTTCGATTGATTCTTCAAATAATGAGTCTGTAATAGGAGATTTACCTTACGAGCAATTTCAGATTCAGGAAGATGAATTAAATAAGTCCTTAGTTGATGTAAATTATTTTTACTCAGGAATGAAGGAAATTATACAGGAAAAAATTTTGAAGCATGAACCCTATTACTGGAATGTAATATTGAATAACGACTTGCTTTGGATAAACTTAGCTCGCTCAGACACCTCAAAACCTAATTGGATTATCACAACACTAGATGGAAAAGTAATTAATAGCTTTATTGGTCCTGAAGATATAATAAGTGTTAAGATCCAAGGAAATAAGATATATGGTTCTATTATTGATGCAGACGGTAGAGCTTTTTTAGTTGGGTATTCACTTGACAGTATTAAAACACAAATTATTGAAAGTTAATTAGTATACGTTCCACTTGAGAGAATCCTTTCTTTTGTGATAATAAGTTTTAGAGTTCCTCTGAAGGAAGGATCTAATACAGTACTCAAAGCCATAGTTTTCCGGGTGTCTGCCTGCAAAGAAATTTTGTTACCACCTAATCTATAAACTTTAATACTTTTTGTTTTGCTTGGTTGAAGATCTTCAATCAGATATGTCTCATGCCCTACAAAAATTTGTAAACTGTCTATTGTTTCAGAATCTTTGCTATGAACATAAAAATTATGTTTGGGCTTTGAGCAAGCCGTGATAAAAAAGAGAATTGAAAAGACAGAGAATATTCGTTTAAAAAACATTTATGGATATTGTCATTGTAAAACAAATAACGATGATAATTAGAAACTTAAAAGAATAAATATTTCCAAAACCAAATATTTTCCACTATAATCCTAAGTGCTTATTAATTAACCATCTCATTTGCTATTAAGAAAGCCTATAGCTTCCATTATTTTGGTACTCGCCGTACTCATTTTTGGTGGGATCACTCTTTCACGGCTTGCTATTGAGTTACTTCCGAATGTAAACCCGCCCACGCTGTTAATCAGTACCGAATATAAAGGCGCACCCGCAGCAGATGTAGAGTATCGAATTAACGAGCGACTGGAAGGGACACTTGGCTCGGTTCGGGGAGTGCAGGAAACCCGAAGTCTTTCCAGACAAGGACAAAGTCTCATTTTCCTCACCTTCAAATGGGGAACCGATATGGATCTGGCTTTTCTGAATGTCCGTGAGAAACTGGATCAGGCAAGACCGTTGCTACCTCAAAATGCAGAACGACCTCAACTGGTCTATTCTTCAGCTTCAGATGAGCCTATAGCTACGATCGCAGTCACATTAAAAGACGCAGAGAACCAAAGTTTCGGAAATCGCTTGGCAAGCAAACGCTGGGCAGAGCAAGTTTTTACACGTCGGTTGGAGCAACAGGATGGGATTGCACAGGCACTGTTGGTGGGAGAAGTGGAACCGGAAGTACAGATCAATTACGATCCCAAATTATTGGATCGATATGGACTTACACTTACTCAGGTTCAGCAGATCATCAGCAATGCAAACGTGTTTTCTTCCACAGGAGAACTTCGGGATGGCTGGTATCGCTATGCTATAAAGATCCAAAGCCGAATTGAGACCATCGAAGATATTGAGTTGATTCCGGTTATTTCATTGGCAAACGGCCGCGTACTTACACTATCAGAAATTGCAGATGTTGAGATCAGAGAAGCCGATCCTTCTTCTTTTGCTTTGCTGGATAATCAGGAAGTCTTGAATGTTCTGGTTAAAAAAGAATACGGAGCCAATACGGTTACAGTATTTGAGACTTTGCAGAATGCAGTAAACGAAATCAAAACACAAAACCCTGAATTCGATATTCAGATCATTCGTGAAGATGCTACCTATATCGAAAACTCCATTTCTAATCTTCTTCAAACACTGATCATTGGTGGGATACTGGCTTTTATTGTTCTGTTTTTATTTCTGGATGATATACGAAGTCCTTTTACTATCGGGATCTCTATTCCCGTTAGTATTTTTCTCACTTTCGTGATCATGTATTTATTTGATATTCAACTGAATATCATTTCATTAAGTGGCTTAACTCTGGGTATTGGCCTCTTACTGGATAACTCCATTGTGGTTTTAGAAAATATCAATCGCTATAAAAAACAAGGACTGGATAAATATGAAGCGGCTGCCAAAGGGACTAAAGAAATAGCATTGGCAGTTACGGCGTCCACTTTTACTACTATTTCGGTATTTCTTCCGCTCATTTTTCTGGGTGGATTTGAGGGGGCTTTTTTCAGGGACCTTGCAGCAACTCTTTCCATAAGTTTACTTTCATCGCTGCTGATTGCCTTAGTGATCTTGCCGGTTTTTGTTGTTCAGTTCAGTGGAAAAGGAATTTCGGGTTTTCTTTCGAAGATCTCTTCAGGATTAGACACGGTGATCCAAAAGTACGAGATGAGTTTAGCTAAGGCTATAAATAAACCACTTCTACCTATTCTTTTTACTTTAGTAGTAAGCGTAATTGCAGTATTCGCTTTTTTAAATGTTCAGAAAGATGCCTTACCTGAAGGTGAACCGGAACGTGTTGAATACCTGGTAACTTTACCCGGAAATACTTCTTTACGATCTTCAAAAGAGGCTTCTAAAACCATTACAGATTTTATAAAAAGAGAGACAAATTCTATTCAAATTCTGTCGGTTGGTGGATACACTGACAACACCAGTTTAAGTTCTATACAGGATGAAGGTCTCAATAAATTCAAGATCACAGTGCCGGTACAAAGCTGGCAGAAAGCTTACCGGGTTGAAGATCTTTTTTCATCTTTGCAGAAAACTTATCAGATGTGGTCGTTCAGTAAACAAGGAGATTCACGTATTGGAGGAAGCAGTTCTTCGGTTGAAGCTCCGGTACAATTCAGCGTAGTTGGAATAGACCGTAATTTCAGTAAAAGGATCGGCATCGCTTTGGAAGATTACATGAGTAAGGGTTTCAAAGAAGTGTCACTTTCAGAAAAATTTCCTCAGACAGTAGAAGCCTATCAATTACAGCTTAAAAATGATCGATTGCTGTTTTACGAGATCAGTGAAAGGGATGTAATAGCTTATCTGGAATCACTAACGCGGGGAATGTATGTAACGGACTGGAACAGACAGGATGAGCAAATTGCTATCCGGTTATTGGGAGAGGGTGAAAATCTTACAGATCCGCAAGAAATAAAGCTGAACATAAAAAACAAAGTAATTCCACTTTCCGAGATCGCTTTGATCAATGTGGTAGATGAAGCAGAACAGATAGAGCGGCTGGAACAATCGGCTATCTTAACATACAATTCTGATTTTACTTTTGTGGATTGGTGGTGGAATTCGGATGAGATCCAAGAGCAGGTAAATGATTTTATGCAACGAACAGGGCATGAAATCAAAATAGGAGGAACCGCGCTTCAGTTAATAAACCTATTGAAAGAACTAGGTCTTTTGTTGTCCATAAGTGTACTGTTGATCTATTTGATCCTTGCCATTCAGTATGAAAACCTGAAATATCCTTTTATCATTATTCTGGCAATACCATTTGCGTGGATCGGTTCTGTATTTGCACTTTATCTTGGCGGTGTAAGTTTAAACGCACTGTCTTTTATGGGAATTCTGATCCTGACCGGAATTGCTGTTAATGACTCCATCCTGAAAGTGGATTTTATGCGACGCTATTATGAAGAAACCGGAGACTTGGAAGAAGCGGTAAGAGAAGCAGGAAAAAACAGATTTCGTCCGGTTGTGATGACCAGTTTAACAACTATTTTAGGATTGATCCCCATGTTGATTCCGTTTGGCGATGGCTATGTTTTAAGACAGTCATTGGCAATTGCTTTGATGGGAGGGATGGTAACAAGCACGCTTTTAACTCTGTATTTGATTCCTATGGTTTTTAAATGGATTGAAGGGAGGAGGAGAATTAAGAATGTGTCAATTAAGAATTAAGAATGTGTTAGTTATGTATGAATTTAAACTTGGAGATCTTTCAGGATCGATGGAATTAAATCAAAGTTTAGCAGTAAACCAGCAAGGGTTTTAAACCGCATTGTTAAAGGATACGAAATGGAAAAAATATTCAGAACATCATTTTTAATAATATTCCTTGGAGGGCTTTTGATCTCCTGTAAAGGTAAAAAAGAAAAAATGGAAACTCCGGATCCGGACAGCATCGAAATTCTGCCGGAAGTGGTGTTTACCGTTGTGGAAGATGAGCCACTTCGCTACTATATCGAAAGTAGAGGAGTTGTAGAGCCCGACAAAAAAATATTGATCACTCCGCGTATTGGCGGTTTTGTGGAAACTCATAATGTTACAGACGGGAAGTGGCTGGAAAAAGGTGATATCATTCTTCAATTTGATAAAGAAGAATGGGAATTCAGAAAGAACGATGCCTACAATAAATATCTGAAAGCAAAAAATGAGTACGAAACAGAACTCAGATTAAGAGGAGAGCTCAATCAGGATACCACTCAGAACTCTTTGATGAAGATAAACACGGGATTATCTGAGGCGGAATTGAATTACGACAGAGCTAAACTCGATCTTAGTTACACAACTATTAAAGCCCCGTTTTCAGGATACATTTCAACCAAAGAAGTTGTAACAGATGGCGCGTATGTAGGAGCAGGAAAGGAACTGGGGAGCTTTGTTAACACCAATACCGTAAAGATCCGCTTCGATGTACTTGAAAAAGAAATCGTTGATCTGGAACCCGGAATGGAAGTAGAACTGGAAGGACCTGCTCAGGAAAAATACACAGGAAAGATCACAGCTATTTCTCCTGAGATCGATCAGGAATCAAAAACAGGTCAGGCAATCGTTGAAGTTGATAATCCCGATGGCTCACTTAAAACAGGAATGACGATCGAAGGAAGAATCTTTGTACGAAGTGCTACATCCAAAGTGAGAATGCCCCGAGAAAGTTTGCTTGCCAGAGATGGCAGAACGCTCGTGTTTAAGCTTAACAAAGGCGAAGTGGAATGGATCTATGTAACTCCGGAAGAAATGAATACCGAATGGGTGCTTATCGATCATGAAGAAATAAATCCGGGCGACACACTGGCTGTCGACAAACACTTTAGTATCAGCCACCAACAAAAGGTAATTCCATTAATGGATAATTAATCTGATGAGAGAACTGCTGCGACGTAAATATCTGATCTCATTCTTTTATTTGATCGTTTGTATCGTCGGGTTTTCTACGTGGATGATCATTCCTGTTGAAAATGCACCGGAACTTAATCTCCCAAGAATTACGGTGTTTTACAGCTGGGGAAATACAGCCCCTGAAATTGTGGAACAGGAGATCACGCGTAAAGTTGAAAGTGTATCTAATAATTTGCGTGATGTTAAAGAGATTCGGTCTTTAACCCAGTCAGGCAGATCCAGAGTCACGATTACATTTAATAAGAATGCTCCGGTTGAATTCCGGTCGCTGGAATTGCGCGAACAATTATTTTCTATTGAACAATCATTACCTCCGAGCGTTTCTCCTGCTCAAATTACCAGAAGTGTACCGGAAGAATTGGAAGATCAACAAACGTTTATTGTATATACACTCAGTGGTGATATGGATGGGAAAGCATTACTGGAATATGCCCGACAGTCCATAAAAACAAAACTACTGGGCATTGAAGGTATTTCAGGAGTTGTTCTTGAAGGAGTAGACGATCCGGCTTTGATCATTGAATATGAACGGCAGGCACTTGAAAAGTACAACCTGAACGCGTCAATGATTTCAAATGAAATAAGGGAGAAACTTAGTTGGAGAACTTCAGGATATATTGATTCCGAAAATTCACGCTTTGGCTTAGTGTTGCCTCCTGATTTCCGAAATACAACAGATATATCAAACTTAAAGATATCTCTTCCTGGGAGCGTTCGTCAGTTAAGAATTAGCGACATAGCTACTGTTTATGTAAGTGACTATCCCTCGAAAAGCATCAGAAGAGTAAATGGAAGTACAGCTCTCACCATTCGCTTGAATAAAGAACCGGGAGCTGATGCGATGGGCTTAGCAGAATTAGTGCTGGCAGAGATGGAAGAAATAGAACGTGTGCTTCCGGATGGGATGGAAATGAGGTTACAAGTTGATTCTACCGAAGAATTACGTGAACAATTCGATCAGTTGTCATATCAGGCAATTTTCAGTGCGTTATTGGTATTTCTGGTGGTGCTTCTGTTTATAAGAAAGATCCGTGCTCCAATTGTAATAGTCGGAAGCGTGTTCTTTTCCATTCTTATGAGCATAATTGTTTTGTACCTATTTGATTATACACTCAATGTGATCACTTTAGCGGGGTTAACTATTGCATTGGGTATGCTAATTGACAACGCTGTAGTCGTTTTTGAACAGGTAAACCCTGGATTGCCAAAAAATCGCTTGGAAAGAGTGGAACATGTGAAGAAAGAGTTACCCGGATCATTTGTTCCGGTATTGGGCAGTACGTTAACCACAGTCGGAATTTTTGTTCCACTTCTATTTGCTATGGAGGAATTGAGACTGTTTCTGGTACCATTAGCGGTCGCACTTACCATTACTTTATTGTGCTCTGTGATCATTGCATTTACCTGGATTCCTTATGCACTGATATGGTTAACACCTGTTTCAAAAAAAGAGAAAGCGAAGGTCAAAAAGAAATCAATCAGCAGTCTGTTAAAGCATAAAGCACTTCGTACTTTGATCTTCAGAAACAGACTGAGGTGGATTTTACCGGTTTTGCTTGTAGCTGTAATAGGAATTCCACTTTTTGTAATAGATACTCCGGATGATTGGGAGGAGACATCATGGCCGGAATTCACACAGATCTATTTTGATAATCGTGATGATATTGATCCACTGATTGGAGGATTAACATATAAATTTGCTAAAGAAACCTACTTTGGTAGTCCATGGAGGCGGGATACTGAGGAAAAGATATCGGTGTATATCCGCAGTCCACAGGGAACTCCTTTGAGTGAAATTGATAAAGTCGTAAAGAACTACGAAACGATTGCTAAAACTTACACCAGTGCATTTTCCTATTATGAAGCGCAGCTTTCTGAAGATTTTGGAGCCTATCTTACGTTTTCGGTAAAAAATGAGTATTTGAATGAATTAGCCCCTTACTATTTTTTATTTGAAGCGATTTACCTCTCGGCTCAAACCGGGAATTTTGCCACATCCGTATCCGGATTCGATCAGAATCACAGTACAGGCTTCGGAGGAGGTTCATCATCCCAAAGAATTACGCTTACAGGATATGCTTATAACGAGCTATATGATTTGGCGCGCGAAATTCAACGCAGACTTGAAAAAAACCGAAGGGTCAGAGAAGTAGATATAAACAATAGTTCTTACTACAGCAGAGATGATTACTATCAGTATAATCTGGAACTCAATGATAAAAAATTGCTCGCAAGCGGACTCGACAGACGAACAATGTTGAGCGCTTTAGCTATGGATATTAATAGAGAGAACTCCTTAGGAAAGGTAGAATTTGAAGATCAGGAAATGTATTTGATTAGCCGAACTGAGAACAATCGTTTATATGAAGAGGATCTGATGGAAAGAATGCGTAAGAGTAAGGATCTGAGCTTTGACCTGGAAGCTTTTGGAACCATCACCAAAGAAAGAGCGCTCACTGAAATTCGTAGAGCAAATCAATCCTATGAGCGGGTGATCACTTTTAACTTCTTGGGGAATTATCGTATGGCTCAGAGCTTTACGGAATCAATGTTAGAAGAAGTTCCGGTTCCTGTTGGAGCTAAAATAAAATACGGTTTTTCGGGATTCAGTTTTAACGATGAAGAACAAACAAAGAATCTTTGGTTGATTGCTATGTTAAGTATTCTAAGTGTATGGATGATAATATCAGCATTGTTGGAAAGCTGGTCCGGATCATTGTTTGTTATACTAACTATTCCGTTCAGCGCAGTTGGAATTATGTTGGGTACACTTGCCAATGACTTAAGTTTTGATCGCGGAGCAATAGCTGGAGCTTTGTTGTGTGTGGGTGTAGTTGTTAACAATGCGATATTGTTAATTCATCAACGGAAAAAAGAAAGCGAAAGAGGAATAGGAGGGGTTAGAGCCTGGTATAAAGTATTTCGGCAAAAGCTAAGACCTGTTCTAATTACAACCACAACCACGATAATGGGATTACTGCCCATGGTTATTTCCGGGACCGATGAATTCTGGCAAAACTTAGCAATTGTGGTGATCTGGGGACTGTTATTTAGTACAGCATTATTATTTCTATTCTCGGGATTATGGGATAGAAAATTGATTCGTGATAAGTAGGTTTTACTTAGTCTAATCCCCAAACTATTACTAGGAATGCCAGTCATAAGTAAAAACCTAATGTAACTAAGGAGTTTAAACTAGTAGAGCCTTCAGGCTCGGCGTTATACATCTGAAATAGCAAATACTAATGGAAGCAGAGTTTCCGGGGGCATTCTGCACCGGAGGTACGGAACGAGATACCATCAAAAACCTAAACCGAGACAGCTAGTTTCAAAATATCCCACCATTCATTAAATACGACCAGCAATACAACAAGGGCGCCACTTACAAGAGTATGCAGTCCGATGGTTTTAAAAAGGTAAGAATTGCGATGCATTCCCAGTCTTTTGGAGGCATCATAAGCAGTGATATTAAAGCTTGAGAACCAGATCAATACGTAAGTGATTGCTAGTATACTAGCTAGGAATGAGGTACTCTGTCCGGAGAAATAGACAGTTACTATCAAAGTGATCAGAATAAAATCGAGATGAAATATCCAGGTAAATAAATTAAGGGCCTGATTGAAATGCGACATTTCTTTATTCGGAAAATAGAGCCAAAAAAGAGCGATCATTTCTACAAATAAAACCAACAGTGTAGATAAAAAAAATAAGGAAAAATAGTTTTTCCCCATTATAGCTATATAAGGAATGTGGTAATACAGAGCCTCTAATCCTATATCACTTATAAATATTTTGGTAAGTATGTAGACAACCAATCCACCAAAAATAGCATGCTGAAATAAAAGAAATACCGCACTTGCAGATGACCGTTCTCTGTAACTCAAAATATCATCAACAAAGAAGCGATGTGCTGTAAAATAACGAGGAATAGTTTCCAGATACGTAGGATTTGAAGCAACATTTACTGCAAGACTGATCCAAAGCAAAACCAAAACCAACACAGACCAATGAATGAGAGGAGTTTGGTCGGGGATGTCAGGCACTGCGATAGTAGTCGGGTCCATTCCAGAAGTGCCTTCAAAAGTACTTTTTAGATCAGCATTTTGAGTTAATACAGACCTATACCACTCACCATCTACGAACAGATTCAGTTCTGAATTTATAAGCTGTTTCTTTAAACGGGAAAGGTTTTCTGCATATGAATCGGAGGTTTCAAAAACACTGAAGAGTGGTTGAGAGTGAATATTTACCGAATAAACTGTATTCCCTTTGATTTCCAAAATTCCCGCACTTGGCAAAACATTCGGAGCAATAACGCTTTGTGAAAAAGCTATGATCCCATTAAAAGCGGAAGAAGAATCGTAATAAGCTTTGGCATCATTTACAGATTTCAGATACTGATCAGAATTGTTAATAAATTCATTTTCAGTTACAAATTTGTGATCCAATTTCACAAAGAATGAGATTCCTATGCTGTCTAATGAAGCTATTTCATCTTCAGTTAACGGATGGCTGACAAACAGATATGAGACATTGTGATTGCTGAAGAAATCCAGCTCCCTGTTAAAAGCTTCTGAATCAGCAGGCTTTTCCCAATCTACGGCTACTTTCTTCTGAGCATAGCTTAAGGAATGACCGAATATCAAAAAGAATACAAAAAGCACCCACCGCAAAAGATATGTTCTGCGGGTTTTCACTTATGCTTCTACAGCTACTCCGAAAAATTCAGAAATACTGCTTTTTTTGATCGGTTTAGCAAGAAGGGTAGCAGATGTACAATCTGTAATTTCAACTTCTACATAATCGCCGGGCTCAAAATCTCTTCGGTCAAATACACAGATCTTATTTGTATCGGTACGACCGCTCATTTGCTCTTCAGATTTCTTACTGGTTCCTTCTACAAGCACTAGATGGCGTTCTCCGATCTCACTCTTGTTTCTTTCACCCTGAATATTCATTTGCTGTGTAATGATCTCAGATAGACGTCTCTTTTTAACTTCTTCAGGTACGTCATCTTCGAATTTACGATGAGCTAATGTTCGTTCACGTTCAGAATAAGCGAACATGTACGCCAGATCATATCCTACTTCTTTCATCAGGCTCAGTGTTTGTTGATGTTCTTCTTCAGTTTCGTGGCAGAAACCTGCTATGATATCAGTTGAGAAAGAAACTCCGGGAATTATGGCTCTCATCTGATCGATAAGTTCCAAGTATTGCTCACGGGTGTAAGGTCGGCGCATTCTTTCCAGCATAGAATCACTGCCTGCTTGTGCCGGAATGTGAATGTAATTGCACAAATTTGGCTGCTCAGCTATGATATGAAGTAATTCGATCGGGAAGTCCTTTGGATGCGGAGAAGAGAATCTGAAGCGAATTTCAGGATTAACTTGACTACAAGCCAGCATCAGTTTAGCAAAAGAGTTCTCACCATCCTTGTAGGAATTTACATTCTGTCCAAGCAGGGTGATTTCTTTAATTCCTTCTTCACTTAACTGACGAATTTCTCTTAAAATACTTTCCATCGGTCGGCTTCTTTCGCGACCACGTGTAAACGGAACCACACAAAAAGAACACATATTGTCGCAACCACGCATAATGGAAACAAATGCAGAAACGCCGTTACCAACGGTTCTTACCGGAGTGATATCAGCATAGGTCTCTTCAAGAGAAAGCAATACGTTTACTGCTTTTCTGCCGTCGTCTACTTCTTCCAGCAGGCGGGGGATGTCGCGATAAGCATCAGGACCAACTACGATATCAACCAAATGCTCCTGTTCCAGAATTCTGTCTTTGATGCGCTCAGCCATACAGCCAAGTACACCTACTGTAAGTTCTTTATTTGACTTTTTGATCTTCCTAAGCTCTTTTAACCGATTCCACACCTTGGTTTCAGCATTCTCACGGATAGAGCAGGTGTTAACCAATACAACATCGGCAGTTTCCGGATTTTCGGCCAGCTGCATTCCGTCTTCGATCAGAATTGAATTTACCACCTCCGAATCTGCGAAATTCATCTGGCAGCCGTAGGTCTCAATAAAAAATTTCTTGTTACTCACTGTACTTCTCTTTTCAAACTAAAAATTCTAATTAGGCCAGATATCCGGGTTGTCTCTCCAACTGGAAAGCAGATCCAGATCATCGCCTGTAACGATTCCTTTTTCAATAGCTACATTGATCAGTGTTTTATAATCGGTGAGGCTGTACACAGGAACGTTTACTTTTTGGAAACGTTCATCTGCTTTTGCAAATCCATAAGTGAATATGGACAGGACTGCTTCAACATTAGCTCCAACAAACTGAAGTGCTTCAAGCACAGAGATTGCCGAGCCACCGGTTGAGATTAGGTCTTCAAGAACAATAGTGCTTTGTCCTTTATCCACACCACCTTCAATTTGATTTCCCATTCCATGAGCTTTCGCTTTAGCGCGAACGTAAGCCATTGGTTTATCCAGGGCTTCAGAAACCCATGCAGCATGAGGTATACCGGCAGTTGCTGTTCCGGTTATGACATCCACATTCGGAAATTTTTCACTGATAAAAGCAGTAAACTGCTGAGCGATTTTCTTTCTTACTTCCGGATGTCTTAAAGTTAATCTGTTATCGCAATAAATTGGCGAATTCCACCCTGATGACCAGGTAAAAGGATTATTCGGTCTTAGTATAACTGCGTCAATATCTAATAAGTCTGCCGCTAGTTCGCGTGCAAATGAATCGTTAATAATCATAAATGTCTGTAATCTTGTGTTCTCTTCTGAAATCCCGAGAATAGGTCTTGTTTTACGACCAGATGAAAATAAGAGTTTTTAGGCAGATAAGCGCATATAATCCTGCAAGTAAATCATCGAGCAAAATACCGGCTCCACCTTCGTATTTTTGAAGCTTATTGATACCTAAAGGCTTTAAAATGTCAAAAATCCGGAATAATATGAAACCAAAGCCCATAATCATTAAATCTGAATCGAGTACACCGGTAGATGAAATTGATATAAATGTGAGCGCCTGACCTGCCCATTCGTCCATAACAAGTTTTCCGGGATCTTCACCCCATTGGTCTACACAAGCTGAAGTTACCCATAGTGAAAGCAGAGAGGCAATCAGTACAAACAGTGGAATCAAAAAAATGTTACCGGACATCATCAGAAAATAAATGGGTACTAATGAAAGCAAACTTCCCCAAGTGCCGGGTGCAAATGGAATTAATCCCGAGCCGAATCCTGACCCAATGAAAAGTTTAAGGGATCTCATGAAGATGTGGAGTTGCGAAATAACTTTTTATTAGTAAACACATATTCAATTCCGGAATATACAGTGATAAAAGTCACAAACATCATTAACCAGAACATAACACCGGTTGAAAGAATAAGTTCAGACCAGTCTGCCAGAATATTTCCTGTTCCTTCAAACACGCCAAGAAATAAAGCTATATACAGGAATGTGAGTTGGATGGTTGTTTTTGTTTTTGCAAAAGAACGGGTTTTCATCTGCATATTCTTTTTGTTTGCATACACCCGTAATCCGGTCATAAATACATCACGGATGATGATCAAAATTACTGCCCACCATGGAAACTGAGAAGGATCGATGAATGGAAGTACAATAAAGGCGCTGAATGTGAGCACTTTATCTGCTAGTGGATCAAGAAATACACCGAGTGTAGATTCAACCTGATATTTCCGGGCATAGTGACCGTCAAAATAATCGGTGATTGCAGCAATTGTAAAGATTAGAATACTTAACCCTCCCCAGATCAGTCCTCCCTGCAAATACAGATACAAAAATATCGGCGCAAGGATGATGCGAAGTGAGCTGAGAATGTTCGGAAGACTTTTCATTGAACGAAGATAGGAAATAGATTGGATATAATAATATGAAAACTAGCTTTTGGACAAAGGAATTGTGAATTTTACAGGTATGAAAGTTCAGATCATCTCAATCGGCAACGAATTACTTATTGGAGACACTGTAAACACCAATGCTTCATGGATGGGAGAGTTCATGACCGGTTTAGGTTTTGAAGTTACAGAAGTGCATACTATCTCGGATGAACTGAATCTCATCAAATCGACGATCTCTTATTCAATGAAGCATGCTGATGTAGTGCTTTGTACCGGAGGATTGGGTCCCACACATGATGATATTACGAAGGCAGCGATCGCTGAATTGTTCGGAGTGAAAATGAAGTCGGATAAAAAAGTTCTGGATTATATTAAAAAATTATTTGAGAGCAGGAATATCCCTTTTTCGGAGTCGAATAAGATACAGGCTGAAGTTCCCGAAAATTGTGAGGTATTGTTCAACAAGATGGGAACAGCGCCCGGAATGTGGTTTTATGAGAACGATTGCTATCTGGTTTCCATGCCTGGAGTGCCTTATGAAATGAAGTATTTGATGGAAAATGCAGTTTCTCAGAAATTAAGAAAGGTATTCGGAGACGTTGGTTTCTTACATTCCAGATATCTGAAAACAATTGGAATCGGAGAAAGTACTTTAAGTGATACTATTATTGGTGATCTGAATTCTTTTTTTAACAATGGTGTAAGTCTGGCTTACTTACCGATGCCGGGAGGAGTGACCCTAAGATTGAATGGTAAAGGAGCAACAAGATCAGAGGCAGAGGAATCAGTAAATAAACTCGCCGACCATATTTATGGAAAAGCTTCTAAGTATATTATTGGAGAAGGCAAACATCTGACCATTTCAGAAGCTATTGGTAAAATTTTAACCGAACAAAATAAAACAATTGCTACTGCAGAAAGTTGTACAGGCGGGATGATTGTAAATGAGCTTACAAATATAGCCGGAAGTAGTGCATATACGTTGGGTGGAATCGTTTCTTATGCCAATTCAGTAAAAATAAATCAATTAGGTGTCTCAGAAAACGATTTGAATGATTACGGTGCAGTTAGCAGAGAAGTAGCATTGCAGATGGCAAAAGGAGTTGCGGAAAAACTGGGTGCTGATATCGGTATTTCAACTACAGGAGTTGCCGGTCCGGGCGGAGGATCGGAAGAAAAACCGGTGGGAACCGTGTGGATGGGGTACTGGAGCAAGGATGATCATTTCGCTATAAAAGCTTTGTTTACAAAAGATCGTTTGCTGAATAAGGAACGAAGTATGAGAACGACTTTAGAAATGGCCCGCAGAGTATTAAAGGGAATAGATGAAATGCCTTATAATCTGGAGAAACAATATCCTTGAGAGTTTTTATAACCTTATATATCGCATTGATTGTGAGTACAACAGGATTATTTGCTCAGGTTGCAGATTCTGTCAAAACAGATTCAGTTAAGGTCACTTCTCCGAACACTGAGGCAAAGAACGATAGTGTACTGGCGTCTCAGACAAAGGAAGTAAAAGTTAAAACTGTAAACCTTTGGAAGAATCGTATCCCGTCTTTTTCAGAGAAAATAACTACAGACAGTCTTTTGCGATGGAGTATTTATCCGAACTGGGGAGATTTTTACGCTTATCAAAGTAACGTGATTTCATACAGACAAGGTACAATCGGAAGGACTGATGCTTTTAATATCAATGGTTACGATCAATACGAACAGAATTTATGGCTGGACGATATTCTTCTGAATGATCCGGTAACGGGGCTTATCAATTACAACTATGTGCCGCATCACAAGATCGGAACAGTATATCAGACTTATAATGGAGATCTAAATTCGTATGTGAATATTCGGGACTATTATATCAATGAACCTATCAGTTATTTGAACTTTGATGAAGCTTCTAATGATTACAGAAATCTGGAGTTTTTTGTAGCACAGAATACGGCGCCCGGAACTAATATTGAGTTGTCGTACTGGGATAGGAGAGACGGAGGTTTTTATCCAAATAATTCCGTTCAAGGAAGCCAGATCATGGGGCGGATTTACCATCATTTAGGAGAGAAATATCAGATTCAGGGATTGATTCTACGAAATGATTTTAATAATGATGAATCCGGTGGTTATGTAGTTAATGACCCTGCAAGTTTTGGTTTTGGTGAGTTTACTTCAAATCCTGTTAGCAGTTCGGGAAACTCAGAAATACTCAGAAATGATATAAAGCTGGGTCTCTACCAAAGATCGGATACAGCTTCGGCTGAATCAGGTGGTTTGATATTGAACAGAACTAAGAACGACAGAGTAGTTCGAATTAGCGCAGATACACTCAGCAGAGAGTTGCTAACTCATGGTGCTCAGATCTTCAAGAAAGTGGAATTGGGTTTACTTTCAATACAAGGTGATGCAGCAGTTACTTTCTCAGATATGAGATCTGGTAATTCCATTACCCGGAACAGTTGGTTTACATCAGAAGCAAAAATGATTTCTGAATTGAAGTTGTTTGATGGATTAAAATTGATCGGTTCCGGAAATGTAATATCACGAAATACAGGTCATTCCGGTTCGGAATTTTCTACTGGTATAAACATTGGAGATCCTGATAACCTGAGTCTGAAGTTAACTGCGGGTATGGAAAGCAAGATTCCGACCATTCAGACTTTGTACTGGTCATCGAAGGACTACTCTGGGAATTCAAATCTCAAAAATGAAAAAATAGCATCGCTTTACGGTGAAGTAAATTCTTCCCTTGGAAGCTATTGGAAAACAGGAGTTTCGGGCAGACTCAAGTTTACAGAGAACAGGATAGTATTAGATACAGACAGTACATTCAGCAATACAAATTCTCAGGACTTCGCATTTATTTCAGGTTTTGTCAGATTTCAAAATCCCAATTTTGAAATCGAAAGTTCCGCAGCTTATGAATCAACAGTGAGTTTTGGAGTAGATCAAAGTCATAAAACATTTGGTTCTGTTGATACGAAGTTATGGATCAGAAATGCGCTATTTTATAAGAACTATGCATTCAACAGAGCAGCTTTTGTTAAGATCGGTGTGCGCACGCTACTCTCGCCATTCGCTTATGAAAGTCAGTTTTATAATACAGAGTTAAACTATTGGCAATCAAACTCACTTACCAATGATGGAAGCATGCAATCATTTGTACCTGCATTTTTCAGAATGGATGCGGAACTTTCTGCCAGAGTTCGTGCAATAATGGTAGTGATAAGATGGGAAAATGCACTTGACGGTTTAGGTCAGGCAGGCTACTTTGAGGCGTCATCATTTCCGATGCCACCTCGAAGATTAATTGTTGGAATAAGAGCACAATTCAGAAACTAATATGAGTCTAAAATATGTAATAAAAGAAGGAACAGCCGGCTTTAAGAGAGCTAAATTGGCTGTTACCACATCTATATTCTCCTTGTTTATAGCAGTGCTGTTACTGGGCATTCTCGGGCGTGTATCGTACAACGTGTATACACAAGCTATGAGTTTGAAGGAGATCCAGATTGAAGTTTTCCTTTTTGATATGGATGAGCGCTCTGTCGAAGAAGTGCGTAATCAAATCGAGGGCGAAGAGTTGGTTACGAATGTGGTTTATATTTCCAAAGACAGCGCGTCCGTGATTGCAGCTAAAGAATTAGGAGCGGGCGTTACCGAACTGATTGAGCTTAATTTTTTACCGGCTTCTTTTAAAGTAGATGTGAATACTGATTCGGGATCTGAATTGGTAGAAAGTTTAGCTTCCCGAATTCAAAACATCAGAGGAGTAGACGAAGTAGAGTATAACAGAGCACTATTGAAAGCTCTGGAATCAAACCTGAGTATTTTCAGCTTGATTGGCAGCGGTTTGGGAATTTTAATTTTACTGGCTGCGGTAGTCTTGGTTTACAATACTATTCGCTTGACCATCTACGCAAAAAAAGATCTTATCAGAGCGATGAAGCTTGTTGGAGCTACGAATGGTTTTATAAGAAGTCCATTTATTGTGGAAGGAATTATTCAGGGATTAATTGCCGGTACTTTAGCAGTTCTGAGTGTGTTTGCGATCTTCGAGTTTTTGGTTCCGCTTTATGTTCCCGACGTGGGAATTGTGGCATGGCCATTCGGGCGTTGGTACTTCTTAGTTGGAGCCATGATCGGTTTATCAGTATTGATGGGCTGGTGGGGCAGCAGACTCGCATCCAGAAAGTATATTGCTGAAACTTATATCTCTGGATAATTAAGAATAAGGGAATTAGGAATAGGTGAATAATCGAATTAGAAATAAGATCTATCGGTCGCTAGGGGGCTTTTTTTCACTATTAATTCTAATTAGTCCAAGTTTATTTAGTCAGGAAGTTGATAGGAATTGCGAGTCAAACTCTGAATTGATCGATATTCTCAGGAACTCTTTTGAGGATCAAATGAAACAAGTATATGATGTTTCGAACGATGAAGAAATCTATTCAAGTTTTTTGAATTTTTTGAGTTTTGAACCATTGGTTAATTCATGGTTTGTGAATATTAGTAAAACTGATGTTCCGGATAGTTTGAAAAGGCATAATGATTTTCAAAAAATTTGGACTAAGGATCAAAAAGAATCGGATATAGTTTTAGAAGAGGTTATATCAAATGACGGTTATGAAGAAGAAAATGAGAAATCAGAAATTTGGGATGTAGACACTGAAAGCAATTATTTCATCTGTCTGAAAGAAAATGATTCTAAGAAGCTTCAAGAGCTACTTGATGGTGTAGAAGATGTTGGCGGGTTTATAAGTCCAAGTTTTCTTGCTGGTACATTACTAAGAATTCTCGATAAGGAAGATTATACCAAAGAAGAAATACGAAATTTCATAGCTATCAACTTATACTTTACAACATTATTGAATTTGAGCCAGAATTGGGAATAAACTATTCCTAATTCACCTATTCCCTTATTCCTAATTAATACCTACGCTTCAGCACTTTCTTTCTTAGCGTTTTCTTCCTGTCGAGCTTCGCAGGCTTTTTCGTCTTTACAGGTCCCGTAGAAATGCAGAGAGTGAGAGTCGATATTCATACCATGGATCTTGCCTAGTAATTCTTGTATTTCTCCAATTCGCGGATCACAAAATTCTAACACATGTCCGCAATCGTTGCAGATAATATGATCGTGCTGTTGGTAAGCATACGCGCGCTCATAGTAATACTGACTCTTACCAAATTGTTGACGCTGAACTAATCCGCACTCAACCAAAAGATCAAGTGTGTTGTACACCGTAGCGCGTGATACACGAGTGCCAACTTCTTCCATTCTGTAGAATATATCATCAGCATCAAAATGACCGTCGGCACGGTAAATTTCTTCCAAAACCATAAACCTTTCGGGTGTTTGGCGTTGTTTATGCTCTTTTAGATAAGATCTGAAAATCTCTTTTACTAACTGAATTGTTTCTTCGTGTGCCGGGTGTGCCATCTGTGAAATTTTTCTTTTAATATAAGACTTGTATTGGTGCATTTGAAACACAAGAATTTCTTTCTATATATAGTATATTCCAATCGGAAAAATATTGATCAAAATTTACAAGCATGCCTACAATCGTACCGTTCGAGACATTAGCAGAACTTCCTGTAAACCTGGCGAATAAATTTGCCGGAAATAATAAAGCCGTATTCCATCGTAAAACAGATCCTAAATCTGAATACACGCCCATTTATTGGGATCAGGTGATCGAGGATGTCCACTCTTTAGCATCATATATGCTTTCTGAAGGAATTGAACACGGGGACAGAGTTGGGATCCTAAGTGAAAACAGATATGAATGGGCGGTTGTTGATCTTGCGATCCAAATGATCGGCGGAATCAATGTATCTTTGTACACTACACTTCCAGCAGGACAGTGCGAATATATCTTACAGGATTCGGAAGCCAAGATGTTCTTCGTTTCTACAGGAATCCAGTTAAAGAAAGCTGTGGAGGTTTACGATAATTGTGAGTACTTAAAAACGATTATCGCATTTGATAAACCAAAGAATAAAAAACATGCCGAAAAGGAATTTGTTCTTCTATTTGAAGATGTACTGAATGAAGGTGCAAAACAGGTTGAGAAGTTTAAAGATGAGATCAGAAAAAGAGTTCAGGCTGTTTCAGTAGAAGATATTTCGACGTTGATCTACACTTCAGGTACAACAGGAAGACCAAAAGGAGCGATGCTTACCCATCAAAATATTGTGAGCAATGTTAAAGCGGCTACACAACATATTTATTGGGATGATAAAGATCGTCTACTGTCATTTCTTCCATTATGTCACTCTTTTGAGAGAACAGCCGGTTATTATGCAATAATTTCCTGTGGAGCTGAGATCTATTATGCCGAAAGCGTGGATACTGTTTCTAAAAATATGCCTGAAGTAAGACCAACGGTAATGATCAGTGTGCCAAGACTTTTCGAAAAGATCTATAATCTGATCGTTAAAAGTGTGGAAGAGGGCAGTGACACAAAGAAAAAGATTTTTAACTGGGCTGTTGACACTGGAAGAAAGTACTCATCCGGGAAAAGAGGATTAGTTTCGATTCAAAAGAAAATTGCAGATAAACTGGTTTTTGATAAGCTGAAAGAACGAACAGGTGGGCAGGTAAGGATATTCGTTTCCGGGGGAGCGGCTTTACCACCTGAGATCGATGATTTCTTTAAAGCTGCCGGTTTGACCATTTTGCAGGGATATGGATTGACAGAAACATCACCGGTAATGGCGGCTAACAGAGTAGGTGAAGAAGTAACCGGAGTTGTTGGAGCTGTGATACCCGGCGTTACTGTAGGAATTAAAGATCTGGATTCCGGAAAGATCATAGCTCAAATAAGTGGAGAAGATTATCCTACAGAACTTTCTTCTGAGCCCGGAGAGATACTTTGTAAAGGGCCGAATGTAATGAAAGGGTACTGGCGTAACGAAGAAGCTACAAAAGAAATGATCAATGAAGATGGTTGGTTACATACCGGAGATGTAGGACGTTTTGTAAAAGGAAATTTGAAAATTACAGATCGTATTAAGCATATGATCGTTAATGCAGGCGGTAAAAATATTTATCCGGGTCCAATTGAGGATATGTTTAAGACCAGTAAGTGGATCGATCAGATGGTAGTGGTAGGAGAAGCTCAAAATTTTATGGCCGGATTGATAGTACCTGATTTTGAAATTCTGGCAAAGTATGCCAAAGACAACGGACTTGAATATAAAGAAAATGAAGTGTTGATCTCACATCCTGAAGTGAATGAACTATTCAAAAAAGAGATACGGGCTTTTTCAAAGGACCTGGCATCTCATGAAAAGATCCGTGATTTCAGATTGCTACCCAATGAATTTACAGTGGAAACAGGGGAGATCACTCCAACAATGAAAGTAAAGCGCAGGGTTATAGCCGAGAAATATGCAGATCAGATCACTGATATCTATAAAAATGATAAGGACTGATTAAAACCAACCGGCTCCAGGAATTCTGAAAGGCCATGGAATAGAGGATAGCATGATCAGTAGACCTATGAGATAGAATACTGCTACTCTTTTGAATTTGGTGATACTTTCCGGCGCTCTTTTCGACAATGAAAAACCGAGGGTGATCAATACAATTGCAATGATCATCATTGAGAAGTGCTCTATTGTATAAAATCTAAATACTTCACTTTTGATAGCTCCCTCTTCAAAAGAAACCAAAGGACTTATGAAGTAGAGACCAAGTCCAAGTATCAACTGAATATGAGTAAATATGAGTGCAAATAAAGCACTTTTTTTGTCTGAAGCTGTGAACTCTTTTTTCCCGAACCAACCTGAAAAAGCCTTAACCAAGGCCAGAATGATCAAAATTAAAACGATCCATCTGTTAACTGAATGTAAGTGTAATAGTATATTATACATGGCTTTTACGGTTTATTAATCTCTTTTCGAGCGTGTTTTATAATTTTGTTTACTCTTCTTTTGTTAACTCCCAGATCGTAGTAACCTTCTCTGCTGGAGCTTTTAATGTGAACGAATGTAATGTCAGCATTTGATGTATCTGAATCAATATGGATAACAACATCGTCTAACCATCCAAATAACGGAATTTTAAAAACAGCATTAAGCTCTTTTATATCAGAAATATTTACTTCTTCTATTTTTTCAGCATTATTTGAGCTAAGTGATTTCTTTAATGCTTCCTGAACAGTTTCAGGATCAGCTTTTAGGGTCTGAGTTGTCCTGAAGCAATTAGGGCTTTCCGGACAGGGAGCTAAAGTGTTTTCAGGAATTTTCAATTCTGAGTTTATAGGTTTAATAGAGTTATTACAGCAAATAATCACAGTAAAAGACATTAAAACCAAAACCGTGAAGAATATTTTCATGGTTATAGCTTTTGCTCAAGTACTGAAATCGTTTCCTCAAGATTTGAAGTAATTGAAAATAATTCACGGTTATCTCCTCTAACAAAATCGTGATCTATAGCTGTATCCACAAAAGAAGATAATCCATCAAAATATCCGAAAGCGTTTACAAGGATGATCGGTTTATCATGAATTCCCAGCTGTCTCCATGTAAGAATTTCGAAAAACTCATCAAGAGTTCCGAAACCTCCGGGAAGCACAACAAAAGCTGATGATCTTTTCTCCATTAAAGCTTTTCTGGTATGCATATCGGGAGTTTCTATGATCTCTGAAACACCTGTATGAACGACTTCAGCTCTCTTTAAAGCAGTAGGAATGATACCAATCACTTCACCTTTCTGTTCAAGTGCTGCGTTAGCTATTACACCCATCATGCCAACCTTGCCACCACCGTACACCAGTCCCCAGCTTTTTGAAGCTATTGTGGAACCTATTTGTTTTGCAAGGCTTTCAAATTTTTTGTCTTCCGGTATTCTTGATCCGCAGTACACACAAATATTTATACTCATGCTGTAGCGAACATTCGGGTTAATACACTATTTAATTTCTCAACAAAGTAAATCACATCCTCTTTGGTGTTTGTCTTCCCAAAGCTAACTCGAATGCTGGATTTAGCCAGATTATCATTCAATCCAATTCCTGCTAAAACATGTGATGGTTCAACAGCACCGGACGTACAAGCAGATCCATTAGAAACACAAATACCATCAATATCCAGATTGAGTAGAAGCATCTCTCCGTCGATGAAGTGTCCATCTTTATTAGAGAATGAAAGATTTAGAATATGAGCAACGCCGGTTTCAGGGTTTCCATTGATCTTATAATCCACATCTAATTCAGCGTCCATCTTCGAAAGTAGCAGAGATCTTAATTCTTTAAAGTGATTTGTGTTTTCTTCTCTCTCTTTGGTCATAAGCTCAAGTGCTTTTGCAAAACCAACTATTCCGGGAACATTTAAAGTTCCACCACGGCGTCTGCGTTCCTGAGAGCCTCCGGTCATCCACGGCATCCATCGGGCTCCATTTCTAACATACATGATGCCCACGCCTTTAGGACCATAGATCTTATGTCCGCTACCACTCAGAAGATCAATTCCCAGATCTTTCACATCCACAGGGATTTTTCCTAAACTCTGAACAGCATCAGTATGAAAAGGTATGTTTTTGCCTCGACATAGTTCTGCGATCTCTTTGATATGATTTATGCAACCGATCTCATTATTAACATGCATTATACTAACAAGAGCAGTTTTATCTGAGATCTTTTCTTCTACTGCCGAGGCTGTAATTGTTCCACACTGAATAGGTTCAGCAAAAAGATTTTTAAAGCCCTTCATTTTGGACATTTCTATCGGATGTAGAACAGCATGATGCTCAAGTTCTGAAGTAATGATCTCATCTTTATCTCCTGCAACAGCCAAAACTCCTTTTATCGCTGCATTATCACTTTCAGTACCACCACTTGTAAAAATCACCTCTGACGGTTCCGCACCAATTACAGAAGCCACATACTCCCTGGCATCTTCTACTGCAACTTTTGCTTTTTGACCCAAATGATGAGCAGAATTCGCATTTCCAAAATCTTCACGCATAAACGGAAGCATTGTTTCCAGTACTCGTTCATCGATTGGAGTGGTTGCTGCATTGTCGAAGTAAACTGTTTTCATAGATCGGAATGTAGAATTAAAATCACCAGTGAAAATATTCAAAATAGCGTTGAATATCACCCATAAAAAAAGCCTTCCGAAGAAGGCTTTTAGAAGCTCTGATCAAATTTGATTATTTAATGAGCATTAACTTTTTGGTTTTAACCACATTGCCGGCTTTCAGGCGGTATATATACATTCCACTGGCCAAAGAGGAAGCATCCCATGTAGCAAAATGATTTCCTGCAGCGAATTTCTCATTAACGAGAGAAGTGACTTTTTGGCCTAACATATTGTAGATGGTGATTTCTACATTCACTGCTTCTTTTAAACTGAATGGAATAGTAGTAGTAGGATTGAATGGGTTTGGATAATTTTGTCCAAGTGATGTTTCATCAGGAATATCTGATATTAGATCATCCTCTTCATTGGAAGTAATAACCATTGAATCAATCACAGCACCTGTTTCTGCGTTGATAAGGTATTCAGCGCTTTCAAGTTCGTATTCCTCAGTAGTTTTGTGTCTTGAAGTTCTTAAGAAGCGAACAGTCCACGTAACCAATGAGCTATCAACGCCTTCAGGATGTAGCCAGAATCGATTACCCGCCTGAACTTGTATATCGAGTCGAACCAGATCGAAATCAGCGCCCAGATTATCTCTGAAAGCAGCGGCTCCGGCAGCATTTGCAATGGCTACTGCAGAGTCACTATCGATAATAGTTTCAGAAATACTTTCCAGATCCGTATAAGTAACTCCTTCAGGAATTATATCAAATGAATTCCCTGAGAAGTATGCTTCACCGCTTGCATCTACGAATATTGGTGTCTCAGTATCATTTATTTCGGAGTAAAATCTATACTCAATAAAGAAGAATTTTCCTTCCAACAGGTCAGAATTCTCTTCATTATTCTTCAGAGCTTTTTTCTGTTGATCAAGCTCAGGATCTGAAAATATATTCCCAACGGCATCAATGAAGTAAAGCTTGTTATCATCATAGATATTTGTAGCTAAGGTGTCGGCCGCTGCTCTGCCATCTAGTGCAGTGATGGGCTCATCCTGATCGATATTTGACCCCAGGAATGTTCCATCTTCAAAATCCATGAATACTTCAAAACCGATGTATTCGTAATTGAAGGTTTGCTGGTTAAAGCTTTCTTTGGAATATATTACCCCCCAAACTCCGCCATCAGCGGTAATACCTTCAGGCAAAAGGGTAGGAGCATTTATAGCCACATATTCAACATAGAGAAATTCTGCATCTCCTTGTCTGAAGTCGCTTCCTCCATTTTCTTCCGCCACGATTGCCGCAGAATCGGAATCAAAGAAAGAAGAAGGGAGAGGAGAAAGATCATCAAATGTTGCTCCTTCTAACTCAAAATCTTCCAGAAATTCTGCAGTATCCAATGTATCAACGAAACCAACTCCGAAAGGATTTACTCCAAAGGCTAAAGCTGTCTCAGTTGTAGAATTATAATAAAGTAAACCCCATTCTTCACCTGTACCGGTTGGAGTTGCTATCTCATCATCAACTTTAAAATGGCTGAAAGAATATTTTTGGAGTCCTTTTTTCTGATGGAGATTATCATTAAAGTCATCATATTCAATCAGATCTTCTTCGGTAAACATAAAGTATAATTCCAATCCGGAATCTAATTCTGCAGCTACTGAATTTGCTAATGAAACAGCAGTACTTGCAGTAATTGGCTCAAATGCTTTGAATTGAATATCGATATCTGTCAGATTTCCGCCCGAAACGGTGATCGAGTTCAGAGAGCCATCACTATCAGGATCATAAATACCAATTGCAGAAGGGGTTTCATCGAAACCATCCTCAATAAGATTAATTGAAAGAGGAAAATAAACTCCATCTCGGACACCATTTAATGTATACGTCCCAGTTGTGGTATCAGCAAGAGTGGCTTTAGCAATAGTAAAGCCCGGCCCATCGGGCTCACTGTCATTTTCATTATCTACAAATGGGTTGGAAGTAAACAGCGCAACCATTACTCCGTCATATTCATTTTCAACAGACTTAGTTGGAGAATCAGTATTTGTATTAACTGAACCGGAAACTGATTGGCTTACAGAGCTTGCTGAAGTTGTATAGTTAAATATGTATGGTCTTTCGAGAACACCACCAGCAGTATTTTTGGCTTTACTTACTAACCATGTATAATCAGTTTCAGGTGAATGAATTACTTTAAAGTTGAGAGTTCTGCCTACATCAGATAAAGAGAAATCAATTATATTAATGGAATCGAGAGGGAAAGGAATTATTTCTAGTCCATCCTCAAAAAAACCATATTCATTCAGTTTTACGGGTGCGTCGAAGGTAATACTTATTGTTGAGGTATCGCTACTTACAGCAACATCTCCGTCAGCAGGCGAGCTACTTACAACATTAAAAGAAGGTCCATTTTCTATTTTATTTCCGGCTTTATATAAAATATCTCCGGTCAATACGTCAATATAGAAAACAAGAGAATCTTCACCGAATCCTTCGTGATCGTTCGTTTGTTTGAAATCAAAATCAAAATTTTGAGCTTCATACTCAACTCTCCAATGTGTAGGAGCAGAAGTAGTATTATCCAAAGGATACTCCCAGTAAGCCTGAGCTGCAACAAACTCTACACTGGCAAATGTGGAATTGCTTGCTTCCTGACGGAATTCAGCACCACCATTCATTTCAGCTATAGCTGCAGCTGAATCACTATCGATCATATTTTCAGGTAATGAACTTACAGTACTGATTGAAACCGGAATATCCAGATCTCCGGCTCCTACTGTTTCAATTATTTGTGCTCCGAAAGGAGAAATACCCACCAAATGAACAGAATCTTTTACAGTATCATAAAAGAACATACTCCAGATTATACTTTTTCCATTTTCAGGATCGAAAAATGGATTCTGATGATCATCTAAAGAAGCTGTTACAGGAATCCCTTTAAAAAGTTGTTTTGGTTGAGAGTCATCAAAAGAATCAAAAACTAGTGGTATTTCTGCAATTCCTGCTTTTGCTTCTACATCGCCACTAAAATTCAGGCTGGAAGTTCGTTCGTAAGCCTCTCCAAAAGTGAATGGTTCAAAGAGTAATTTTCTAAGATCAATATTATTCAAAGTATCTGTAGGTACATCTGTACTATTCACTTTAATGGTATCTAATGAAAAATCCTCGTTGGGGTCGTGAATATAGAGATCCGGAAACCCTTCGTTATCTTGTTCAATGGAAAAAATGTTTAGACCAAATGCGAAAAAGTCACCTTCTCTGATACCGTCAATAGAATATTCTCCTGTTTCTGGATTTACGAATGCGATGTGAGAGGCATCTAATGGATCATTTTCATCTTCTTCATTTGGCTCATCTTCAGTTCCCTCAAAATCCAAACCGATATCAAGAGTTTCTTCGCTCAGGATAACTGTTAATCCGCCCAAGTGATCTGCTGAAGAATTGGCTTTCAATTTTGACATTTCTTCTTCTGTTATTTTGCCATTTACAACAAACTGGCCTGCAGTAGGATTAGTTGTAAACCTGAACAGATAGGGCGCGCCAAGCTTATCTCCATCTTGAGCATGGGCGTCGAGTATAATAAAAGTGAAATCGGTATTATCTGCTAAATTTCCATTTATGATCATAGATAAAGAATCTTCACTGAGTCTCAGTTGGGTTATCTGAATTGAATCAAAAGGGAGGATGAGGAAAGGAATAGGCAGACCTTCCGTAAATGAGCTGTCATCGAAAGCAATTTTTTTGTTGAATGTGATTTTAATCGAATCTTGATCAACATTTTCAGCTCCGTGAGTAGGACTTGTACTTGTTACAAATAAGTTTTGGGCCGACAGACTTGCTCCCAATCCTATAAAAAAGAAAAATAGTATCAATTTTTTCATTTGATCTCCATATGTTTGATTGTTTTAACTAAAATAAAACACAAAGAACATTTCAACTGTGTATTTTACCCCGTGGTTGTAGCTGGTGAGTAAAGCCCGCAATTGAGTTATTGAATCTTATTTAATTAAATAAGACAGTTAAAAACAACATTCCTTACAAAAAAAATGAAAAAACTTACTCTTACCGATATCCAAGTAAAAGATAAAAAAATACTTATGCGTGTTGATTTTAATGTGCCTTTAAAGGATGGGGTTATAACAGATGACAATAGAATAACGCAGGCGTTACCATCAATAAAATACGTAGTTGAACACGGAGGCTTGTTAATATTAACGAGCCATTTAGGACGCCCTGACGGAAAACCGAAGCCGGAATTCTCTTTAAAACCCGTGGCAGATCATCTGGTTACTTTGATAGATACTAAAGTTCATTTTGCAAGCGATTGCATAGGTGATGAAGCTAAAAAGGTAATAGAACAAGCAGATTTCGGTGAGATCGTTTTATTGGAAAATGTACGGTTTCATAAAGAAGAAACAGAAAACGATGAGATATTTAGTGGACAACTGGCAAGTCATGCTGATATTTTTGTAAATGATGCTTTTGGAAGTTCTCACCGTGCTCATGCTTCTGTAGCAGGAGTAACTCAGTTCATGGAGCAGGCTGCTTCCGGATTTTTACTGGAAAAAGAGATAAAATATTTAAGTGAAAGTGTAAATAACCCCGAAAGACCTTTTGTAGCCATTTTAGGTGGAGCTAAAGTATCCGATAAAATTGGTGTGATCGAAAATCTGTTGAATAAAGTAGATACCATTATAATTGGTGGAGGAATGACATACACATTCTATAAAGCACTCGGACTTCCAATTGGTAATTCTTTATTGGAGGCAGATAAAGTCGATCTTGCAAAAGAATTGATTCAAAAAGCAAAATCAGCAGGGGTTAAGTTAATGTTACCAATGGATTCGGTAGTGGCCAAAGAATTTGATAATGATGCAGAGCATAAAGTAGTGAATGATAACGGAATAGAAGATGGCTGGATGGCGTTGGATATCGGCCCACAGTCTGCTATTTCTTTTGGTAATGTAATTAAAATGGCGAAAACCGTACTTTGGAATGGTCCAATGGGTGTTTTTGAAATGAGTAATTTTGCCGATGGTACTTTTGCTGTTGCTGAAGCACTTGCCGAGGCTACAAAATTCGGAGCAACTACGATTATTGGTGGTGGAGATTCAGCCGCGGCAATTAAGAAATCCGGATTGAGCGATCAGGTTTCTCATGTTTCAACCGGAGGAGGAGCAAGTTTGGAGTATCTTGAAGGAAAAGATTTACCAGGCGTTAGTTTTTTAACTGAAAAATAGATTTGATGGCACGATTTAAAATAAGCATAACAATTCTGATTTCTCTTTGCTTTACAAGCTTTCTTTCAGCTCAAAAAGCAGATTTTGGAGATGTAAGTCTTAAGGACTTCTCTTCCTATCCGACAAAATTTGATTCATCAGAATCAGCTGTGGTTCTTTTCGAAGTAGCTAAGAGTTACTTTAGTCCTCAGCTTAGTGTCGAGTTTGAAAAACATGTACGAATTAAGATCCTGACTGATGAAGGTACGGAATGGGGAGAAGTTGCTATTCCTTTTAACAAAAACCGGGATCAGGATGTTTTTAATATAGAAGCTTCCTCTTATGAAGTGATTGGGGATGATATTAAAGTTACTAAACTCGATAAAGAACAAGTTTTCGAAGAAAATATAAGTGGTGAAATATATTTAAAAAAGTTTGTGATACCATCACTTTCAAAAGGCTCGATAATAGAATACAAGTATAGAAAGAGGGTTGGTAGTGCTTTTTATCTGCCTGATTGGGAATTCCACAAATCTATTCCTGTTCAATTCAGCGAGTATGAAATGAAGGTTCCTCATAATTACAAATACAATACAATTTTATCCGGGGTCGACTCAACATTCTTTTCCAAAAGCGAAGAATATATAAGTCCGAGTGGTGGAGGAGTAATAACTTATGTAAGTAAAGAAAATATACCGGCTGTTAAAAGCATTCCATTCATAACCACTGTAGACGACTTCAAAACAAAGATATTTAATCAGCTTATTTATATAAACCATTCCGGCACCATTAGACGTCCGTTTATAAATACTTGGGAAAAAATTGCGGATGAATTTCGTAAAAGTGATACAATTGGCAAGCAAAGGCTAAATGGTAAGATGAAAGAAAAAGTGGATGAGATCACTGCAGAAGCTGAAAATAGTTTTGATAAAACTAAGCTTATTTACAAATATGTAGCCGAAAATATTAAGTGGAATGGTTACAATAGGGTTGCAAGTGTAAAGGGTATTAGAGATGCATTTGACGAAGGAACCGGAAGCTCTGCTGATATCAATATAATGCTCCTGAAAATGCTTGAATATGCAGGGGTAGAAGTTAATCCCGCTTTTTTAAGTACCAGAGAGAATGGATTTTTGATAACAAATTACCCGATTATTTATCAGTTCAATAATATTGTAGTAGTTGTTAAGATAGAGAATAATTCATATTTGTTAGATGCCTCAGAAGGGTATAGAAGTTTGGGACAACCACCACTTAAAGACCTCTATAGAATTGGCTTAATGGTAAGGGAGAATGATCATATGTGGATTGAAACAGCTCCATCGGTTACCACCTCAAAAAACCTGTTTCTGGAACATGATTTCTCTTCAAATGATACTATAAAAACTAAAATAACAGGTACAGTTGACGGGTACTTTGCTGAGAGTATCAGAAAATCTGAAGAGAAGGACAGAGGTTCAAAATTAATAGGTGGATCGTTATCGAATATAAAAATTGATAGCCTTGACATAAAGAACATTGATAATCCGGAAGAAGCCATAGCAGTCAATATTGAACTATCAGTTCCAATAGAAGAAATTGGCGGTTTAAGCGATGTTATTTATTTAAACCCTTCTTTTATTTCGGATACAGAAACGCCTATTAAAGAACAAGAAAGAGACTTCCCTGTTTATTTTCCATATACATTTAAAGAAAGGATCATAACAAAAATCATATTGCCGGAAGGTTATGAGCTTAAAGAGTTTTCAGAACCAAAAACGATCACAATAGATAATAATCTTGCCAGATTCAGATATTTAACTCAATATTCGGGAAATACACTGACAATTTTGGAAGACTTTTCGATTAACAGGACAGTGTTTTCCGCGGAGGATTATCCGATAATTAAGAACCTGTTCGATGAATATTTTGAGTACAAAAACCGTCCGATTACTTTAAGCAAAATTGAGAATAAAAAAGACGAGAATCAAAATTGACATTACAATCGTCTGTTTAGAATATGCTTGTAATAACCTGAAGTTAAATAAGATATGTGTTTAAAAAAGTACCGGTTAAAACACTTAATTGGTTTCATTACCTGCTTTTTAATTGCAGGAATGCACAGTGATATTATAGCTCAGCCTGGAGTAACAGGTGTTCCGTTTATAAAAAATACTTTGGATGTAAGGTTACAATCACTTGGAAACTCTTTTGTTTCATTTGAAGGATTGTCCGGAATGCATCTGATAAATCCGGCGGGAGTTGGCAGGAAAGATGATTTGGGTTTGTATTTTACGTCAAGAGAATCAGTTTCTGATATTAGGTTTTATGATTTCGGAGCTTCATTTAAAAAAGAGAAACTAGGATGGTTAATTTCTTCACGAATAGTACCTTATCCAAGGCAAAACAATACAACTGAGGGTGGAGAACAATCAGGGAGTCATAAACCACTGGAATTTTATCAAAATGCTTCCGTCTCATTTGAGCTAAGCAAAAAATGGAGTGTAGGATTTGGCTTAAACTACATTCACAGTGATTTAGCAAGCGGAGCTGAAGTTTCCGGGGAAGAAATTAAAGCAGGGAGAGCCTTAAGTGCTGATATCGGCACTATTTATAATACTTCATTTTCAGTGGCTGATTCCTGGTTGATACAAACAGGTTTCGGAATTTCCATTACTGATTTCGGTAACTTAGTTAAATACACCGACAATGCAGAAGGTGATCCATTGCCTATGAAATTCAGAACCGGACTGGGATTAGAAGCTGTATACTCAGGGGATTGGAATGGCTTTAAAGTGATAGGATTGTCTTCAGCCGTCTCGCTTTCTAAGCTTTTGGTAGCGTTGGAGTTTGAAGAGAATGGTTCAGTGAGGAAATTCGGGCCATTCCAAACAATCATTAAAGGTTGGGGCGTTTATAAAGAGCAAAATCCGAATAATGGTGAATTTACTGAATATTCTTTGACTGAGCAGTTTATTTATCATGCGGGTATGGAACTTACTTTTTTAGAATCTTTTTCATTCAGGATGGGATATCAAAACGGGCAGGAATTAAATGACTTTGAATCACTAAGCTCCTGGGGAATAGGTATTGATTTATATTATCTGGCTATAGATTATGTGAACAGTTCACACACTAGTGAGGACTATAAAGGTCAGGAGACTCTTACAGGGTCAGAATACCTGCAATTAAAGGGAAGAATTCCTTTGGATGGAAAGAGCCCGAAGTCGTTGCTCAGGCTCTTACTCGATTAGTTTTTCTACTTACTTGCCAAAGATCTCGTTCAGAAATTCAGCCATTCTGTATCCGGAGAGAGCCATTCTTTTTTGGGCAATTTTGTAAGCCATTTCTTTGTATTCCTGAGAAGGCTGCTCATTTTGTTTCAGCTCTTGCGGATACAAATTCTTCATTGTGATCTCTTTTCCTTCTTTATTCCAAACTTGGGAATTCTGAAGATCTATCAAATCCTTAAACTCTGACTTAGGATGCTTTTCTTCAATTATAGCTGCGGCATTTTGGGCGGAGGACAACACCACTACTGAATCATATTTACTTAGATCACCGGAATAATAAAAATCAAAAGCAAACGATCCGTCCTCATCTAGTAAGTCATAGCTTTTACCTTCAATGTCCTCCGTGGGAAATAGTAGCTCGGGACCTACAGTATCGTCAATGTCCTCAAAATATAAATACAACCGTAAGCCATACACTCCATATTGTTGAATACCATTGTCAAAAATAAACTCCCCACTTACCTCCACAGTATGCTGGGCAGTTGTGGTGTTTGGCATGCTAGCTAGTAGTAAAAGCCCAAAAACCATTGTTGTTAGTCTTTGTAAAAAATTCTTCATCTCTGTGTGGTTAGTTAGTATTCTTATTTTAGGACGGAAGTTTTTTCTTTAATCAACTCACCGTTACTCTTCCTTCATATCCATGGTATACACCGAATATCTTCCAATGGAAGTACTGTTAGGATTCACGTGCGTACTACTATAAATCAGATAATTGCCGTCAGGGCTCCAGTCGGGAAAGATGTCGGCTGTGTAGTACTGATCCCAGGTGCGGGTGTTAAGGGGGCGACGATCGAAGGTATTCAAATCCACGATGTACATGGAATCCACATCTACCGATTTTTTAGATATCCCCACTATATTACGTGGGTAGTTGCTAACTACCAATTTTTCGCCACTCGGATGGTAGCGCGCCCAAAGAAACTGTTGGCGGTTAAAATCCACAGGAAGGATTTCTTGAGCTCCGGTTTCCAAATTTAACGTCGCAAGTTCCGGTGGCGGACCGCCATAAGCGAAGCCCGGGACAAAAGCGTGATGAATCGGATAAAGCAAAGTCGATCCATCAGGGGACAAATCAAAGCCATTGATGGTTTCTCGGGAGCCATTCGGGTTGGAATGCGCAAGGAGTAGCTCATCAGGTGGTCCAGCCTCGCGCAAGCGGTAGTAACCTGCTTCTAAGCCTGTATCAAGATTTCCATAGCTGTAATAGACTTTGAGCAGCGAACCATCCGAAAGCTTCCGAATGCGAATGGAGGAAATGTTATAGGTGCTATCGCGAATGGTGGTAAATGCTTTGTCCTCATGACGGACATATATTGGGAACCCGTTGCTGTTCTGAACAGCTTTAGACTCCTCAGCCGCTAGATTATATATGTTGAGTCGCCCTACCGATTCTCCATACTCCGTTACTTGTATTGCATATAATATATTCTCAGAGGTGCTTTTAGTCATGTACATCACATCCCCACCGAAATATTCCTCTGAAATCACAAAAGGAACCGAGGTTCTGGACTCTAAAGTTAAGATACGCATTTGCAAGGTGGTATATACTTCCCCTGGACTCCATTCGGCCATATGAAAATCTTCATATTCCGGTAGGGAAGTATTACAACAGTTACGTAACAGGCTGATTTTCTCATTAATGGGGAGAGGGAATTCAGGGTATGGAGGCTCTTCTTCGGCAACTGGGGAATCACAGGTTGCGACTAAAAAAAGGGGTGCTGAAAGAAATAAAAGTAGGTAGGAATTCAATTTCATGACGGTAAGATACTAACTTTATTAGTCTTTTTTAGACTATCATTTGTTGAGGGTATAGAAAACGTGCCTTTTTGGGTTTTTATCCTCTTAAAATAAGCTGTGTAATTACAATTACCGGTGGCGGGGCCAGTTTAGAGTATCTTGAAGGAAAAGACTTGCCGGGCGTTAGTTCTTTGACGGATAAGCAATAAATAAAAAAGCAGAACCTATGAACTCTGCTTTTTTTTTTAATCTATATTTTAATTACTCCCCAAAAATATCATTCAGAAACTCTGCCATTCTATAACCGGAAAGAGCCATTCGTTCCTGAGCGATTTTGTAAGCCATTTTTTTATAGTCTTCAGAAGGCTGTTCGTTCTGCTTTAGATTACTAGGATACAAATTCTTCATTGTGATCTCTTTTCCTTCTTTATTCCAAACTTGGGAATCCTGAAGATTTATCAAATCCTTAAATTCGGACTTAGGATGCTTTTCTTCAATCATTGCTGCATTTTTTAAATAATAATCGAAATCTTCAACGTCATCATCTTTAGGATTAGCTACATCAATAATGCCATCCCAATAAGCATGCAAGTTCCATGGCCAGCTGTCGCTTAATTCAAAGCTGTTTCCACCACGATCTCCGTCTGGAGTTTCTTCTGTAACACGTGAAGTATTGTGTAACGGCATATGGATATCGCCAACCAAGTGAAGTACCCATGCTATCTGAATAGCTTTTTCTTCAGCAGAGGTTTCGTCGCTGTTCAAAGTTTCTCTGAATAAAGAAATCCTTTCCACAATATGTTCATCGTCTACAAAGCCTTCTGCATCCACAGGACAGTTTTCTGTTTGCTTCCAGTAACTGCCTACGTAATGCCACGGACCTTTATGGTATTTATCGTAACGTGCTTTCTCATCTCTGTCACGAACTACATCAGGCCAGTAAGCGGCATTCATGAAATAATATTTATCAGCATGTTCGCTTTCTTTGTCATAGAAGTCCATAAGATCGGAATCTTCCGGTGCTTGTTTAAGAATGGTCATGATATTTTCTTTAGCTGTGGGAGTAAGATTATCCCAGGCTATGGCTGCAATTACACGATGTCCCGTTGCATTCCATGAAATCCCGGAAGCCGGATTCAAAGTTAGCGTTAGAATAAAAGAGAGTACAAGGGTAGAGGCTAGAATTTTTTTCATGGACCTGATTTAATTTTAATTTTACTAAGGATACGAAACAACCATTATCAAAACATTAAAAGAAGGCAAAAATTATATAAAAAAAGCCCATTGTTTTCACAATGAGCTTAAAGGCATTGATCAAGAATCAGTTACATCGCATTCATTTCAGCAAGTACTTCCTGCATTTGGAATGTATGTCGCTGGCTGTGAGCCGCTATAATAAGAATGATCTGATATACATCTACTTCTCCAACAGGGATCGTTGTAATATGACCTCTAAGGTCGGCACCTGTTGAGCTTAAAAATTCAACAATTTTAGTTCTGGATTTTTCAAGTTCAGCTAACATTTTAGCTTTGCTGTCCCATTTGCCGGATGGTTCGAATGGTGCAGCCGTTTTAACCTTGGTGCCTCTGTTAGCTAACATTCCAATTAATACACCGTCTTTACCGGAAAGGTCATTTTCAGACATTGATTCGTCATTGGCTAGTGTACCTTGCGCCATTCCAAAGAATGCAGTTTCGGTAAGTAGTATATGTTCCAGAGCATTTGAAACTGACCAACCACCTTCTTTTGGTTTATAGTTAAAAGCATCATCAGGAAGACTTTTAACCGTTTCAACAATATTGTTGTGTGTAGCTTTTAAATAGCTGATCGCAAAATCCCGTTCCGTTTGTGTGAGTTGAGCTATTGCAGGAAGTGCAAATACACTCATCACCAGAATAAGTAGTAGTTTTTTCATGGTTCCGTATTTGGTTGATAGTTACTCAGGTAACAAATCAGAATACAAAAAGGGGACAAACAAAGAAAGGAATGTTCAACTCTTTTCTATTGGCGGATAATGAGTTATTAGATTGGTGTTGACTGAAAATTTTGGTCAACAAAAGCATCATGAAATACAGCTTTAAGTTTATGATAAAAAACGGATAAACAAGTTTATAAATTATTATTTACATTCGACCAAAGATTAATAAAAAATACATTTTTATGACTGGGAAATTTTTCTCTTTGCTTCTATTCACCTCATTATATCTTCAAATATTTGCTGTAGGTCAGCAACAGGATTTTGGTGATATTTCACGAGCCATGCTTGAGATGGAGGTATACGAAAAGGATTCCACAGCGGATGCCGTAGTTTTGTTTGATGTTGGCGAAGTATATGTCACAGAAAAATTAGAAGTCAATTATGAAAGGCATATTCGTATTAAAATATTAACTGATAAGGGGCTTGATGCAGGTGATATTTCAATCAGTTTCCGGGATGATTTTCCTGAACAAGAGATAAAGGGTATTAAAGCTGAATCACAATATATTGATGAAAACGGTAAGGTTATTAAAACAAAGGTTGGCAGAAGAGACAGGTTCGAAAATAAGATTTCAGATACCTGGAAAGAAGTAAAGTTTACTATTCCCGGTTTAAGGAAAGGTTCAGTACTTGAATATAGGTATGAAATGAAATCAGAATCTGCCATAGATATTCCGGATTGGTATTTTCAAAAACAGTATCCGGTAATCTGGAGCGAATATACACTTAGTATTCCTGAATGGTTCGATTACTTAACGTATACCAGAGGTTATCATCCTTTTTATGTAAACGAGGAAGAACCCTATAATGAAATTGCAAATAACAGCTGGGGAGGAGGCTTCGGATACTCAGGTACTAAGTATCATTATATAATGAAGGATGTTCCAGCTATTGAGGCAGAACCTTTTATGAAGGCTAAAGTCGATTATCTTGCTCAAATCAGGTTTCAATTAGCTTCTTATAAATTTCCAACAAGTGCCAGAGAATCGGTTTTGAATTCATGGGCTACAGTATTAGAAGCTATAAACGATTCTGATAACTATGGGAAACGTTTAAAATCAAGCTCTTTACTTAAAGAGAAAACATACGACGCAATTGAAGGGACAGAGACGGAGCTGGATAAAATGATTGCGATCTATGATCACGTAAGTTCTGTTATGGATTGGAATGAAGATCATAGGTTTTACATAGAGGAAGATCTGGATAAAATATATAAGAAAGGAACAGGTAATGGCAGCGAAATAAACCTGATACTAACTCAAATGCTGAAAGAAGCAGGCATAAATGCAAAACCGGTAGCGATTAGTACTACCAACAATGGTGAAATCATTGGGATATATCCTCTGGATAATCAATTTAATCACACGATTACTAAAGTAGTTATTGATGATAAAGTGTATCTGTTGGATGCCAAAAATGAAAAAAGACCCTACACCTTATTGCCGTCTTCGGCTATAAACGGAAAAGGATTTGTTATCAATGAAAATAATAAGATCGAATGGATAGATCTGAAAAATAATAGCGATAACAGACTAGTTAATTTTGTAAATGTTTCTATTAATGAAGACGGTGAAATTACTGGTAATCTGCAATCTAAAAACTATGGTTACTTGGGTTATTTGTACAAAGAAATTTTATCTCAGGAAGATTCGGTAATGAGCAAAGAAGTTGAAGAAGTTGTTTTTACGAATGCAGATAATCTTAAAATTGATTCAGTACACGTTGATGAAGAAACTGTAAATGAATTTAGTTATTCCGTTGATTTCAGACTTGAAACTGATAATTCGGAAAATGTCATTTACCTGAACCCAATGTTAATTGAAGCGATAACCGAAAACCCTTTTAAAAAGAAAACAAGAACATACCCCATTGACTATGATTACACTTTTAATAAAAGAGTTATCATAAATTTTGAAATACCGGAAGGTTGGGAAATTGCGGAGTATCCTGAATCAAGAGGATATAAATTAACAAAGAATGCAGGCGGGTATGTTAGACTGGTTCAGGTATCCGGGAATAAATTAACCGTGAGATATGACTATATAATTTCACGAAAAAGATTACTTCCAACAGAGTACGACGAACTTCGGTTTATGTATGATGGGATCGTGAAGGATAATACGGAACGCGTTGTAATTAAGAAGGTAGCAGAATGAAAAAAGTATTTTTTTTAACCATACTTGTTGTATCGATTTCCTGTTCAAGTAATAAAGAAATATTTACAGATCAGGATTTTTCGGAAGAACCCATTTCAACTATACTTAGCATGAATGCGCATTCTGTGATAAGAAATAGTGAAACGGTGGTTGAAATTGTAGATGAAGGTACTGCCTACTATACAGTTAAAGAAGCGAAAACTATTTATGATAAAAGTAATAAAGAACTGGCCGAGCTTGTAATTTTTTATGATCAACTAAGAAAAATTGAATATATAAAAGCTAATATTCTCGATAAAGAAGGAAAGATAATAAAATCATTTACAGAGGATGATGCGTTTGATTACAGTGCAGGTGATGGATTTAGTTTTTTCTCTGATAACAGAGTTAAAGTTTTAGGTCTTTATCATAATTCTTTCCCATATACAGTAGAGTTCGAATATAAAATGAAATATGATGGCACAATGTTTCTACCGACATGGTATCCTCAGATGCCCGGACAATCTGTAACAAAAGCCTCTTTGAAAGTGATTGATAAAACTGGTAATGGAGTAAGGTTTTTTTCAAAGAATTTAAAAGATACCGTAAAGGTTAATTATGTAGACGGGAATAAAGAATTGTCATGGGATGTCAATTTTTTAACAGCTAAAGAACGAGAAGTTTTAGGACCACCTGCTCAGGAAATTCTTCCGGTAGTTATGATTGCTCCGACTAAATTTGAAATAGAAAATTCATACGGAGATGCATCAAATTGGAAAGATTTTGGAAAATGGTACTATGAGTTAGGAGAGGGTAGTCGTGTGCTTTCAAATGAAGCCAAAAGAGAAGTTCTGAGTAAAATTGAGGGGCTTACAGATGAAAAACAAATTGTATATGCTTTGTATAATTATCTTCAGACTAAGACAAGATATGTAAGTATTCAGCTTGGTTTAGGAGGCTGGAAGCCGTTTCCTGCAGAATATGTATATGAAAACGAATATGGCGATTGTAAAGCATTAACAAACTATATGCTGGCCATTCTGGAGGAAGCCGGTATTAAATCAAATGCTGTTTTGATCCGAAATGGGATTTCCTCACCACCAATGATTTCAGAATTTTCAAGCAACCAGTTTAATCATGTAATTCTCAGAGTAGAACTCTCAAATGGTGAAGTTATATGGTTAGAATGTACAAGTAAGTATTATCCTCCGGGACATATTGGTGGTGGAAATGAAGGAAAAGAAGCGCTTATGATCAGCGAAAATGGTGGAGAGATTATTAAAACTCCGGAAAGTTCTGAAGCAGAAAATGTATCAGCAACACTTTCTAAAATAAAAATAGATGCTGATGGTACCGCAGAACTTGAAGCTACACGAAAGACAAAAGGAATTATACAAGGAGATATATTAAATACATTAAAACCTATTTCTGAGAAAGCAAGAGAAGAGTGGTTAACCCGGCAGTTAAACTTTAATGATTTCAACATCGTTGAAGCCAGTTTTGATAATATTGTGAACTCAAAGGACGAGTCATCATATTTCTTTAAACTAAACCTGAAAGACTATGTGTCCCAAACATCTTCACGTTTATTTGTACCATTAAATAAACTAAATGCATGGTACTTTAAACCGGAAGTTCAAGAAAAAAGGAATCAGGAAATATGGCTTCCTTATTTGTTTACCGAAGAAGATATTTCAGTATTTGAGCTGCCTAGTGGTTATGAGATAGAGTCTATTCCAAAAAATTTCAGGGTAGATAAAAACTTTGGAAATTACTCAGTGGATTACTCGATGTCAGAAGAAGGAGAAGTAGTGTTAACAAGAAAATTGATGATTACCAGTAAAAGACTACCTGCTGATTCTTATGATGATTTTCGTGACTTTTTTACTGCTATAACTCAATCTGATAACAATAATCTAGTGTTGGTAAGAACAGAGTAAAGATTTTCATTTATTTTATAAATGATGATTTTTTTAAAAGTTTTTTTGTAAGGAATTCTTCTGAGCTTGTCTTACTTTACAAACAAAATAACTTAATCCAATACGTAATGAGTTCACTAAATAAAGCACAATTAATCGGAAGACTGGGACAAGATCCCGAAGTAAGATACACGCAAGCAAACACAGCTGTTGCAACATTAAGTATAGCTACAAGCGAGCGTTATAAAGATAGTAATGGCGAGCAACAGGAAAAAACTGAATGGCATCGCGTGGTTGCGTGGGGTAGATTAGCTGAAATCTGTCAGCAATACCTAACTAAAGGATCGTTGGTTTATATTGAAGGTCCTATTCAAACAAGATCATGGGAAGATAATCAGGGTCAAAAAAGATATACTACTGAAATTAAAGCACTCCAAATGACAATGCTGGACAGCAAAGGCAGTGGAAGTGGTGGCGGTAACCAAGGTGGTAATCAAAATTCCGGAAATCAGAATCAACCAATGTCCAGTAATGTGGAACTTGGCAAAGATTTTGATAATATGGATGATGACCTTCCATTCTGATTTTTTATCGAAATAATATGAGCGGTGCAAGGTCAAACTTTCACCGCTTTTTTTATTTTGTTAGGAAGTGTTCTCCTCGTTAAATTCCCATCAATTAAAATATTACATAATTGAGCACACTCATCGAGTTACATAGTTTTATTCTGGCATCCTTAATAGACTTTACAGTCCCTACTATTTCTTCAGAGATAGATTATGTTGTGATCTCGATTCAGTTTGTTGTAATGATCATCGGTTTAGCAGTTTCAGCTATATTTTCAGGATCTGAAGTTGCATTCTTTTCTCTTTCATCAAGACTTGAAAGCCTTACAAACGCAGCGCTTCCTCACGCAGCCGACTCCCGTATTTTAACAATGCTGGATAAACCACGTCGTTTGTTGGCTACAATTTTGATCGGAAATACTTTTGCGAATATTATTGCATCAGTAATGGCGGCCGTGATCACAGGCTCTTTTGTTGCTCATTTTGGTTTGTCGGAAGTAGTTGTGTTTACTGCCGAAGTAGTAGTACTGACGTTTATGATCCTGATCATCAGTGAGATCACACCGAAAATAATCGCTATCAATGATCCTTTAACAGTTTCAAGAAGATGGAGTACATTTATCTACGTTCTGTTTTTGATGCTAAAACCATTCTCAAAATTAATTGCTGACAGCACTATTTTTATGGAAAAGTATCTGCCAAAGCCTTCTAATAAAATGACTACAGATGATATAAGAACGATGGCTGAGGTGAGCGAACAGGATGGATCTATAAAAGAAGATGAAAGGGAAATCATTGAAAATGTGATCGAATTCGGGAATATTACAGTACGTGAGATCATGACCTCCCGCGTTAATATCATTGCTGTTTCAACTCAGGATTCGCTTTCAGATATTTTGGGGATAATTCAGGATAAAGCATTGTCCAGGATGCCATTGTATGAAAATGATCTTGATAATATTCTTGGAGTAATTTATGCAAAAGACATTTTGCCATACCTGAATGATCAGAGAGAGGAGCCCTCATTTAATTGGAAGACTATATCCAGGAATGCCTTGTTTATCCCTGCAACCAAAAAGCTGGATGATCTATTGAGAGACTTTCAGCAGGAGAAAACTCATATAGCAGTTGTTGTAGATGAATATGGAGGAACGGAAGGAATAGTTACTATGGATGATATTCTTGAAGAGCTGGTAGGGGATATCACTGATGAATCGTCTGACGATCAACAATTATATACTCAATTTAAGAACGGGATCTATATTTTTGATGCTCAAATCGATCTTGATGATATGGAGGATGTTGTAAACCTGGAGTTAAGTACAGAAAATGATGATTTTGAAACGCTGGGTGGTTTGATCTATCATCTCACCGAAAGCCTGCCTACAGTCGGGGAAAGAGTTACTTATAAAGGATTAGAATGCACAGTTCATTCCGTTCAAAATAATAGGATCAAAAAAGTCCGGGTGAAGTTAACAGAGGATCAAAAAGAAACCTCTGACAAAAAAGACTAACTCTGATGCCTACTGAACTAAGTATTCACAAAGATTTTGATCTTAGTACATTCAATACAATGGGTGTTTCTTCCAAAACGTCTCATTTTGTAGAAATCTCTTCACTTAGTGAATTAGAAAAAGCTGTACAATTTGCTCAAGAAAAAAACCTGGAGATATTAATACTGGGTGGAGGGAGTAATATACTCTTCAAAAAAGATTTTGATGGATTGGTCATCTATAATGGTCTCAATGGAATAGACTTTTTATCCGATACAGAATTAAAAGTAGCTGCCGGACAAAATTGGCACGAACTGGTTTTGTTTTGTGTAGAGCATGGACTAGGAGGGATCGAAAATTTATCACTGATTCCGGGATCAGTTGGAGCAGCACCCATTCAAAATATCGGAGCTTATGGTGTTGAATTGGAGGATGTTTTTGTAAGTCTGGAAGCTTTCATGGTTGAAACACATGAAATCCGGACATTTAACAAAACTGAATGTAATTTTGGGTACAGAGAAAGTGTCTTTAAAAAAGAACTAAAAGGGAAAGCAGTTATTATTTCTGTAACTCTGAGTTTGACAAAGAACCCGGCAGTAAATACTTCTTATAAAGCCCTTGCTGATTTAATCAAAGATAAAGGAATTCAGAATCCCGGTATCAAGGATATCAGTAATTGTGTAATCGAAATCCGACAAAGCAAGCTTCCCGACCCCAAAAAAATAGGTAATACGGGTAGCTTTTTTAAAAATCCGGTTATTTCTGTACAACTTTTTGACCAGTTGAAAGCAGATTATCCCGATTTGCCCGGCTATCCTGTTACTGAAAGACAGGTTAAAATTCCTGCAGGTTGGTTAATCGATAAAGCTGGTTGGAAAGGCAAAAGGATGGGAGAGGCAGGTGTACATACAAAACAAGCGTTAGTGCTTGTGAACCATGGGAATGCCACCGGAGAAGAAATATGGAACTTAGCGACAGAAATTCGCCTTTCAATAAAAGAGAAATTTAATATCTCGCTTGTACCGGAAGTAAATATAATAGGCTAAAATTAATAAAAGACTCATGGACTCATTTATTAAAACGACAATATTAATAGTAGTTGCAGCACTTGTTTTACCGAGCTGTGTTTCTATTCAAACCAGTCCTGTATCAGGTAATAAAAGAGCTTATGGATATTCTTGGGAGCAGGAACTGAAATTAGGAAAAGAAGCTGATTCGGAAATAATTGCACAATATGGGTTGTACGATGACGAAGAGCTTTCGAACTATGTAAGTAAGCTTGGAAATGAATTGCTCGAGGTTAGCCATTTTAACAGAGAAGACACACCGGAAGAATACAGAAACACTGATTTTACTTTCAGAGTACTTGGTAGTCCGGTAGTAAATGCTTTTGCGCTTCCCGGAGGATATGTTTACGTAACCAGAGGGTTATTGGCTCATCTTGAAAATGAAGCTCAATTAATGGTAGTACTTGGACACGAAATCGGTCATGTAGCTGCAAGACATGCTTCTCAACGAGCCGCTGAACAACAATTTGGCCAATTGGCAATTATAGGAGGAGCAGTTCTTGGAGAATCCGTTGGTTTAGATGGGGGTAATATTTTACAGTTGAGTAGCCAAACTGCACAATTATTATTTCTGAGTTACAGCAGAGATGACGAAAGGGAATCTGATCAACTTGGGGTTGAGTATTCTGCAATGAAAGGATATAAAGCAGCAGAAGGGGGAGAGTTTTTCAGGTCACTGGAAAGAATTTCGGAAAAATCAGGATATAACATTCCATCACATTTATCTTCTCATCCTGATCCCGGTGAAAGAGAAGAAAATATTCCTAAACTAGCTGATGAATGGGCTAAAAAAGGGTATGAACAAACAATAGTTGATAGTGATGAGTACTTAAACCTGATCGATAATATCATGTTTGGTCCTAATCCTCGTGAAGGATTTGAACGAAATGGAATATTTTATCACCCGGATCTGAAATTTCAATTTCCGGTCCCCTCAGGATTCAACGTAATTAACCAGGCATCAGCTGTAATACTGGTAAATGAAGATCAGGATGCCATTGTTCAGTTTTCAATAGACAGTAAGAATTCAACTCCGGAAGCTTCTGTAAAAGAATTTTTAAATCAGGAAGGAGTAAACACGACTGAGCAAAATTCAATCAACCCGAATGGTTTGAACGGATATGAAGCCGAAGCTAACCTCCAACAGGAAGACGGAACTTCATTGACGTTAGATATTACGGCTCTGAGTTATAATGGAAATATTTACCGGTTTCTGAGTTATACTACATCTCAGCAGTTTGGTGAATATGAACAACAATTTGCAACAGTTCCTGCCGGTTTTGACCGACTTACTGACTCATCAATTCTGAATATAAAACCTGTAAGACTGGAACTGGTTAAAACAACAAGATCCGGTTCTTTTTCAAGCTTTTTACCCTCAAACCTGCCAATGAATATTGAACCGTTAGACATAGCAATTATTAATCAAGTTCAATTGGACCAGAATATCTCAGCTGGCAGTTGGATAAAAATACCAAAGCAATAAATGAGAAAACAATATCATATTCGAGAAGTCAATGGCGATACTCTGGCATGGGACGTAGATAAACTCGTTAAAATTTCAGAACATTATCTACCAAAAGAAGTGATGATCGAATCGATTGACGATATCGACAAAAATTTTTGGTTTCAGGGTAAAGATGATGTCCCGTCAGTTCGGGAAATAGCAAAGCACATAGAGTATGCAGAAAAAACAAGTTTCAAATACCCGGTTATTCTTTCAGCAGATGGAAGGGTAATGGATGGTATGCATCGTATTCTGAAGGCTATAATGAAAGGGAAAGAAACAATCAAAGTAGTTCAATTTCTGGAAGACCCTGAGCCGGATCACAAAAACAAATCTTTGAAAGAGCTTAAGTATTAGTTAGAGATTTAACGCCCAGCTTTTTAAGCACATTAAATTCATTCAGCAAAGTTTTATCCAGACTGATGTACGGATATTCGTATCTGTAAGGACGATCTGTTCTAAGCTTCTGAAAGAGGATAGATTTATCCGGGCGTAAATTCAGATTTCTGAGATCGGCATCATATTCTCTCAGAGGATGTAATCTGAGAAGTAACTCATAAGCTGTGTAATTTAACTCAGCCAGATCTATTTTCTTTGACAGGTAAAGCACAGAGGAATCGGGAACTTCTACATCAAAAAAATCAGAAAACTGTTCAACAAGCATTTTTGATGCATTTAATTTTGCTTGTTCTGAATAGCCGGCTATATGAGGAGTAGCAATAAATGCTGCTTCAGCGACTGCTGTATTAAAGTCCGGTTCAGCTTCCCAAACATCTATAATTATATCTGAAACTGTATTTTTGCTGATGGCATTAAGAAGAGCTAGTTCATCAATTACTCCACCTCGCGATGCATTAATGATCAGTTTAAAAGAATTAACAGAGAGTTTAGAGTCATCTAACCAGTGAAATGTGGGATGAGTCCCTTCTTTCTCCAGTGGAACATGAAAAGTAAGGATGTCGCACTCAAGAATATCGTTAAGAGAAGCTGAGCTAAAGTTTTTGTCTCTTTGTTCTCTAGGAGGGTCATAACTCAGGAAAGGAATCTCAAACCGAGAAATTTGATCAGCAACTGCACTTCCTGTTGCTCCGGCTCCGATAATTCCAACTGTCATTTCTGATAGTTCAATTTCTCTTTTTATAGACCAAAGTAAAAGTGATGTGATCACATATTCACTAACCGCATCTGCATTTGATCCTTTAGCATCAATAACCTGTACGCCTTTTGACCTGAAATACTCTTTCTCAATATGATCGCTTCCGGATGAGCCTGTTCCAAGTAGCTTTAATGATTCGGGTATTGTTTCTATGTTTTTGGAATTGAGCTTTGTCACAGTTCTGACAAAGAGAGCATCGTATGTTTCCAAGCCCGGTAACGGATCATTTGGATCGAATGTGGTTAGTTCCACAGTTCCGTTCAAAAATTGATCTAACTTGTAAATGTTTTGGTCGGCGAGAATTTTCAGCAAATTAACACTGTTGAGTGAAAAGATTATTTTATGATTACAGATCCCGGGCAGGCATCAGAAGATAGATTTTCAAAATCACACTCTTCATAATAATATTGAATGTTGGTAAGATGCCAATAGCCTAAAAATACGATTATAAATTCAGATTTAAATTCATCGGAAAGTTCAGTATTAGAAAATAACGTAAAAGACTGTCCATAATTTGCTTCCGTTCCCAATCTTTTTTTAACAGGACTTCCCTGAACCACAAGATATTGTTCATTCAAGTCATCAAAGTACTCCCAACTTCCCCCAAAAGGATAGTGGTGCCATTCATTTCCATTCTCAGTTTTTACTTTCTTCACAGAAGGAGGCCAGAGATCCTTAGCAACAATTTGAAAAACAGCAGAATCGGATCTTGCTATAGTTGCGTTTTGAGAAGTACCTGTAACTATATATTTGTACTCTGTGCTTTCTTTTTTTCGAAGCGTTACTTTGAACACATCTTCTCTCAATTTGTCATCAAAATATGCTTCGGAAGTCACAATGAAACCGAAGTTCATAAAAGGGTCTGAAAATAGATCTTCTTTTTTTAAACGGTAAAATCGCCCTGCATCAACATATAAAGTTCCTTCTTTATAATTCAGATCTTCAAAAACTTCAGCTTCATCTCTGTTTGGTAAATATTTAATTTTGCCATCTTTATGGAGTGTTATATCGTCTTTATAGCTGCTTAAGCTTTCTTCTAATTTCTGAGGATAGGGATGAACTATTGTTTTAAAGCTACATCCTGTTGAAAATGAGATTCCAAAAAACAAGAGCAGATAAGCTTTTCCGGAATTGAAGTATGAAAAATCTCTCTTCATGTAGAAGAAATATTAGTTTTTTGGCTATACTTGGGCTATGAATTCAAAGTACAATATTGTTTCCCTAATTCGCAAAAAACGAGACGGAAAAGTTCTTTCCAAGGATGAGATCCGTTTTTTAATTGACTCATACACTGCTGATGAAATTCCTGATTATCAGATCAGTTCATTTCTGATGGCTGCTTTCCTCAACGGGTTGAATGATGAAGAATCCGCTGCATTAACGGAATCTATGCTTCATTCAGGTATAGTTGTGGATCTTTCGCATGTATCAGGAAAGAAAGTAGATAAACATTCTACCGGTGGAGTGGGCGATAAACTATCTCTTATACTTGCGCCTATTGTAGCAAGCGCAGGAGTTCCGGTTCCTATGATATCAGGTCGAGGACTTGGGCATACCGGTGGCACCTTAGATAAATTAGAATCTATTCCCGGTTTTTATGTGGATGTGGATCTGGCCCGTTATAAGGAGATCCTGGAAAAACAGAATCTGGTGCTAGTTGGGCAAACCGAGGAAATTGCTCCTGCAGATAAAAGACTTTATGCATTACGAGATGTGACAGCAACTGTAGAATCCATTCCGTTAATTGCCGGCAGCATTATGAGTAAGAAACTTGCCGAAGGAATTGATGCCTTGGTACTGGATGTGAAATACGGTTCCGGTGCTTTTATGAAAACAGAAGAGGATGCCACAAAACTCGCTCAGGCTTTGGTTGGTATTGGAGAGCAATTCGAAAAAGAGACCATCGCTTATCTTACCAATATGAAACAGCCGTTGGGTTACAAGATCGGGAATTGGTTTGAAGTGGAGGAATCCATTGACGCTCTGAAAGGTGAAGGACCCGAAGATATTATGGAGATCTCGCACCTGCTTTCCGGAACTATGATCTATTTAGGCGGAAAAGCAGATTCTGTTGAAAAAGGAATAGAAATCAGTAAACAACAAGTTGAAAACGGCGAAGCTTTTCAAAAGTGGCTAGATATTGTGGAAGAACAGGGCGGAGATATTTCATACATCGACAATCCCAGTAAATATCCGAATGCTGATTACGAGTTTGAATTGAAATCATCTGAAGATGGATATATCTCTGAGATGGATGCTTTTGAGATCGGAACCGCTTCTGTTGAGCTTGGAGCAGGAAGAAAAGTCAAAGAAGATGATGTCGATCCACAGGCCGGAATCGTGCTGAAAAAGAAAGTGGGAGATAAAATCACAAAAGGTGAAACAATTTTAGTGGCATATACGAACAAGCCAACCACGATCGAGCCTGTGACCGCTCAGTTGTATGGAGCAGTAACGATCTCAGATACAAAACCTGAAAAGGAGTTTCTGGTTACCAAAGTAGTTGACAAAAACGGGGTTCGGGATTTCCGGCTTTAAAATGTTGAATTACACTAATAATCAGTTAATTTGTATCTAATGAACATAGGGCATTAAAAAAAGGAAAAAAATCATGTTTAAAAGATTCATACGTGCATTAAAATCAATGTTTGGTGGGGTAATAAGCTCCATGGAAGATCCAAAATTAATTTTAGAGCAAAACATTCGTGATCTGAACGATCAAATCCCGCAAATGAATGAAAACATTGCGACGGTTAAAGCAAATTTGATCATGCTTCAGAAGGAGTCTAACCGAAATGAAAAGTTGATCGGTGAACTTACTTCTAAGATAAAATCTGCAATTCAGGCAAATCGTGATGACATTGCTGAGGGATATGCACTTCAACTAGAAAAGGCTAAAGAGAACTTTGCACACACAAAAGATCAGTTAGTTTTTGCTGAAAAGGCTTATGACAAAGCTTTGAAAGTGAAGAAAGTTTTCATGCGTGAAAAGGATCGTAAAATTCAGGAAGCTAAAGAAGCTTTACGTGCCAGTGAAAGAGCTGAATGGCAATCTAAAATTGCTGATACATTAGAGCAGTTTGAAGTTGGTGGCATGGATCAGACTCATGATGAGATGATCAATCGACTAAACGAAAAAACGGCTAAGAATGAAGCTCGAATGGAAATTGCTTTAGACGGTATTGATACTGAGACCATGGAAATTGAAGCGAATGCTGAAAAGATCCGCGCTCAATCATTGGTAGAGCAATTCAAGTTAGAAATGGGTGAATCTTCCGGTTCAATCAATATAGATGAAGAACCAGTTGCTGAAGAATCTCCAAAAAAATCTGTTGGGAATAAAGAGAAAAACTAACGGAGACTCTTATGAGTAACAAAAGTGAAGAAGAACGCGAACGCCTTAAGCAGGAATACAAGGAACATTACCGTCGCATCAAAGAAATAAAAGAGCGCGGTAAAAGGGCTGAGCAAAAAGGAAAGATCGCTCAGGCTGTCAACAACATGAATCCGGATAATTTACTGGAATCAGTTGATGAGTTTCTGGGAAAAGTTCGTGATAAAGTTACTCATGTGGAAGCGCGCCTCGATGTTGCTATGGATAGCATGGATGAGGATTCTGAACTTGAAACAGAAATAAAGAATGAACAGCACGAAGCTGAGTTAAAAAAGCAAAGGGCCAAACAAACCTTACAACAGGTTAAGGCTGAAATGGGGATGCTTTATTCCGAGATCGAAAAAACCGCAGACGAAATAAAAACGGAAAAAACGATCGGGACAAAAAAGGATCAGGAAAAGAATAAAGAAACCGATTCATCACCAGGCAACGATACAGAGAAAGAGTAATGTCAGCAGACGAACTAAACATCAATTATACTCGCGAAGCATTTATGAATCCCATTAACCTGGGAGGATTATTGATCGCAACACTTACCGCTTTTTTCATCAGCGATTTTGGAGATGCTTCAAGTGTGATGCTAACCACAGTGTTTGGTTTAGAGCTGATGTACTTGGGTATAGTTCCTAAGCTGCCTCGTTTCAGAAAAAAGACAGAACTTAAAAAGATCAAAGAGCGCCACGCTTCCAGTAATGAAAAAGATCTGTTTCAATCGCTGGATTCTGCCAGCCAGAAACGCTTTTTAGTGCTCAAACATCTTGCTAAAATGGTGCAAGAAAATTTTGAAAAACTCCCGTACAGTTCACAGGGTTTGCTGGACAACATCGGTAGGAAAATTGAAGAACTGTTAGGAAATTACCTCACACTTCTGGATCTGATAAAGCGCTATGAAGTGTACCTGAATACTTCTCTTGAAACAAATCTCAAAGAAGAAGTAATCCGACAAATAGAAGAAATTAAGACGATCGACTCAGAAAAACTGAAGCGTACAAAAGCACGTCGTGTGGCGATTATGCAAAAAAGGCTTCAGAAATTTAAGATCGCAAAAGAGAAATATTTAGTGTGTGAAACTCATTTGGAAACCATAGAAGACGCTGTCAGATATATCTACGAGCAATCTATGACCATGAGTAATCCGGAAGAAATTGGCTTCCAATTAGATAACTTGTTAACCGAAGTGGATGAAACTTCGCAATTGATTGACGACCTAGATCAGGATATCTTACCTGAGTACACCACAGAATGGGAAACTGAATTGGACTTTGATTCTATTTTAGATGAACTTTCTGATGATGTATCAAACGTGTCAAGTACAAAGAAACAAGTTAAAGAATAATTCATGAGCTTATCATTTGAAACACTACTTCTGGATGTAGATGAATCAGGAGTATGTGTACTTACTGTAAACCGTCCCGACAAAATGAACGCGTTAAATAATCAGGTTTTTGAAGAGCTTGATTCAGCGCTAGATCATATAAGAGAGAGCAAAGAAATTAAGGCGCTTATAGTAACCGGTGCAGGCGATAAAGCTTTTGTAGCCGGAGCCGATATCAAAGAATTAAATACTCTGGGAGATTCAGAAGCAAAAAAGAAATCACTTCGTGGGCAAAGAGTTTTTCAGAAACTGGAAGACCTGACCATTCCTGCAATTGCTGCTGTTAATGGTTATGCTTTGGGTGGAGGATGTGAATTTGCAATGGCTTGTCATATTCGTATTGCTTCTAAAAATGCATTGTTGGGTTTACCTGAAGTCAGCCTGGGTTTAATCCCGGGATATGGAGGAACTCAACGTTTACCGAAATTAGTTGGAGAAGCTAAAGCTCTTGAATTGACACTTTCAGGCAGATTTGCAAAGGCCGACGAAGCTAAAGAAATTGGATTAGTCAATCAGGTAGCTGAAGAATCAGCATTAGAGTCAGCTAAAGAAATGGCCAAAAGTATGCTTAAACAGGGACCACTTGCGTTAAAAAATGCTATCTTGGCAATTAAAGAATCTGGCAATGAGTCAGGGTATAATTCCGAAGCAAATTTATTTGGAGAATTGTACAACACTGATGATTTTAAAGAAGGTACAAGTGCGTTTCTGGAAAAAAGGAAACCAACTTTTACCGGTAAATAAGAACTAACATTTCGTTAATGAAAGACGAACCTCCATCGAGTTTCAAATATTGTAAAGAAGTAGAAAAGGGAGCCAAATAAATTATGGAATGGCTTCTCATTACCGGAACTATTTTATTGAGCGGATTTTTTTCGGGATCCGAAATTGCATTTGTAACTGCAAATAAACTTAAACTTGAAGTAGCTTCCAGAAAAAACAATCTCATCTCAAGTTCGATAGGATTTTTTACTAAAAATCCGGACACTTTTCTCACGACTACTTTAGTTGGAAATAACATCGTAAATGTAGTCTATGCTACTTTAATGGCTCTGTTTCTTGTAGAACCCATTATGCATTACACCGAATTGTGGTTTGGTGTTGAGCCATCATCATTTCAGATATTGGCAATACAAACGTTTATAGCTTCACTCATTATTATGCTTTTTGGCGAGATACTCCCTAAAGCAATTTTTAGAGCGCAGGCAGATATCATGGTTAATGTGATAGCACTTCCATTGAGATTATTTTACTGGATATTAAGACCGTTGATTGCAATAGCAAACGGATCTTCCAATGTGTTAATTAAATGGTTAGTTCCTGATGCAGAAAAAACCGAACAGTTTTACCGAAGACAGGATGTGGAGCTGATCGTAAAGGAACTACGTGAAAGCGGAGGAAGTGAAGATATTGATGAAGATGATTCTGAGATTCTGCACAATGTTCTCGAGCTTTCGAATATGCGAGTTAAGGAATCTATGATTCCACGTATCGATATTGAAGCTGTGGATAAATCTACACCAATTGAAGAAGTACTGAATACCATGATCGAATCGGGACATTCTAAACTTCCTGTATACCGGGACAGTATTGATGATGTGATAGGCGTTGTATTTGCTCATGATTTTTTCAAAAACCCGAAGACACTTCACGAGATCATTCGTCCGATAAAACTGGTTCCTTCCAGTAAAAAATCCAAAGATCTGATGCAGGAATTTCGTCAGTCTAATTTATCAGTGGCAATAGTGCTGGACGAGTATGGCGGAACAGCAGGTATGATCACCATTGAAGATCTGCTTGAAGAAGTGGTAGGAGATATTCAGGATGAATACGATACAGATAGCGAATTAATGAAGCGAATAGCTCCCAATAATTTTGTAGTAAGCGGAAATGTAGAGATCGACGAGTTAATGAATGCCTTCGAAGAAATTGAAATTCCTTTGGAACCTTCTCAGTATGATACCGTAGCGGGGTATGTTATCAATCATTTGGGGCGCATTCCAAAAGTGAATGAAGAAGTGCTGATTGAAGGCAATAAATTCATTATTAGTAAGGCGACTCAAAGCCGAATTGAGACAATAAGACTAACTATTATTGAGTAGGGCATATGTTTGATCATTATCCGAAGTGGTCGCAGGAATTTGCGAGAAAATACCTTAGCAGAACCATAAACACTTTTTTAATTCACGGTAACGTGCACGATCTGGTTGCACTCAAAACCGATGAAGGCACTGAATTCAATCGATTGAAATCATTTCTCTCAGACGAATTTTTTGGAGCCCGCGATTTCGTTGTGTTCTATGACAGAGCCTCCGGAATTTATTTCAGAGATAAAGAATCTCAACAGGATTTCAATCAGGCTATAGCAGGACGAGACAGTATTGTTGGAACTGATTACGCCAAAAAGATGCCTAAAGATCCTGTCCGGGTGATGTCTTTGCTGGAGCAGTACTTCAGACTTCGTTTAGATCAGAAGAAAAGTATAGCACTCATTATTGATTATGCTGAAACGATCGTGCCAATGAGTGATGCAGGTTCAACCGGAAATGAGGACAGAACTTCTCAGGTTTATTTATCACGTTGGGCACATGACCCTATGTTTTTGGCTTCGGATTTTACTTGTGTGATGATCACCGAAAATCTTGCAGATCTGAATAAAACCATTGTTCAGAATCCTTATACCACAGAGATCAAGATCAATATTCCGGGAGAAGAAGATCGTTTGGCGTTTGTAAAATATGAGACACAAAACGACGATTTCAAAAAATTATCAGAAGTTTCTCCATCGATCATAGCTCAGCAAACGGCGGGATTGAATTACGTCAATATCCGAAGTGTGCTTTCAAATGCTCGTGAAAATCAGGAAAAGATCACTTTCGATGGATTATCGGAAAACAAAAAAGATCTGATCGAAGCGGAAGCATATGGATTGTTAGAATTTGTGGAAACGCCGTATTCGCTAGATAACGTTGCCGGGCACACCCATGTGAAGCAACACCTTCGTCAGGCAGTTAAAGCGCTTAAAGCAGGCCGTCAGGATGTAATGCCGATGGGTTATCTGGTTTGTGGTCCTGTAGGAACGGGAAAAACTTTTTTGGTGACTTGTTTTGCAAGTGAAGTTGGAATCCCGATGGTAAAACTGAAGAATTTCAGAAGCCAATGGCAGGGTGTAACGGAAGGAAATCTCGAAAAGATCTTGTCTCTGCTAAAAGCGATGTCGCCGGTAGCGGTGATGATCGATGAAGCGGATGCTTATCTGGGTGATAGAAATGCAGGAGGAGACAGTGGAGTTTCCAGCCGTGTATTCTCACAGATCGCTACTTTTATGAGTGATACCACGAATCGTGGTAAAATTGTTTGGTTTTTGATGACGGCTCGTCCTGATCTGATGCCAATCGATTTAAAGCGACAGGGTAGGGCGGAAGAGCATTTAGCATTGTTCCCACCTCATACAAAAGAAGAGCGAATCGAGTTGTATGAAGCCATGGCTAAGAAAACCAGCTTAAAGCTTACCGAAGATTATATTCCGGCAGTAGTTCAGCAAGGTTTAAAAACATTCTCGGGAGCCGATATGGAAGCAGCTTTAACTCGAGCCAAGTTCCGTGCAGCGGCAGAAGGGAGAAAGAAAGTCACGCCGGAAATTCTGGACGCGGCACTAGCAGATTTCATTCCACCAACCTATCCGGAAGAGGTGGAACTTCAAACACTGAATGCAGTGATCGAATGTACCTCTAAAGAATTGCTTCCTGAGCGTTACCGCGAAATGGATCGGAATGAGATATTAGCTACGATCGAGGAGCTGAAATTTAGAGTAGGTTAGGTTTCAAGAAACAAAAGACAAAACCCAAATTTCAAATTACAAAAGTGTAATTGTCAGATTCTCCATCCTAAGCTCTTGCTTGGGATGGTTTTAAGGAAGCTCCTGCTCCCGATATTTTCATTCAAAATCATTATAGTCATATTTCACTTTTGACTTAACACATCTCACTGAAAAAGCATAAGTCGGATGTTGAGAAGCTACCCTTATGGAGTCATTACCAAGTTCAAAAATATATGTCCGAATAAAATGCTCTTCTTCTTTTGAGTTTGACCAAAATAGTGTTTTTGACTTAAAATGATTCTCATATTCGCCGTTATTTCCAAATCCCGCTGGCCTTACTGTAAAGCTGCTGCTATTGGAATTTACTTCGCCTTCCCAATATAGACTATCCTTATAAATACCGGCAACATTATCTCCGTTTGATTCAAGTAGCCTTTTCCAATCTTCCTTTGTTGGGAGTTCCCATCCATTAGGACAAATCTGGCTCGCTGTTTCAAAATCATATAATAATCCAAACGTTTCTATATAAGTTGAGTCATCATTTGGGAAATAGTATTCTACCGGGTTTCCAGATTTATCTTGTTTAGCCTTCAGATTCTCTGTCATCCAAAAAGTGTCTCCATACTTTTTTACTAAATATTTTTTGCCATCTGAATCAACCAAAACTGATTCTTGAATTGGATTGCAGTAGGTAATTATGACCAAGAGTATGATTAATAATTGCTTTAATTTCATAATTGAGAATTTATGATCATTATTCAAACATCGCTTTTAAAGATTGATTGTAAATGTTCAGCCTTGGGAGATTTTCATAGCTACCGCTGTTCACAAGCAGAATAAATGTCGCATCATGTTCCGGAAAGTACTGGGCAATTGAAAGAAATCCGTCAATACCACCTGTGTGACCAACTGAAAATCCGTAGTCCGTATTATTATGTTCTATGCCCAATCCGTTTTGAAAATGACCAAATTCTTCATCTATCCATCCTTCGGGTAAATCGAACCAAGCTGTCATTTCGGTCAGTGAATTGTTCGAAATTAATTGACCTTTCATCAAGGCTTCAAAGAAAATACCTAAGTCGTAAGCATTTATGACAATTCCACCATCAGCTGTATTCAATTCGTCTTTATAAAGAAACTCACTTTCTACGTATTGACCATTCCCATAAATATCTACATATCCTTTTACTACATCACCGGGAATAGGAATTTCCTTTCCGAAATATGCACTTGCCAAATTCAATGGCGTAAATACTTCATTTTGATATACAGTCTCAAGTGATAGTCCTGATACAGTTTCTAAAATAATCCCTAAGAGCAGAAAATTAGTGTTCGAATAGAAATAAGTTGTTCCTAAGCTATGAGTTGCTGATTTACCATATGCATATTTAAGGACATCTTCTTGTCTCCAGTTATTGTACTCCTTATTGATACGGTCTAATTCATATTTTAAGGTGTAATAATCAGCGATCCCACTGGTGTGATTTAGCAGATGCTTAATTTTAGCATCTTCAGAGTTTTCAATTTGACTAACAACATCATTGCTTAGCCATTTAGAAATATTATCATCCAAAGAAATCATGCCCTCGTCAATATATCTGAACACGGCAGCTGCCGTAAATACTTTACTAATGCTAGCAATTAGAAACCTATTACAAGCTTGTAAATCAATATTAGATGAAATATCAGCCTTGCCACTTGAACCAGCCCAGGCTCCATGTTGATCTTTTATCATTATTGAAGCCCCTACAAGACCAAGCTTACGATTTTCGTCTAAAATTGATTGGTAAATAGCCGCCTTTGGATGATTATCAAATGAAAGTTGATTTACAAATTCACAGCTATAAGTATCTTTTGGTACAATCTCATTCATTTCACACGAGAAAAAGCCAAGAGATAGAATGATTGAAACAAAGTATGCTAATTTTCTTGACATCTTATTTTGAGTTTAATTGATAGGAGATTCCGATTTTTACAAATGAATGGATCATTACCGGAATACCATTGGCGAAAGGAGATTCAATAGCGAGTTCCTGTCTTATAAAAGGATGAATATTTTCACTTTTGATATAGGTTATTCCAATACCTACTCCTGCAAGAACATGAGGTCTCCCGTATTGAGTAATCTTTTCAAAATCACCTGTATGTTTGTTTAGCTCATAGACTTCACCGGGATAAAATGTATGCATGTATCCCAAATTTCCAACTATATCAATGGTTAGAGTTGACTTAATAATTGGTCTGTAATGGTATTCGCCTTTTAAGTAAAAAGCGTTTGCAATTTTTTTATGATGAAATCCACCTATTCCTAGATTCCAACTTGTTATCGATTTTTCTCTTTTTTTCTCATTAAAGGTTAATACAATTTCTCCTCCGGGGTGGATAGGTAGAGATCTGGTAAATGGTAAGGCTGTACTTTCTTTCGAACCAGCTAACGATATCCGCTCAATCAATTGTGCTTTAGAAGATTTCCAAAAAGTAACAAAAAAAAGAAAAACTAAGATTTTTTTCATTTAGAACATTTATTTGTTTCTGCTAGTAAATAAAAGGTCTTTAGATTTTCTTTTCATTGAACTAGATCAAGAAATGATTTTCTTCTCAACCGGGAAAGCATTTCTGGGGTCATATTGAGATAAGAGGCTATTATGTAGTGGGGTATTCGATTGAAAAGCTCTCTATGTGTATTGCAGAAGTTTGCAAATCTCTCTTCAGCCGAATCTGAGATAAGCGCGATTTCCTTTTGGTGTTTTTCTAGAATGAACTCTGTTAGCTTTTGATATCTAAACCTTTCAAACTCTCTATCTTTTTCCATTAGCGTGTCCAGACTTTTCTTATTCCATTTGATCAGATGAACCTTAGTTAAAGCCTCGCAGGATATATAAGATGGTTCATTTCTAAAGAAACTTACGACCGATGAATAGAAAAAATCGTTTTCCACAGATATTCGAATGGTTTTCTCATTTCCGCTTTGATCAATTATGTAATGTCTTACTACCCCTTGTAACAAAAAATACATATGATTCGAAATCTCACCATGATCCAGAATTAATGATCTCTTTTTGAGATTTAATTCGTCTCCGCATTTAATTAGTCTTTCTAAGACTCTGGTTTGCATGAAAAATATATTTCTATATATGGCTGTTTACTTCTCTTTAAAAGAAACTTCCCTTCCAAATTGCTCAATTACAACTGAATCGTTTTTCAAAGTAAGGGTAGCTGAGTTCTCGCCATATGGAAAACCATCAATAAATAACTGATTTTTACCAATAGGATAGGCTTTCATTTTTCGTGGAACTTTTGGAGAGTAAAAATCACGATCGTAAACTCCCATAACTTTTCCCTCTTCATTGAAGTATACGATCAGATGTAAACTGCCATTAGCTCCTTTCATTCGTAGCATTGCAGAGCTTTCATTAACCAGAAAGGGGATGAGCTCTAAATTATCACCAACTCTTTTTTTCATGGGACCAAAACCCAACCTGAACAATCCGGAATAAGCAACAAATTTCATTTCTCCATTACAGTATGAAGCGAATCTCCAGTATTGACCTTTCTCTAAATGGTTAGCGATGTTCAGTACTTTTTTGTTTAGCTCAGAATCAGGAGCTACCGGTGTATTTGGTATAATTTCAGAAAGGTTTGAACCACTATAGAATACATAATTTCCTCTTTCTGATTGCTGAATGAGTAATTGTTCTCCGGAATCTAATAGGATACTGTCAGAAGCTATTTTATGTTCAGAGCGCTGTGGATGTATTTCAATTTCTCTTCCACTTTTAAGATCCCATATATTATTTGAAAGAGAACGAATCTTAGACCCGCTTTTTCCAAAATCATTGATGCTTTCGAACGATCGATTGGTAAGCAATACATGATGATCTTTAGTGTTTGGATCGAAACTGAGAAAACTGATAAAGCCGTATGTTCCTCCGTCGTGTTCAACAATGCCTTCTCTTGTGATCTGCCATCCATAGCCGTAACCAACATTTCCCAGGTCTTTGGTATGATTGGTAATAAACGTTTCTCTCAATTCCGGGGTAAGGAAATTATCGCCGGTTATTACTTCAACCCATGTGGAAAGATCGTGAGTAGTTGAGTAAACTCCCCCAGCACCAATCGACCATGAATAATGATATATGGGAGCTCTTTCGATATTAGAAGGTAAGTATCCAAAGTAGGGTAGAGCGGAATTTGAATCTGGCAAAAAGGAGGTGTTTTCTAACCCATAAGCATCAAAAAGCTTTGTTTGGAGGTAATCTTCAAAACTTATTCCGGATACATTTTCAATAATTGCAGCTAGTAATACATATCCGGAATTGCTGTAATTGAATTCTTTACCGGGTGAACTTATCAGTTTTCCTGCCGAAAATTTTGCTATCAGATCTTTAAGATCAATACGTTGTTCTTGAGGAAAGAAAATATCAAGTCCTTGCTCTGTTTGGTAAATGCTAGGGATCCCACTTGTATGAGTAAGCAACTGATGAATGGTCACCTTTGTCCATTTATTATTCGCAAAGCTTCCTAAATGGTCATTAATTGGATCATCTGTATTGATCTTTCCAACATGAACTAAATGCAAAATAGCGGCAGCAGTAAATTGCTTGGTCAATGACCCGATATCAAATCTTGTATATTTTTGAAAAGAAATTTCTTGTTCAAGATCAGCATAACCGAATGAAGCTTCATAGTTAATTGAATTCGATGTTTGCACCAGAACATTACCATTAAAGTGATGATAGTCGGATTCTCTTTCAAAGAGATCTTGCACCTGTGCATTTGTTACAGAAGTAATTAGGAGAAAAAATAATAAAGTGTATATCTTCATGATAGAATTTAATGTAGGGTTGAAATTTAACCTCTTTTACTATCCTGAATACCGCAGGTTTAAGGTATGTGACGGATTACCATATTTTGTATACCAATGACGGACTTAATTTTTAAACAGATACCAACGTACATAAAAGCGATGCCAAGGAAGGTGAAGGTTGTTCATCTTTTGGTGTGGTTGAGTGGTATCCTGATTTTAAATTGGCCGGGCTCTGACTTTACGATCGGTGTATTTCACAGTTCTGACAACTCTCTGTTAATGACCAGCATTTACGGAGCTTTGATGAACGCAGTACTTTTTTATGGAGTGATTCTTTTAGTTTTGGATTGGTTCAGATCAGATCTAAAAAAGTTTGTTGTCAAACTTGGTCAGTTATTTTTCCTGCTTACAATTTCTGAGATACTGCTGGACTTCATTTATTTTTATGCTTTCTACAAAGCCCTGCCGGAATGGGTCATATTTGATATGCTGACAGGTCCGTTATTAATGAACGGCATCTTCTTTTTGATCCCCGGATTGGTTTACGGAATTATCAAAGATGGGAGGGAGGGTAATTCTGGAGAACCCGTTCAAAAGATCGTGATCAAAGATGGAAGTAAAGAGATTTTTATAGATCCTTCTGAGTTATACTTTATTAAGAGCGATGGTAATTATGCTGTTTATCATACTGAAAAAGGGAAGGTTATGGTTCGAGAAAGCCTTTCGTCTCTTGAAAAAGAATTGCCGGATATATTTAAAAGAAGTCACCGTTCATTCATTGTAAATACAACTCACATCCGCTCCAAAACTTATGATACGCTAGTGATCAAAGAGGAAAAGATTCCGATAGGTAGAACATACGCGAAAGAGTTTAGGTGAAAAAGGAGAGAGAGCGTAATTTTTATAACAAAAGCGAGGAACAGCCAAAGTTTACTATTTCAAGATCTGATCCATCACCCAGGCAGTATGAGTAGCTGAATTTCCGGAAGAAGGGTGCAAAAAGTTCCTGTCCATCAATTCTCTTTTCATATTCTCAACATGATAAAACTGAATGTGTTTGGGATGTTCTATAAAGACTTTCTCTTGTTTGGTTTCGCTATCTAGTTCAACAACCTCGTTCTTAAAAACAGAAAATCGGATTGTTCCTTTACTGCCGATGATCTCAACTTCATCTTTATGGCAAAAACTTCCAAAATTCCAGCTTCCCGATCCGGTGATTCCATTTTCGTAAATCCATGAACTCGTAACCGCATCTTTAGCAGTGTATAAACCGAGTTGATTGGTGCTTACTCCTTTAGCTGTTCGAACATTACCGAAATAATAACTGAACAGATCAAGTCCATGGCAAGCCAGATCGTCGAAATAGCCGGCCTTGGCTATTTTGGCATCAGTACGCCAATTATAAGTGTCAAGAATATCGATATCCTTTGGAGGGCAGGAGTAGTTCCAGTTTATCTGCCTGACTTCTCCGATATACTTTTGATCAAGCCATTCTTTGACCTTAAGAAAACGGGGCAATGACCTTCGGTAATAAGCTACAAACAAGGGGGTTTTTTCAATTTCGAAAGCCAGTGTAATCTCTTTGCATTCCTCATAGCTTGGTGCCATTGGTTTTTCAATACAGCAGGGTTTTCCGGCTTTTGCAACTTTGAGAGCATATTCTAAATGGGAGTCGGGAGGAGTGGCGATATAAACAGCGTCAACGTCATCATCATTGATCAATAGATCAGCATCGGTGTAATGCTTTTTAACTTTATGACGCTCAGCGTAATCTTTCACTTTTTCTTCATCGCGCCTCATTACAGCAACTAGCTCAAAGCCATCAACTTTTTGGTATGCAGGACCGCTTTTAACTTCCGTTACATTTCCACAGCCAATAATTCCCCAACCTATAGTTTTCGAATTCATTTCTTATGCATGTCTAATGGTTCGCGTCTTTACCGTTCTTGTAGGACATGGTCTAAACACCTTTCTTAGTTGCGTTTTTACCAATCTAATGGAAAGTCTGCTTCGCTATAACCAATAACCCAAGGCCAGTATAGTGGTGTTTCAACGCCGTGATACCAAAGCCTCATTTTCCCATTTTCAATAATTCCATCTGGTGCGGTTACTTCTCCTGCCCAAGAATTATTAGGATTTATTATGGCCTCCGGATAAACATCATAAGGCCCTGCAAAGTTACTTGATCTGGCTATACCAATTGACATATCTGTTGAGAATGGTATGTACCATTCATTTTTTTCTGCTGAATAAATTAGTGATGTCTCATTAATATCCGGACTGTAGATAACTTCAGATGATTCTATTATAGGAGTAGTTAGCTTTGTCCAATTGACACCATTGGATGAAGTAGCACCTATGATCTTAAATCCAGCGTTAGGTCCAGTCCAGTCTTGTGCAACATTCCATGCAGTATATAACATAAAGAATTGTCCGTCCACATATTGAACGGCAGGACTGGTCATGGCATGTCTGTCATTTGAATTAATATTACTGAGGTCTCTTCCTAAGATTGGACCGTTTTCACTGGAAGGATGTCGGATGAAATCAATTCCATTGGTGGAAATAGCCAAGCCAATTTCATAGTTTTCTACGTGATCATTATCACTTTCGTTTTCTCTGTAACCGGTGTAATACATATAATACAGGTCGTTTACCTTTACTACGTCAACCGTTTCCAACGTTTGATCCCAGTTATCAGGTTGACCGCTAATGGCTCCATAATCTTCATTGGTATTTCCATCCGGAACAATCCAATTATTACCATTATCCAAAGAGAATACTACACCAATTTCATAATCAGCGGCTGAAAAATACATGAAAAGAGTATCGGAAACTCTTACTACCGATGGGTCAGCTGCAAGATCCAAGGGACTCGTATATACCGGATCAGCATTTGTTTCGAAAAAAGTATCTTCCGGGGTAACAGGATTGTCTTTACTGCATGAAGCAAGGAGGATAATTAATACTAATAACGTTAGTATATTTTTCATGATTATATTTATTAACGTCTTGGTATATAATGTGTTGCGCAGGCTATTACAAGTGATCCACTAGTAATGTAGTTGTGACTTCGTTATTTTATTTACAGTTTTTGAGTTCAATACAATCAATTCTATCCAGAATATCAGTATAAATCGTCTTAAGATTATTAATTCCTTCATAGAATACCATATTACCTTGTGACCAATATTTTAAAAGTTCTATTATGTTAGAGTCGTTCTCTATTTCATTAAAATCCATAAAAGTCTTGTAATATGTACTATCAGATTCTTTAATGAGAACACTATTTCTATATGGAATAAAAGTAGCTTCGTGGGAAACGGTCTCGGCTATGCGTAGTGCGGGTTTTCAAAGCACTTCACTTTCCGTTTGGCTGTTAGTTTATTTATTGTAATTACTTTCATATCATCACTTTAGCCCGCATTGCGTATAGCCAATGTTGTAGCCAGTGCTTTATTCATTTTCCGAGTTTTAATATTCTTATCGCTCCTTGAATTACCAAACCGAAAACGATTGTTCCGATTATTAAGTCAGGTTTATTTGAGTCCAACCATTTGACTAAAAGTCCTGCTGTTATCACTCCCAAATTTATTATCACGTCATTTGAAGTAAAAATCATACTTGCTTTCATATGAGCTTCTTCTTTACTCTTTGATTTTTGAAGCAAATACAAACAAATTCCGTTTGCAATAAGTGCAAAAATCGAAACGATTATCATAGTCGAAAAGTCGGGCAATTTTTCTGCTCCGAAAAATCTCCTTAAAACTTCTACAAATCCGATTATTGCAAGTGTTATTTGAAAGTATCCTGCAAGTTTAGCAATCCGTTTTTTCCTTGTTAAAGTTCCGCCAACTGCAAACAAACTAATTCCATAAACAAAACTGTCTGCAAGCATATCCAAACTGTCTGCAACCAATCCCATAGATTTTGAGATTAGTCCGGTTGTCATTTCGATAACAAAAAAGGCGAAATTGATTCCGAGTACAGTCCAAAGTAGTTTTTTCTGGTTCGTATTTTCCTTAAAGTTTGTTTGGTCGGTTTGTTCGGTCGAGATTTTCTTTCCACCTAAATTCAGTTCGATTACAGACTTTTCGATTTGTTCAATGTGTCCGTTATGGAAAACAGTCAATATTCGGTTTGGTATGTCAAAGTCCAAATGTGCAATGCTTGAAATTCCGTCCAATTTCATTCGGATTAAGTTCTCTTCCGAAGGACAGTCCATTTTGGTTATTTCAAATATTGTTTTTTCCATTCACAGTTTCGTTTTCCGCATTGGCTACAACATAAGAATATGACGCATTTAGTTCATCATATCCCAGTTTCATGTTTAAGTTTTATTCAACATATTCTACTAAATTTAAAGAATATAATGAATACAAAAGATTTATTATCAAAGTACAAACATCAGCTTATTCTTAAAAATTATAGTTCAAATACAGTAAATGCTTATTTGAACGGATTAAAATTATTTCTTGGTTTTATAAAGGCCAAAAAGCTTAAAGAGGTTGGTGAAAAGGAATTGGAAAATTACTTTTACCATTGTAAGCAAAATTTAGGCTACAGTTATTCTACTATGAAGCAACATCTTGCTTCTATTAAGTTTTTATATGAAAACGTGCTTCTGGAAAAAAGTGATTTCGATTTCAATATAAAAATGAAAAAACCTTCTACCATACCAGAAGTGCTGTCAGTGGAAGAAGTACAAAGATTTCTAAATACATTTACTAATTTGAAGCATAAAGCAATTTTTACTCTTTGTTATTCGGCAGGGTTACGTTTAGGAGAGATCCTCAATATCAAAATTAGTGATATTGATTCAGACCGTATGCAAATTCGTATTAACCAAGCCAAAGGGAATAAGGACAGATATTCTATTTTATCACCAAAAGTTTTAGAGCTACTAAGAAAGTATGTGAAAGAGTACAAACCGTCAGAATATTTATTTGAAGGACAGAATGGAGGGAATATTCGAGCGCTTCTGTTCAACAACTAATGAGGAGACATAGAAAAAAAGCCAATATCAAAAAGAAAGCCACTCCGCATACATTGCGTCATTCTTTCGCTACTCATCTTCTGGATAACGGAACCGACATTCGTTTTATTCAGGAATTATTAGGGCATCAACATATTTCTACAACTCAGATTTATACACATGTAAGCTCACGAAGCATGAAAGATGTTAAAAGTCCGATAGAGAACTTAGATATTTAAGTTCTTAATAATTCACCCAACACCGTATCAAAATCCTTCTCCAACTTAGGCTCAAATTCTTCTCCGGTGAGTAAACCGAATAATTCAGCATAGCGCTCGTACACTTCCATTCGGAAGGAGTCGGGGAGATCAGGTAGTGTTTGTCCATCTAAACCTTGGAAGTTGTGTTCCATTAACCATTCCCGAAGAAATTCCTTAGAGAGTTGTTTTTGTGGCTCGCCTTTAGCTTGACGTTCTTCATAACCATCTGAATAAAAGTAACGGGAAGAATCGGTGGTATGAACTTCATCGATCAATGTGAGTTCACCGTTGTACAATCCAAATTCGTATTTAGTATCTACCAGGATCAACCCTTGTTTGGCAGCAACTTCAGTACCCCGCTCAAAAAGTTTAAAAGCAGTTTCTCTGATCTGATTCCAAAGTTCTTCATCAACGATTCCGCGTTTCAGAATATCAGCTTCTGAGATATCTTCATCATGACCTTCTGTAGCTTTGGTAGCAGGGGTGAGGAGAGGCTCCGGAAACTTATCATGTTCTTTCAATCCTTCGGGAAGCGGAGCTCCGCATAATTCTCTCAAACCTGACTTGTAAGTTCTCCATGCGTGTCCGGTTAAATAACCACGGATCACAACTTCAATAGGAACCGGATCACATTTTTTGGCGATCGTTACATTCGGATGTGGAACGTCGATAATGTGAGTTGCAACGATATCTTTTACTTTCTCAAATGAAAAAGCAGCCATTTGATTCAGGATCTGTCCCTTAAAAGGAATGGCTTGTTTCATGATATAATCGAAAGCAGAGATGCGATCAGTTACAACAATACCAAGTTTATCTGATCCAAGATCATATACCTCCCGGACTTTTCCTTTGTAGGATCGTAATCCTTCAACTGCTGTTTCTGTGATACAATGATCGAGTGCTTCCTGAGTAGTAAAGTTTGCGTTCACTTTATTTTTTAGAATTTTTAGTTGATCCCCGTTCTATAAGTTCGGGATCTATAGTTGTCTGAATGAGATTCTGGTCTGGATTTTGAATAATTTCTGCTAATCTGGAAGTAGCCTGAACTCCCGTGGAATACATTTTCTGATTCACAGTAGTCAGGTCCATATACTTTGAAAATTTGATGTTATCATAGCCCATCAAAGCGATGTCTTCAGGAACACTCATCCCAAGTTTGTTGATAGCATGAATAGCTCCAAGTGCCTGTGTATCATTAGCACAGAAAATAGCATCCGGAAATTTGCCCATTTCTGCGTATTTATTGATGGCTTCAAATCCTGCTTCTTCTGTAAAACCACCATGTTTTTCAGAATCACCGGTAATGAAAAGGCTTTCATCAATATTCATTTTATAATTCTTTAAGGCGTCAATAAAACCTCGCTCACGTTCAGAAGAAGATTTGTTTTTGGTCACAGTACTGATCATTCCAATGTTTTGGAACCCATTTTTCACCAAATGTTCACCCGACATATATCCGCCTTTGTAATCATTCAGCATAAAATAATTATAACTTTCATGTGCAGAGTTTACCAAAACAACGGGTGTTTGAGTAGACTGTAAAACTTCATGAATTTTATCAGTTACATCTATGGAAAGCAGGATAAGCGCATCAGCTGTTCCTCTGTCAAAGAAATTATGAACAGCTTCTTCAGGATTCTTTGATCCGGTGTTGTATAAAATAATATCCAGATCCATTTTACTGATCTCATCTTTTACACCTTTCAATACTTCATTAAAGAACGGAGTGGTAAAAGAAGGTACAGCAATGGCAAGCATTTGCGGTTCTTTGCTGGCCAGTTTCCGTGCATTTACCTGTGGACGGAAATTCAGTTCCTTAATTACATCATTAACTTTCACTTTGGTGTCCTCGGATACATTTTGAGAACCATTCAATACTCTTGATACCGTAGAGATAGCAACCCCGGCTCTTTTAGCTACCTCATAAATTGTCACTTTTTTATTCATACACACTCCTGATGTAAGATGTACTCAACCATTTATCATTATTTTCAAAGCGGTAAATAACACTTTTGAACGAGAATGAAGATAGTGAACTTTTTGAAAGATATTTATTACGGAAATTTTAAATCTGAACAGGAACTTTTTTCGTAGAATTTAGCATTATAACCATTGTACAATGACAAGCCTTCTACAAATACCATATTCTCTTTTCAGACCGATCTATGAAATGACTTCGTTTCACAGATCAGTGATTGAAGATGTAAGCGATGAAGAGCTGAAGCAAGCCTATAGTCATTGCAGAGCTATAACCCGTTATCACGCAAAGACTTTTTATTTAGCTACACGATTTCTGCCTAATGACAAGCAAAGAGGTATTTTTGCAATCTACGGAATGTGCAGGTATTTGGATAATTTGGTTGATGAAGCTGAAGACCTTATCAGAGATGAAAAACTCACGCTCTCAGAAATTGATGAAAAGCTGGATATGTTCAAAAAAGATCTGGACAAAGTCTATAACGGATATACTGTTCAGGATCCAATTCTTAGTGCATATGCCGATTCTTTAAAGAGATATAAAGTATCTAAAGAATTACCGTTGTTGCTGATAGAAGGAGTTCGACAGGATCTTGAAATTACAAGATTTGAAAATTTTCAGGAGGTATATGATTACTCTTATAAGGTTGCTTCTGTAGTAGGCTTGATGACCATAGAGGTATTCGGATATACTTCTGATGCTGCAATAGAAAAAGCTACTGATCTTGGAATAGCTATGCAGCTAACAAATATTCTCAGAGATGTGGGAGAAGATCTTGAACGCGGACGAATTTATCTTCCAAAAGAAGACCTTATAAAGTTCAATATTACAGAAGAGGAGCTTTTCGCTAAATATAAAAGTGATAACTTTATTGAGCTTATGAAATTTCAGATTGTAAGAGCCCGTGAATATTATGATCGAGCTTTTTCAGGAATAGAGATGCTTGATAGAGACAGCCGACTACCGGTTTATCTTGCTCATAGAAATTATAGCCGTATTCTCGAAAAGATAGAAGAAAACGAGTATGATGTATTTAATAAACGTGCCTACCTGAATCAGTCGGAGAAACTATACATTCTTCCTAAAGTGTTGCTCGACTTAAAAAAAGCAGTGTAAATCCACTTGGAGAATCTCTTAGTAAAGCGGTATTATTCCTTAAATAAAAAACCGTTTTTAAATGCCAGAAATAAAGAAAGTACTTATTGCAAACCGTGGTGAGATTGCACTACGAGTAATTCATTCTTGTAAAGAACTAGGAATTAAAACAGTTGCTGTTTATTCACGTCCTGATGCAGCTTCGCCACACGTGCTGCACGCAGATGAATCTGTATTTATAGGTGAAGCAGCTTCGTCAGAGAGTTATCTGGTTATGGACAAGATCATTGATGCAGTTAAAAAAACAGGCGCTGATGCTGTTCATCCGGGATACGGCTTTTTGAGCGAAAACGCTGCCTTTTCTGAGCGTTGTGAGAAAGAAGGAATTATCTTTATTGGCCCGAAACCGCATGCAATTACCGTTATGGGAGATAAAACGGCTGCTCGTGAATTGGTTACAAAATTAGGTATTCCAACACCTCCGGGATTGAAGTCTGAATTAAAAGATCTGGAAGAAGCATCTACAGTCGCAGATGAGATCGGGTATCCGATACTAGTGAAAGCTGCTGCAGGTGGAGGTGGTAAAGGAATGAGAATTGTTCATAAAAAGGATGAATTCGAAAGCAGTATTAAAGCTGCTAAATCCGAAGCAAAGAATGCATTTGGCGACGACAGGATCTACATCGAAAAATATCTGGAAGAACCGCGTCATGTGGAATTTCAGGTAGTGGCCGATACGCATGGAAATGTGGTTCATGTTTTTGATAGAGAATGTTCTGTACAAAGAAGACATCAAAAAGTTATTGAAGAAGCTCCGTGTGCATTACTTACTCCGGAGTTAAGAGAAAAAATGGCAGAAGCGGCTATTAAAGCTACTAAAGGCTGCGATTATATTGGGGCAGGAACCATTGAGTTCTTAGTAGATAAACATCTGGATTTTTATTTTCTGGAAATGAATACCCGGCTTCAGGTAGAGCATCCGGTTACGGAAATGATATCAGGAGTTGATCTGGTTGCAACACAGATCTTAGTAGCTGAAGGAAAAGAACTTCCGTTTACTCAGGAAGACCTGAAGATCAATGGACATTCTATAGAGTGCAGAATATATGCAGAAGATCCAAGCGATAATTTTTTACCGAGTACTGGAATGTTGCATAAACATCGTGTACCAACGGGAGATGGAATCCGTGTAGATGCAGGTGTGGAAGAAGGGCAGGAGGTAACGATCAATTACGATCCGATGATCTCAAAGCTTACTGTGCATGGCAAAGATAGGAAATCTGCCATTAGTAAAATGCTCAGAGCTCTGGATGAATATGAGATTGTAGGTTGCAAAACAACGATCCCTTTTTGTGAATTTACATTGAATCATAAGGATTTTGTACAAGCCGAATACGATACTCACTTTGTGAAAGATCACTTCAATCCCGAAGAACTAGAAAGCAAGGTGGACGAAGATATTCTTGCATTGGCTGCTACATTATTAAAACAAGTTGAAACAGAAGACCCAAAGGAAATGCTATCAGCCGGAAACAGTACTTCCGATTGGTGGCTGAACAGGAGATAACAAATTTATATGACTGAAGAACAAGCACTATTCGATAAAATATCCAAGCTGGCAACTGAACAAAGAAATGAGGCTAGCATGAAGATAGATGTTGCTTCACCTGAAGAAATTGTTCGTATAATCAATGAAGAAGATCAAAAAGTAGCCAAACTTGTCTCCCTGCGCTCTGATGTTATCGCGGAAGCAATTGAAGCAATAAGTGAAAGCTTTAATCTGGGCGGTAGATTACTATATTTTGGAGCCGGAACCAGCGGCAGATTGGGTGTAGTAGATGCTTCAGAATGTCCACCGACTTTCGGATCCGACCCTGAACTTGTACAAGGTTTTATAGCGGGAGGAAAAGATGCTATGTACGTGGCCAAAGAAGGAGCTGAAGATTTCGAAGAGAACGGAGCTACTGATGTCAGAGATAATGAGATCTTTCCGCCGGATGTTGTGTGCGGTTTAGCTGCCAGCGGCAGAACACCTTATGTTGTTGGAGCTTTGAATGAAGCAAAGAAGAGGGGATGTAAAACAATTATGGTTTCTACAGTTCCCAAAGAACAAATTGATGTGGATGCGGATTATATAATAGATGTTCCGGTTGGTCCGGAAGTAGTGATGGGAAGTACAAGAATGAAAAGTGGAACTGCCCAAAAAATGGTTCTGAACATGCTTACAACCGGAGCCATGATCAGACAAGGTAAAGTGTACGAAAATGTGATGGTGGATCTTCAGCTTACCAACAAAAAGTTGGTGGAAAGAGCAAAAAAGATCATTATGATATTCACAGACCTGAACTACGAAGAAGCAGCTGGGTATTTGAAAAAAGCTGATAATCATGTTAAAACAGCAATAGTAATGGCACTTGGGAAGACTGAAAAGGAACACGCAGAAACCCTTCTGAAAAAACATAATGGTTTTATCCGCAAAGCAATAAAAGATATCTAGATTAATGAAAGCATTATTCAGTGTTTTTCTCTGGCTTTATTTTTCATTTCTTTTCGCTGTTTTTTTTGTACTGATCTCGATCGTATTTTTATTCACTTTTCTGTTTGATCCCTACAGAAAGGCTCCAAATAAAGTGCTTTCTATAATGGCAAAACTTATGATGAAAGCCAGTCCTAAATGGAAGATCAATATTGAGGGAACGGAGAAGTTTGATCCCGAAGTACCTACTGTATTCGTTGCAAATCACCAGAGTTTCTTAGATATGGCACTGGCGTATCATTTACCCTGGCAAATGAAATGGGTTTCTAAAAGAAGTCTGGCCCTGATACCTGTAATGGGTTGGTTGGTTTGGTTGACAGGTCATTTGACTATTAACAGAAATAGTAAGTCAGCATTAAAACGACTTGATAATCTTGTACAACCACTAAAGGATAACATTCCGGTAATGATTTTCCCCGAAGGTACCAGAACACTTGATGGAGATCTAAAACGGTTTAAGAACGGTGCCTTTTTGCTTGCTCATGAATATGGTTTTAATTTACAACCGATGGTTTTGGAAGGTGGGCACATAGCGATGAAATCAGGATCAAAAATAGTGGAGCCAAATGTTAGTTTTTCGATCTCAATCCTTGATCCAATTAAAACTTCAGAATTTAAAGATATTAACACATTAAAAGACCATACTTATCGGTTAATAGATGAAGAATTGAAACGAATCAGAACTCATTGAAATTTTTTGATCCTGATAAGATGTATAAGCAATTGCAGTACCGTCACCGGTTTATGCTTTGCTTGATCAGTTCGCTGCTTATCATGATTGTGATATTTAAATTATGGCCGGGCTATGCACAAGAAAACAATGACAAAGTTTTTATAGAGCCAAATCAGGAAATATTTATAGAACAATCTATAGCTACAAAACAAGAAACAGCACCTGCAAGTCCTCCTAAGCCACAAATACCTGTACCGGTACCAACCGAGGAGATTATTGAAATAGATATCGAGTTGCTCGATTTTGAAGATATGCTTTCATTGGAAAAAATTGGTGAAGGTGAAGCCGGGCAAACAGGAGATTCTGATGAACCTGTAGCAAGCCCGCAGCGACCGCCTACTCCCTTGAAAATTATTGAACCTGCAATACCTGAAGAAGCCAGAAATGCTGATATTATTGCTGAAGTTCACGTTACTTTTTTAGTAGATAAAAAAGGGATCGTAGAAGAGATATTTATTTCCAGTATTAGAAAATACGAGAAGAATGCTCGGGATTTCGAAATTGTGACTGAAATTGGATACGGAATAATGGAAGCTTCACTCACTGCAGCAAAAAAATGGAGGTTTAACCCTGCAAAGGATAGTGGAGAAGCTGTTAAGGCTTATACCACACAAATTTTCTCATTTGGATTTTAGTTATTGATATAGGTTCAGAATAGCTCTATCATTGACGCCCATTCTTATTGTAAACGGAGAGGTGCCGGAGCGGTCGAACGGGCTCGCCTGGAAAGCGTGTGTGCCTCACAAGGGTACCGAGGGTTCGAATCCCTCCCTCTCCGCTCTGTTTTGCTACTGTATCTCTATTTTTTTGCTTTTATTCGGCTGTGACATACTGGAGTAACCCAGGTAACAACCCTTCTGTTTAATTACTCATCTGCAATCAAAAAAAATTGAAAGCATTCCATTAATAAAGATAAGATTGTGAGATTCAGAAGATTATATAGATAGTAGTGCCTATAAAAATGAGAAGTTCTTCCCATAGAAAATTCAGATTTAACTATGAATATTAGAATCACTCTAAATCATTTAAAAAGCCAAAGAATTTAAAGTGTTGGTTCTCCACAAAACAAATAATTTAATTTGAAAACGTAAACTTTTTAAAAAGTTTGCATATACTACCGAAATAGGTAGCACTTTTTTTATTACATATTCTTAATATATCTACTGAAAAAACTACGTATAATTTTCTGATGTGGTTTCAAGCACAAAGGGGATTTAAAATTTAAAAAAATAAAACCAAATATAGATGGCTAAAATCAAAATGTTGGGGTTGGCATGTATCATAATAAGCATTATAGCTTCTTGTGATCTCAGCGTTCCCGATAAACCTGACTTTACAACGGCTCATACTGTCGAAATTCCGATAATCAATAATAAAACATATGTTTTTTTGGGAGACAGTACAGGAGCATTAATAGATTCGACAAGTGAAGATCTAGATTCTTTATTTGTTGTTGATCCAACTAGCGGACTGATCTCAATAACAACAGAAGAAGATTTTGACTTTGGAAGTTTGGATGATGCTATCCCACAAATAGATGGAACAAGCGCTTCTTTCGAATCCGAGGTTGGAGAAATTGAAATAGGTAGTTTTTCATCAGGTGGTGGAGACTTAGGTTCTACTAATTTCGCAGAGATCACAGGAGGAGCAACTCCTCCGGCCGGTACACCTGTTCCTGCTGGTGATAACTCAGCAATGCCCGTGAACATTGATATCGGTGCTACGTCAGACTTTTTTACAAGTGCTACTATCAGAGACGGTTCGCTGGATATAGGAGTAACAAATGAACTTGGATTTGATATACAATCTTTAGAAATAACATTATTATCAAATGGAGTTCAAGTAGGATCAGCAGCCACTTTTAATAATTTGGTAAATGGAGCCTCTGAAATTGCAAGTGTAGTTTTTACAGATGGAGATGAGCTTACAAATATTTCTGTTGATGTAGTAATAACATGGGATGCATTTAATTATCCTGTAAATGATGGCGATCTGATCATTAATTCTGCAGAAGGAAATAACCTTTTTGCTTCATCTGTAACGGCAAATCTTGAGCCTCAGGATTTCAGTACAACCAGTACATCAACATTTAGTGATACAGAATTCAGATTTACTGATCCTTCGCATTATGTTGAATTAAGTGCAGGGCAAATTGCTGTGACCGATCTTGTAAATAATATGGGGATTGGAATAGAGACATTACAAATTTCTTTTCCAGGGATAAGAAATGACGATTTTGGAGTTGAAGACAGTTTAGTGTTGAACTTCCCGGCGATACCTGCCAATACTTCTGCGAATGATGTAATAGTTGACTTATCGGGCTATAGAATCTTCGCAGATAATAACGAAGTAAGTTATAACATTGTTTCTGCTACGGAAAATACACAAACAGGACCTAATGCCGGACCTGTAACTATTTCTGAGACAGATGAAATAACTGCAAATGTAGATATATCAGGTCTTACTATTGAATCAGCTTTCGGAATTGTATTAGCACAAACGGTACTGCTAGGTGATAATGATGTAACAAACGATACCGGATCTGAAATACTCGATGTCTTTAATGATAATGAAGCTGAAGTTACTACCATTGATGGTCTTGATGAGTTTTCTGATCAGATCGACGGTTTTAAGTTTACCGAGCCGATCATCAACATAAACTACAATACTAATATTCGTATTGAGACAACTATATACGCAGCTTTAGTAGGTGTAGATGCTGACGGTAATACTGTTTACTTATCAGGAAAGTCAGGGGGGCCTAATGAGGTTACTGCATCAGATCCAATTACAGGTTTGGTTGCCAATGGACAACAATTAAACCCTGACCAGTTGGTAAAATTTTCAATTGATAATGTTAGTGATTGTCAAAACAGCATTTGCCAGATTGCATTCAATATTAACACCACAAATGTAGATGACTTCTTAAACAACCTGCCTAGCGATATCAGATTTGTTGGAAGAGCCGTAGTTAACGAAAGTGAAAATGAAGCTTCAATAACTACTCCTTTGGAATTTACTCCTGGTTTAAATGTTGATCTTCCTCTTGCCTTTAGCACAGAGGTTGGGAATCCTGCTAATTTTACTGATACTACAGATGTTAACCTTGATCTTGGAGACGATACAAACTTAACTGAAGGTCAGTTATTTATCCTTTATACCAACAATCTTCCAATTGGTTTGAACATCTTTTTATCATTTCAGGATACCACCAATAATACTGAGCTCTTTACTTTACCAAATCCGGGAAATGAGCTTAGGTTAGTTGCTTCTCCGGTTGATGATGTTACGGGGTTTGCTACCGGGGGACAGGAGAATAATACTTTTATGGCTACCCTTACTGAGGAACAACTTAGCTTATTAAAACAAACTGATATTGTTGAGTTTTCTATTAATCTGAGGTCCTCAGAAAACAAAGCTGTGAGATTAAGAGCAAGTGATTCATTCAGACTGAGTTTAGGAGCTCGGATAAAAATTGAAAACAAAATTGGTGGCAAATAAGGGATAGCAAAATGAAAAAAATTCTAACAATTAGTTTATTAGTTATTGTGGCTACCTCTTTTGAGGGGTTTAGCCAATCACGACACTACGATTCCAGAAGTTTAGGAATGGGTGGTGGAGGAACAGCTTACTTAGATGGTTATCACTCCAACTTTGTAAATCCGGCAAACCTGATGATCAACTCGACAAACAACAGACCAAAGAGAAGTTTAGGTTTGGTAGGTGGTGTGGGGTTCAGAGCAGGTGGTACTTTGATCAATCTGGATGTTTACGATCAGTATTTAACTAAAGGGTTAACACTGGAAGGAGATATAGCTGATAATTTTCTCACTGATCTTTTTGGAGGATCAAGCTCTAATTTAACCAGAAACCAATCCACAACTTTCAGTTTGGTGCCGTTTGGGTTTTCTAACAGAGGTAATAAGTCTTCTGTTAGCTTAGCAACAAGAGTCAGAGTTACAGAAAGTTTTACTATTAACCGTGGCTTTGCTGAGTTGGGAGTATATGGGTTGGATCCTCAGGAGTTGAACGATGTAACACCTGTAGATTTCAGCTTTGGAGCTGTGGCATTTTCTGAGATTTCATTGGGCTATGCTCGTGAAATTCTTAGCCTGCCAAATCTTTTATTTGCAAAAAATGTGAAGCTATATGCAGGTATTGCACCTAAATACATAATAGGAGTTCAAAACTCGACATTAGATTTTAATTCTACTATCGAGATTCAACGAGCTAACAACAGTCAATATGCCAACAGAATAATCCATAATTTCGATTACAGATTAAACACAGTAGGTAATGTATCAGCTGATCTTAGAGAGTTTGAATCTGATTTTGAACAGGCTGATACTGTCTCCGTAGGAGATTACTTGGGAGGCAATTATGCCAACGTTAATGCAACAGGCTTTGGATTAGATATGGGTGCAACTCTTGAAATGGATATTTCCGGAGTCCCTATCATTGATGGCTTCTTCGGAAAAAAGAAGACTCTCCGTGTTTCTATGTCAATAACTGATATAGGAAAAATTACATATGATGAAAACCCAACATCTTTCACAGCTAATGGTACTTTTGACTTTACCGGATCAGGAAACGATCAGGAACCGGGAGATTTCTATGATGATCTTGCGGATAGCCTAAAGAATAAGGTTTATGGTGACTTTGACGCCGAAGATATAGATGGAATTGAGTATGAATTGCCAACCATGTTTAACTTTGGAGCTTCTTTAACAATGGGAAAACTCACAACTTCTGTTGATTATGGAGTAGGGTTTAACGATAGCGGTACGAACAGTAAAAGAAGTACATTAAACCTTGGACTGGAATACAGACTGCTTGGTTTAGTGCCTTTGAGGTTCGGAACCAGAGTTGGGGGTTATTCTTCAACAGTTTATTCTGCAGGAGCTGGGATCGATCTTAACTTCCTGGAGTTTTCTGCGGGGCTCTCTTTAGTTGGGAACGACACTGAGAATGGCGGTTCTGTTGCCGCAGCTTTTAGTGGTCTGGTTCTGAGATTCTAAAAGAACTGGTTACGTTTTTAAAGGCTCATCTTTTTCAAAGTTGAGCCTTTTTTTATTTCGACTATTTTGAGTTAAACCTTTCCAGTGATATTTCGGAAGAGAGAGGTGAGTCATCTATCAGAAATCGGGTTATTTCTTTAGCCAGTAAACTACTGTAGAGTAAACCTTTCGATCCCAATCCTGTAAATACAGAACAATTCTCTATAGAAGGATGATGACCAATTATAGGCATTCTGTCAGGGGTAGAAGCCCTTACTCCAGACCATTGATCAATTAATCTATACTTTCCTTTAAGTTGAGGCATCACTCTAAGCATTCTCTTCTCTATATATTCTTTTCCCTGTTGATCGATTTCTTCATGAGTAAAGTTATGTTCGTAAGTACTGCCTGCCACAAAAGTCCTTGAATTTAATGAAGCAAAATATCCTAAAGCAGAAATAGCAGCTTTATAAGGAAAGTTATCATGGCACTCAAATATGGCAACCTGACCTTTTACAGGATGGAGAGGTAGTTCTTTCCAGAAATCGAATTCCTTGGTTTTGATTCCAGCTGTAGTTATTAAATGTTCAGCTTTAAATTGGGTGCCATCACTAAGTTTGAGATTCCAGCTACCGAACGAGCGATCAAGTTCAAATTTCTTATTTTCAAATACTTGTACTCCATTTTCTTTCAAATAACCGGATAAAGCATGAAGGTATTTTGGAATAGCCACTGTGATACCTTTTGAAACCCAAACTCCTCCATAATTACAATATAAATCAGGAAAGCGGTTTCTAAGTTCTTTCTCATTTAACCAACTGCACCAATCTTGAGACCATTCGGCAGATTCAAGATTATCTTTCATGCGTAAGGCAATTTTTGAATCCATGGCCGGTCTAATTACACCGGTTCGAGAAAATATTTTCTCTGAACTGAATGGAGAAACATCTGCCAGGTTTGATCTTATAGCCTCAATTGATTCTTCTGCTCTCCACGATTTTGTTGCAAATCGTCCGGTTGCAGGGTTAGCCAGCCCGATCGGAGACCCAGAGGCTCCACCTCCAATTCCATGAGGATCAATAACAATCACATTTACATCAGGAATAGAACTTAGTTCTTTAGCAACGGATAGTCCTGCTAAACCTGCTCCTAAGACGCAGAAGTCATACTTCATATCAGTTGTCCAAAAGAGGAATTAAATAATCAGATAAGATAAATTCTACGCCGTTGTCATACATTTCTTTCATTGCCAATTGTACTGAGTTATCAATATCTATTCCTTTGATGGCATCACATATCAAATAGGTGTTATATCCTGACTTTACCGAATCCAAAGCCGTCCACTTAACACAGAAATCAGTAGCAAGACCACATATAAAAACGGTGCTTATTTTCAGTGAATCCAGATATCCTTTGAGTCCGGTACTAGTGGCTTTGTCATTTTCAAAAAAGGCAGAATAAGAATCTACTTCCGGCCTGAATCCCTTTCTAACTATGATATTTGTATGATGAGTTTCCAGATCAGGATGAAATTCCGCTCCACGACTTTCCTGTACACAATGATTAGGCCATAAGACCTGTTCTCCGTAATCGAGATCTATAGTGTCGTAGGGATTTTTGTTTTTATGATTGGAAGCAAAACTTGTATGATTATTGGGATGCCAGTCCTGTGTTTGAATAACATATTCAAAAAAGGGAGACAGTTTGTTGATTGGTACAATCACATCATCTCCATTAGGGACAGCAAGTTTACCGCCGGGACAGAAATCGTTTTGAACATCTATGATTAAGAGTGCGTACATATCAGTTCGAATTTGTTTGGATTAGTTGATCCCTGAGTGCTTTTAAATTGCGACTAATTCCCACTTTATAAACATGAGGATTATCAAATCGTTTGTACTCAGGATTTAGTTTTATTAATTGGTCTTTACAATACTCAGCACTTTCATAGGCAGATGGAATATCAATTTTTAATTTCCCTTTTAACATCACCGGCTCCAGTAGGGGAGACGAGTTCATGTTATCAACCTTGGTTTGTTTAATCGGAAAATGAGGATGTTCTATTACTGAAAATTTATCTTCATCATTAAGAGAAATACCATCTGCGTAAAAAGAACCATCGGGATTGGAATATCTGGTCACTTTCTTTGTTCCGGGAAGGGTTATTTTTTCAACATTCTCTGATATTTTTAAAGTAGGTTGGCTGTTAACGGATGCTAGTTTATAAACTCCATCCAAAGCAGGATCATCGTAAGCGGTTACCAATTTTGTGCCTACACCAAATATATCAATAGGGGCTTTCTGATCCAGCAAGCTTTTGATCAAATACTCATCTAACTGGTTAGAAACCGCGATCTTCACATTTTCAAATCCCTCATGGTCTAATAGTTCTCGGGCTTTCTTGGAAAGATATGCAAGATCACCGCTATCTAGTCGGATTGCTTTTAACGAATGACCAGACTCTTTGAGTTCTTTTGCTACTGTAACAGCATTCGGTATACCTTGATTCAGCGTATCATAAGTATCAACAAGAAGTATTGTATTTTCAGGGAAGTGTTGCGCATATGCCTGGAATGCGGTGAGTTCATCCGGAAAAGACTGAATCCAGGAATGAGCCATAGTTCCACTTACGTTCAAACCATGTACCAATCCCGCATAAACGTTAGAGCTTCCATTTAGTCCGCCAATTACAGAAGCTTTGCTGGCTTGTACTCCTCCAAATCCCTGAGAACGTCTGAGCCCGAAATCAAGTACAGTTCTGTCACCGGCTACTTCTCTTAGCCTTGAAGCTTTTGTAGCTATCAAAGATTCAAAATTCAGAATGTTAAGTAAGAGCGTTTCAATAATTTGAGCTTCAATTATATTTCCTTCTACTCTGACTAGAGGTGTATTATTAAATACAATTTCTCCTTCTTTGGCTGCATGAATATCACAGTTTAACTCGAAGTTTTTCAGATAATCTAAAAACTCATTTTTAAAACCCTGAGTCCGTAAATAATTTATTTCTGTATCACTAAACTTATAATCTTTTAGGATTTCTAACAGATCACCTAATCCTGCAAACACAGCATATCCACCTTTAAAAGGGAGTTTTCTGAAAAAATAATCAAAGCAGGCAGTATCTGATTTACGACCGGATAAAAAATATCCTTGAGCCATTGTAAGCTCATAATAGTCGGTATAAATGGCGGGGTAGTTTTTTAGCATATCTGTAATATTATGCCAAAATAAACAAAGACTTCCAGAAACTGAAAGTCTTTGAATTAATTCTTTATAAAAAGATCTTGAAAAATTAAGGAGTTCCTCTGTAATTTCTACGCTCTATGAATTTCTTGATCTTCTTATTACCGATCCAAACTTTTTGATTGGTTTGAATATTAACGAATTCAAGATTTACAGTGTAGAATACTGCGAGGGTTCTGCTGTCAACGGCTTCATCAACAATGGAGTTTATGTTTCCGATCAACATGAAGTCTGCACCAAGTTCCTGACCTAATTTCTTAGTTGTTTCATAAGACGCATTGGCTTGCTGATCTAACCTCTCATCCCGAATATCTCCACGCTCTTCTGAACTAGCTACAACAGAGATTTCTCCTGAGTTCACGAATGATCGCTCAAGTTCTTTAGTGAATACTTCTGTTTCGATATGTTCCATACTTTCGTTGCGAACACGACCGACAATTACTACAGGTGGTTTCTGATTGTTTCTGTTGAATTGATTCAGCCAAGGCTTTGATAAAGCATCAGCAATCATTTCTTCTGCTACCAAACGTGCGTCGGTATCATTCCATTTGCCTGAAAGGTCTGTTGTAGTATCAGGATTTATACGAGTTATTTTTTGAGATGGCCGGCATCCAACCAGTACAAAAGCTAGCAGCAATCCGGTTAATAGTGAATATTTCATAATAATAGGTTTTGTTTTAAAGTTAAGTTCTTAGTTAGCGTAGATGGATTCTACCAGTTCAAGTTCTGTTTGTGGGGTAATGTTTACATCAAATTCATCGAAATACCGTACTCTTCCATTTCTCCCAACATATTCGATACGGATAGTATTTATGCCTTCCGGGAGTTTAATGGTTTTCAACCAAGCTTGTCCGGGCATTGTTTGCCAGCTTCTCAGATCCGCTTTTTCGGTGGCTTCCTGAGCTATAAACCCTAAAAGCTGTAACAAATCTCCCAAAAATTCATTCTTTTCTCTGACTGCTCCGGAAATTATTTTAGTACCAACTGCTTTCGAGCTTGCGCGAATCAAAGCTCTGGAATAAATAATCGGTTGTTTTGCTTTATATACTTCAGCTGATACTTTATCCATTTGTTCAATAAGGTCAAGTGGAGTGGTTATAGAATCATTGATTACTGCACGCACATAATTTATATCAGAATGATATGTTCTGAGGACAGGGAATGAGAATTTTAGATAGAATTCATTGTCTTTTTCATCATCATAATCATCCATAAAGACCCGGGCATCTTCCTGAACTTTATAAGGTGCTCTCCCGGTAAATCCGGCAAGTAAGACATTATAAGTATTTGAGTTCTGCAATTTTGATAGATCACTTTTTACGATGTTTCTACCGGTACTTAAAGTTGCTTGTTCCTTTAAAGCAATTTCTAGTTTCTCTCTTTCAATGCGTGCATCATCGATATCTCCTGCTTTAGCATAAAGAACCGTTGAGAGATAATGTCCCAAAGCACTATTCTGAATATTGATATCACCTGTTTTCCAATCTGTTTTACCGGTGGAATCAGATTTTGCAAAAGCTCTTGCCAGACCTTTAATCTTTATATCAAGTTGCTCCATTTTGTATGTCATCCTTCGGGTTTCTACTAAAGCTGCTTCCCAATCCTGAAGGTGAATATAGTTTAGTGCTTTAAATGCATTCAAATAGACATCTTCGTAAGGTTCGCCGTCATACACCAGTTTATTGTCATTGGTTAAGAAAGCACCGACACCTCTGCTCACACTTTTTGTGTAATTCTGATCAATTTCATTTTCTGCATTTGACAAATAAAAACTGCTGGAGTCATATTTGTTTGAAAAGTGATAGATCATACCACTTTCAAGATTGTACAAAACCTGATCTTTTGAGCGGTAGATATTTTTTTTCTTTAATTTTTTGAGCAGTTCTTCAGAGGATTGATAATCTGCTGCAGTAAAACTATCTCTTAGATCAAATTGAGCATCATCAAGTACATACGAATGGCATCCTGATAACACAACTCCGATCATAAAAAAGCAGGCCAAACCCAATTTTTTAAACTCTCTGATGTTCAATATGTAATTCCGAAGTTGTTGCAATCTAAATTAAATAAGTTGTTGACCGCTTGTTATATTAGCAAGATAAATCCCAAAACAATAGTACGATAATTCATTGAGATTGATACATCACATAAACGTGTTACTTGTTGTAACATTATTTTTTTCCTGTGCTACGCCTATTGCCCCAACAGGTGGACCGGCAGATAAAACTGGGCCAAAGATCGAAGAAACTTCTCCTGAAACAGGTACTGTAAATTTTGAAGGAAGAAAGATCAGTTTTGAGTTTTCTGAGTTTGTTAATAGATCTTCTTTCGAAAAAGAGCTGACAATAGAACCCGATTTAGGTATTGAATTCGAAGTGAAATGGAGAAGAAAAACAGCTACGGTTGAGTTTAAAAGTGAACTACCTGATTCAACAACCGTGATAATAACTGTTGGAGGAAACACTACAGATACTCGAAGTAATAAAATTGGAGCTCCAATTCAATTAGCTGTTTCAACAGGGGATGAGATCGACAAGGGCGAGATACTTGGTAGGTTACGAAATGCGGAAACCGGAAAAGCTCAGGCAGATATTAGGGTGATGCTGTACAGAGAGCCTTTTGATTTAACAAAGCCGGCTAATTATTCTTCAGAACCGGATACCGGCGGGGTTTTCAGATTTGGATATTTACGGGAGGGAAGATACAGAGCGTTTGCTCTTGACGACCGAAACAGAAACAAGATCTGGGACAGCTCAAATGAAACAGCAAGACCACTGAATACAGAGTTTATCAATTTATCTGACAATGGAAAAGATACTTTGGACGTAGCTTACTGGTTTGAAGTAGATACGTTAAAGCCGAAATTACAGGCAATAGGCTTGCTTTCAACTCAGCGAATGAGATTTCGTTTTGGAGAAGAAGTAAGGTTTACGCCACAAACAAATATTTCGATTACCGATTCATCAGGTAATGAGTATACAACAGCTTTCCCTCTATATATTCCTGAGCAAGAACCTTTTATTGCTTTTGCATATGCAAGGCAGCCGTTAGTTGCCAATTCAAGTTACAGACTGAATTTTTCAGGAATAACTGATCCTTCGGGAAATGAAGCAATAGGCTTGGGAGAAAGTTTTTTAGGAAGTGATCAGGAAGACACGGTAAGCCAGGATATTTTAACTTTTAATGGAGAGAACGGACTTTATCCGGATGAAAGCTTGATCGTTGAATTTATTCGTCCGATTTCACAACAGGAAGTTGTTGATTCCACCGTGGTAATTGAAGGAGATGTAGACTTTAAGAATTGGCCGAATATCAGTATTCAAGACAATAAACTAACCATTCCACCTCAAGAGAATTGGTTACAAGGAGTAGATTACAAGTTTTTGGTCTGGAATCCACTCAAAAGAAAAAGACAACTTATAGATCCTGATATCTGGGACCCGGTTAATTTTGGCGGGATCGAAATTGATGTATCATCAAAAGATTCTACCAAAGCGTTCAGAATGCAACTTTATGATGATAAGAATACTTTTTCCGTGGATTCTACTTTTTCAAATTTCATATCAATTGAAAATATTCCTCCAATAAAGTATACGTTAGTCATATTCCAGGATAATAACGAAAATGGTGTTTGGGATTATGGTTCAGTTGATCCGTATATAAAACCGGAACCTTATTATATTCAGCAAAACATAAATATCCAGAGAGGATTTACTTCAGAAGTAAAAATAGATTTTAGATAATGGAAGCGATTAAAAACCTTATACCCGAACAATACTTGATGCTTGTGTCCATCGGGATAATTCTTTTTTTAACGATAGTGGCTGCAGCTGTATCAGCCAGACTTTTCAGAAGGGCAATTAAGATCTCGGAAAAAGAAGAAGGACTTTCAGACCTGACCAACTTAAAATTCCTGAAAAGAGGGGTAACCGTTCTGATCTATTTGGTTGGGATCGGTTTTTCAATCTATATAGTTCCGGAATTCAGAGTAATTGCAAAAGGGATGTTTGCCAGTGCCGGTTTATTGGCTATTGCCATTGGTTTTGCGGCTCAACAAGCGCTTGCGAATATTGTAAGTGGTATTTTTATCGTCATATTTAAACCGTATAAGATCGGTGACAGACTATCACTACAAACTACTTTAAATGGAGTTGTAGAGGATATCAACCTCAGACATACCGTTATTCGAAATTTTGAAAACAAGCGCATTATTATCCCTAACTCGGTTATAAGTAACGAAGTGCTCATTAATTCGAATTACGGAGATGACAAGATCATAAAATGGATCGATCTCGGTATCAGCTACGATTCTGATATTGATCTGGCTCGTAAGATCATGCAGGAAGAGGTAGAAGCCCATCCCAATTTTATTGATGGCAGAAATGACGAACAAAAAGAGGCGGGAGAACCATTGGTGCCGGTCAGAGTCATTTCTTTTGGAGATTCATCTGTGAACCTCAGAGCCTGGGCATGGGCAGAAGATCCTCCCAAAGCATTTGTATTAGGAACTGACCTGAACGAAAGCATCAAAAAACGTTTCGACAAAGAAGGAATTGAAATTCCTTTCCCATACCGGACGTTGGTTTATAAAGAGAACAAGAATAACAAGGAGATATAATGAGGGTGGGTGTTCAATTTTTCAAATCAGGAATATGTATAGCATTTTTATTGGTCCTGACTACGAACATTAATGCACAGCATGAAATTAGATCACTTAGTACCGCTGAAGTTGAGAGTTGGATGAAAACCAGAATCGAAACTCATAAACTAGAGAGAGAATATCGGGCTAATGCAGAGAAGTATGACAGTGTGGTAGAAGCCTACTTTAAAGCCAGAGATGAATATCTGGTGAAGAATGGGTGGGATGTTCAGGAGTTTAAAGATATTGAAAGCGCGATCTATGATACCATAACCGGTATAAACGAACAGGAATCCATCGACGAAGAAAAAAAAGAGTTGCAATCAGAGGTAGACGCAGTAAATAAGAATGAATATCTAACCGCTGAGCAGAAAAAAGAGATCGTGAACGGAATGTATAAGGTCTTTGAAATACGCCAGGAAATGGTGGACACTACAAAACACAACTGGCCCGCAGTAAAACCATATCGTGAGAAAATAAGAGTACTAAACGATTGGATGGCCGGCAATATCTCTGATCCGCCAACAATAGAATGATTTTTATCTCTTTTCTAAAATAAGACCAACTAAGTAAGACTTAACATTTTACAGTCGCTCTTAGTGCTTGTTTTATTTGATGCTTTTGCTATCTTGAGATTCAATGTTATACGACATTTTTTGGCGGAAAATAATCCAAAATCATCAATAAAAGTTGTTTAATGAATGTTTTTCAGACATTATGCGACGTCTTATAAGATAATCCATGTCGTATATTAATATGTTATACAACACACTCTAATCAATGCACCTAAAAAGCCTATTCCTAATAAGTATTTTCTTTTTGGTTGCCTGCAATAAACCACCATTTGACGCTTGTCATATTCCTAACATAGATACATCGTCTTGGAAAAGTGTTGGTTCAGATAGTCTTGCTTCCGTTTGGGATGACCATCTTAAATTAAGAATCCCAAATAATTTCGAGCCCAAATCTAGGTATTCTCAGCATGGCGGATTTTCTTATGGTTTTGGGTTCTCTAAATTTGAAATAGACAACGGCTTTTGGGGTATAAAATCTTTTTTACCTGAAGAAAATGAGGATTATAATCTGTCTAGTTGCACTGTAGCTATAAATGGACAAAAAGTGTTAATTACATCTTCCAAAGGCATACTGAAGTACTATGTTTCTGCCTGGCAAATTGGAGGAGATCCTTTTATATATGGATACACTCATGCATACTTTGGAGAATCATTTAGTAAAAAGGGGCAGGAACAAATTTTCGCTGTTATCAGATCAATTAAGTTCAAGGAATATTCTATACCCAATAATTAATGTTGTATAACAAGCGTTTCAAGGCGGACTCGGGTAGTAGCTCCGCTATTTTTAACTTTCAGCTAACTAATTAATTTAGTTACTTTCAAAAAAACCGAAAACCCTTCGCCGCTTAAACGCGGGTCGTTAGGCGTTCAAAATTCATCTGATTTGATTAAAAGAATTCTTATATCCTTTTTTGTCATAATATCGATGATTGCTACATATTGGATTTACTGTGAAATCTATTGGAAGAATTATCATAATGAAAAATGGGATAATGATTATGATTTCCACAGTTTGACTATCATTCCATTAGATAGTGCTTTAACTAGGTCTAATTATCAAAATTTCACTTGGACTAGGGAAATTATTGAACCAGAACATGGTCAATGGATTAATAAAACAACATTGGTTTTCGTAAATGATACTACAATGGAAGTGAATGTGCTGAGTGGTTATATCAGCAAAAATTATTTCTATTATCCAATTTTTAAAGAATTTATTAGCACAGAAGAACCATTTAGTTACATTTATAAATATGACTATAAATCGATGTCATTTCAAAACAGATGGATGAAAGATGATTCTGTCCAAATACATCTAAATAAGAATTCAATAACCATAAATTATTCATTTCTGTAAACGCCTAACAAGCGTTTCAAGTCGGACTAGGGTAGTGGCTACGCAATTTTAACTTTCAGGTAACTGATTAATTCTGTTACTTTCAGAAAAACCGAAACCCCTTCGCCGCTTAAACGCAGGGTCGTTATGCTACTCTTCAAAACCAATGGAAAGAAATAGAGTCTTAGCTTTTATAATAGCACTGATTGTTGCGGGCGTATTTTATTTTTTTGCAGAAGGTCCCGGAGTAGTAACTATGTTTTTATATGGGATTCTTATGCTATTAGGAATTGAAAATTCAGATTTTGGCACTGAAGCTCTTTACATTGGATACATCTTGTTAAGCATTCTGATTTTCTATATCACTTATCAATTCGCGAAAGTCAGAATTCCGAAAACCAAAAAAAATTAGTAGCATAACAAGCGTTTCAAGCGATCTCGTTTAGTATTCGAAACTTATATAACTATAACAAGGCTAGCCGCTTAACGCCGGATCGTTATGTTCTTCATTTACTTCCCCATTCTTTCGCTATAAAATTTATTTGATAATGTTCGCATATATGCTAACTTTAAGAAATGCGCGTTATCAAGTTTTACCGAACAAAAACCGGGAATTGTCCTGTCGAAGATTTTTTGCAAAGTCTTCCTGACAAGCAATCCAAGAAAGTGGCCTGGACACTTCGTGTTGTTCGTGATTTAGAACAGGTTCCCACTCAGTATTTGAAGAAGCTCAAAAGCACTGATGATATTTGGGAAGTTCGGGCAACGCTTGGAAACAACACTTTTCGGTTGTTGGGATTCTTTGACGGGCCAAAACTAATTGTATTAACAAGTGGTTTTGCTAAGAAGACAAATAAAGTCCCAAAACAGGAAATTGAGATCGCCGAAGAACGTAAACGTGATTATTACCAGAGGAAAGAACAATGAGTAAAGATGATTTAGAAATTTTTATCGATCAAAAGAAAGCCGAAAGCCCGGAGTTTGCCGAAAACTTTGAAGAAGGATACCTCAATTTCAAGATTGGAGTAATTCTTCGTCAGGCCCGTGAAAATATGGGAGCAACTCAGGCTGATGTTGCCGAGAAGTTGAACACCACGAAATCAGTGATTTCCAGAATGGAAAATCATGCCGATGATATTAAACTTTCTACGCTTACCAAATATGCAAAGGCATTAGGAAAAACGGTAAAGCTCGAAATCCAGTAAATTCAAAACATAACAAAGCGTTTTAAATCAGATGAGGACGGGGTGCGAATCTTTAATTTTAATCCCAAGACTCGTCGCTTAAATGCAGGTCGTTAGTGAGCCTCATTAAACAATTATCCCGCGATTGCTTTCGAGGTTCTTTTTGTTCAAATTATTGTATCTAATTTAATTCAATCATTATGGAAGACACCCTTATCAAAGAACTATCACGACTTAACAAAAACGAGAAAATCATTTTAGTAGAGGCTTTGTGGGATTCTATAGCTTCTGATCCTGAGCAAGTTGATGTACCTGAGCATCATAAAAGTATTTTGGAAGAGCGTTTACAAAGCCTTGATAAAGATACAGCGAATGGAAAGTCATGGGATGAAATCCGGGAAAAATATTTGTAACTAGTGCTTAAAACGTTAATTCTAACCCCACAAGCTGAAAAAGATCTTAACCTCGTTTCGTAACTCCGCTACAGAACGAAATGCTGGAGCTCAGATCCATATTCTTTTATCTATAGATTTTTCGATAATCATTTTACCGTCTCTACTTGTTCCCAATTATGGAACTTTCTATATTCATATATGCGAGTATTTGCCCGAAAAACCTTACGTGAGTTTTGGATCAATCATTCGGACAGTGAAGATGCTTTAAAAGCATGGTTTTCTGAAGCAGAAAATTCCCAATGGGAATCACCTTCTGACATTAAGAATAAATATCCACATGCCAGCATACTTCCTGACAATCGAGTGGTTTTCAATATCAAGGGCAATAACTATCGGTTAGTAGTCAAAATTAATTATGACTACGGACAGGTATTCATCCGTTTTGTAGGTACTCATGCCGAATACGACAAAATTGATGCAACGACAATTTAAAGCGGTTATTAATTATGCAGATTCAACCCATACATACCGAAGACGATTATCAAAAAGCCTTAAAACGTATCGAAGAGATTTTCGATGCTAAGCCCGGAAGTGAGGAAGGAGATGAATTGGAAATATTGGGAATCTTAGTGGATGAATACGAAAAAAAGCACTTCCCTGTTGAAGCTCCAAAACCGGTTGAAGCTATTAAATTCCGTATGGATCAATTGGGGATGCAACAAAAAGATTTAGCTAAAGTGTTGGGATCAAAATCACGAGCAAGTGAAATACTCTCGGGCAAACGCTCTCTTTCTCTCCGTCATATTAAATTACTGTACAAAAAACTTGGGATTCCGGCAGAAGTATTAATCCAAGAAGCAGAGCCTATTACATAACAAGGCCTTTTAAGTCGAATGCGGTTCGGAACCTTAATTTTAATCCCAAGACTCACCGTTTAAACGATGGGGTCGTTAGGAAAACGAAATGTAATTTGATAATACCCATCAGTTTTCAACCAAAACTCTGCATCAATTTGTTTTAACAAAGACTCTATCAAGGTAGTGCCAAGACCGGATTTTTTCTCATTGCCGGTTTCGATAATACCGCTTCCATTATCATGATATCCTATGCGGTAGTGTCCATCTTCTTCATGGGCGGAAATTTCAATTTCATATCTATCTTGGGGTCTATTGAAACCATGCTTCAGGCTGTTTGTAACCAACTCGTTTAAAATAATACCAACAGGCACTCCGTGATTAATATTTAAATAAGGAACATTGATATCTAACTTTAAATCTATATCAAAGTTGTTTTTATTAAAGCTACCGATGATAATATCAGTCAATTCTTGAATGTACTTATTAAGATTAATGCGGCTTACATCTTCGGACTGATACAAAAGCTCGTGTACTTTTGAAATTGATATTATGCGATTGGTACTTAATTTCAGGGCAGAACGGGTAAAGGTATCGGGAGTTAAGTTTGATTGTAGATCCAGTAAACCAGAAACCACCGCCAAATTGTTTTTGACTCTGTGGTGAATTTCCTGAAGCAGAACATTTTTTTCCTCAACGCTTATCTTTAATTCCTGTTCCTGTTGTTCGAGTACATTATAACTTTTATCCTGCTGTTCGATGATCTGTAATAAAGATTGATTGAAATTATGCATAAACATAGCAACAATAATACCCACTAAAGAAAGGAGAATACCATTAACTATCCATTTAGAAGGGAGGTTTAGCGCAGGATCTAGAGATTCCGGAAACAGCTGACCAGATAAATAACCATAAGCTATTAGTGCATACGTTATCATGGTAATGATAAAAATCAGAACTGCCCACTTAACTTCATAAACAAGTACTCCCAGGAAAGGAATAAATATAATTATTGATTTTACTGTAGAATATAAACCGTGTTGATAGAAGTCGGCAATAAAGAATAAATACACGGCGAAGAGAATAAAACTTCCTTTAAAAGAGAGTGAAACCTTATCTCTTTGATAGAAAATTATGTATAAAGAAATTATAGTTAGAAGATCTAGATAGTTGTAGAAATTTAGATTTTCGTAATTAAATGGTATTTGAGGTATCAAAAAAACAACAGTGGCAAAGATGGCACCATACAGAATAAAGTTATCAACTAACTTATTTTTGATGGTTTTTATTGAAATTCTATGCTGCTGATTTGTTGTCATGAACAAGCTTATGCTTTTTACCAAATATAGTTATTTGACATAACAAGAATATTGATCAAACAATGAGTACTGAATGTAAAAACCGTTTCTGCTAATGATAATCCAGTTTGATTATTCTTTATCGGGAAATGCAAATTAACCTTTAATAATCAGTCTCACTAATTTCCGAATCATTTTACAGCTTCTTATTTAATAAGGGGCTTTTTTTTGGTATTTTGGAATCGCTTCCATGAAATCATAATTAAAGCAAACGTATGTCGATCAAGACAGAAAAAAAATCTACAGAACTTAAAGAAGATAAGTATCCATTTAGCTTAACAGAGGCTCATAAGCCTACACATAAGGTTCGTTTTGTTACTGCTGCCAGTTTATTTGATGGTCATGATGCCAGTATCAATATCATGCGTAGAATTTTGCAAAGCAGTGGAGTAGAGGTTATTCACCTTGGCCACAATCGCTCAGTTCATGAAATTGTTAATTGCGCCATTCAGGAAGATGTTCAGGGAATTGCCATTAGTTCGTATCAAGGTGGACATGTTGAGTATTTCAAATACATGATCGAATTGCTGGAAGAGCAGGGAGCGGGGCATATCAAAGTATTCGGCGGCGGTGGCGGAGTGATCGTTCAGGACGAAATCGACGATCTTCATAATTCAGGAGTTTCCCGGATCTTTTCAGTGGATGACGGAAGTGAAATGGGATTGCAGGGAATGATCAATTATATGATCCACGAATGTGATTATGATCCCGTTACAAAAACTGAAATTGATATTGAAAAAGTGCTCGATAAAGAGCCAAAAGCGATCGCCAGAGCTATAACGGCGCTGGAAAACGGAAATGGAGAGTTAATAAGCTTCTCTGATAAACAGCTGTTAAAGAAAGACGGAAAACCACTTAAAGCAAGATCCGAGAAAACGATTCCGGTACTTGGAATCACAGGAACGGGTGGTGCAGGAAAGAGCTCATTAACAGATGAGATCGTATTACGCTTTCTTACTGAGTTTGAAGAAATCACCATCGGAATTATTTCTGTAGATCCTTCCAAAATTAAGACAGGAGGGGCGTTACTAGGTGATCGCATACGAATGAACAGTATCGACACAGAACGCGTGTATATGCGAAGTCTGGCGACCAGGGCGTCGAACAGAAGTACAAGCGCAGCTCTTACCGGAGCGATTGAACTGTATAAACAAGCCGGATTTGATCTTATCATCGTAGAAACCAGTGGAATTGGTCAAAGTGGTACTGAGATCGTAGATATATCAGATATTCCCATCTATGTGATGACCAGCGAATATGGTGCAGCCACGCAGTTAGAGAAGATCAATATGTTAGATCTCGCTGAAATTGTAGTGTTAAACAAATTTGAAAAGAAAGGTTCGTTAGATGCTTACAGAGATATTCGTAAGCAAATGATTCGTAATCGTGGCGAATGGCATGCTAAACCCGAAGATATGCCGGTGTATCCAACGATAGCTGCTCAGTTCAATGACAAAGGAGTGAACAACCTTTTTGCTGCTATTGTTGAAAAGATCAACGAAAGATACAGTTTTGAATGGGAGCCCAAGCTGTATACTGATGCTTCGCCAGCAGAAGATATTCAGGCTCAGGCGATCATCCCCGGAAAGAGAGTTCGTTATTTAAGTGAGATTTCAGAGACCATCAGAAATTACCATGATTGGGCAGAACAACAATCTGAAATAGCTTCCAGATTATCTGAGGTTAATGGAACGCTGAATCAACTAAGTAATTGGAAGCCAGATAATAAAGAAGTGTTAGAAAACGATCTTTCCAAGATGAAAGAACACTGGATCTCTAAACTGGATGTGGCTCCAAAAAAGATCTTAGATGGCTGGGATGATCTGTATGAACGCTACAAACAAGAGACTTTTGATGTAAAGATTCGTGATCGGGTTATCAAAAATGAATTGTACAGGGAATCTTTAAGTGGATTGAAAATTCCTCGCGTGGCAATGCCGGATACCAAACACGAAGGAGAGAGGCTTAAGTTTGCTTTAAAAGAAAATCTCCCTGGATATTTCCCATATACCGCGGGTGTATTTCCATTCAAAAGAGAAGGAGAAGATCCGACCAGAATGTTTGCCGGTGAAGGAACTCCGGAGCGAACCAACAAACGATTCCATTTTGTAAGCGAAGGATTGGAGGCAGCACGACTTTCCACCGCATTTGATTCAGTAACATTGTACGGAGAAGATCCCGGTTATCGTCCTGATATTTACGGAAAGATCGGTAATTCAGGAGTAAGCATTTGTACGCTGGATGATATGAAGAAACTTTACTCCGGTTTTGAGCTAACCAAGCCAACTACTTCTGTATCAATGACTATCAATGGTCCCGCACCTATGATCTTGGCTATGTTTATGAATACGGCTATCGATCAGGAAGTAGAAAGATATCTGAAGTCAGAAGGGAAATGGGAGCAGGCAATCAAGGATGTTAAAACGAAGTATGAGAAGCTTGGATTGCCGGTTCCGAAGTACTCAAATGAAATCCCTGCAGGGAACGATGAATTCGGTTTAGGTTTGCTTGGAATGACCGGCGACGAAGTTATTGACGCTGAAACCTATAATCAGATCAAAGAAAAAACACTTTCGTCAGTTCGAGGAACAGTTCAGGCTGATATCCTGAAAGAAGATCAGGCTCAAAACACTTGTATTTTCTCTACCGAATTTGCTCTTAAAATGATGGGAGACATACAGGAATACTTTACAGAGCATAAAGTTCGTAATTACTACTCGGTTTCTATTTCCGGATATCATATTGCGGAAGCGGGAGCCAATCCGGTTACACAGGCTGCGCTTACATTGGCAAACGGATTTACTTATGTAGAGTATTACTTAGCTCGCGGATTAAATATTGATGATTTTGCACATAATCTGTCGTTCTTCTTCAGTAATGGATTAGATCCTGAATATGCTGTGATCGGACGTGTAGCGCGTCGTATTTGGGCGGTAGCGATGAGAAAGAAATACGAAGCCAATGATCGTTCTCAGAAGTTGAAGTATCATATTCAAACAAGTGGTCGTTCGTTGCATGCGCAGGAGATCCAGTTCAATGATATTCGTACAACATTGCAGGCATTGTTAGCAATTTATGATAATTGTAATTCGTTGCACACCAATGCTTACGACGAAGCAATTACTACTCCTACTGAGGAGTCTGTGCGTCGTGCATTAGCTATTCAGATGATCATTAACAAAGAGATGGGAACGGCGAAAAATGAGAATATCAATCAGGGTTCTTATTTCATTTCTGAATTGACCGATATGGTGGAAGAAGCCATTCTTACCGAGTTCGATCGAATAACTGAACGCGGTGGAGTTCTGGGCGCAATGGAAAGCATGTACCAACGCGGAAAGATCCAGGATGAAAGCCTGTACTACGAAACCAAGAAGCATACGGGAGAACTTCCGATCATCGGCGTAAATACCTTCCTGAAAGAAGGAGCCGGTGAGGAAGAGCAAAAGCCAATTGAGCTCATCCGTTCTACAGAAGAAGAGAAGAAGCAACAGATCGATAACTTAGAAGCTTTCTGGAAGCGCAATGAAGACAGAAATGCTGAAGCTATTGAGCGCTTGAAGGAAGTCGCTCGAAACAACGGCAATTTATTCGATGAACTCATGGAAACCGTGAAAGTAGCTTCGCTGGGACAGATTTCTCATGCTTTGTATGAGGTTGGTGGGCAGTATAGACGTAACATGTAATGATCGCTGATTGCGCTGATTAGTTTTTGGGGTCATTCCGCGACGTATGCTCGGAATCTGAAATTTGTTTAAAGCTTGGAACTAGTTCAACCGTCTCTCTTGGACAGTTACATAACCGCACCAGCGAGACGCTGGCGCTAGGTTTTGATAGTTTGGAATTAACTAAGGCAGTCCTTTGACGTTCCAGAGGTAGCTGGTTTAACCAAGAAAATCTCCCTTCGAAGGGAGACGATCATCCAAACGGTTCTTTGGATGATCCGAGGGATGTCGTGAAGTTTATGAGTTGGTAAACCGCACGACATCCTCCGTCCGCCAGTCGGCGGACAACTCCTTCAAAGGAGGATTTTAGTTTCCGGCTTTAAGAAGAATAACAAAACAAAGTCATCCTGAGGCTACTGCCGAAGGAACCTA
>TARA_R110001599_G_scaffold325504_1_pt1 | contig 100446 bp, 95 predicted proteins | sample TARA_R110001599 | Tara Oceans TARA_R110001599 (sample SAMEA4398360) | marine metagenome | biome: Polar Biome; feature: [MES] marine water layer (ENVO:01000295) within the mesopelagic zone...; material: water (ENVO:00002006), including particulate matter (ENVO:01000060) such... | reverse complement strand
ATATCAGGATCTAACGAGCTACCCCGTCGTTCGTTAACCGCTTACATAGAAGGTGCCCATCAGCGCATCGAGATGGCCTATCATTACCGCCAATGAATGTTGGACGACGTCACCACAGAACGTCAAACGCAGTTCGCTGGCCAGGATCTTACCGAAGGCTGAAAGCGAGGGTAAGTACATTAATTGTTCCAGTGTAGATGGTCACGGCCAGTGTCAGCCGCATAAGTCTGCATTGCGCTTGAACACCAGATTCCGTTCAGGCCTGCATGTTAGTATTGAATAGAGCGAAGCTGTTCCTGGTGCCACTCTTGACGCTGTACATGGCGCGGCCAGCAGCCCTGAACAAGGAATCTATGTTATCCGCCTGTTCGGGAAATAGAGCAATACCGATACTGATTCCAACGCTTACAGGGCGCCCTTCAATCAGGTAGGGCGCCGAGCAAATACTCACAAGCTTCTTTGCCATAGCGAACATGCCAATTGTATCTGAGCAGTCGTCAACCATTACGGCGAACTCGTCGCCACCCAATCTGCCCACCGTATCGTCATGGCGAACCTCCTGAAGTAGACGTTCACAAAACATCTGCAGAAGGGTATCGCCGACATGATGTCCCTGGGTATCGTTTACCTGTTTGAAATTGTCCATGTCGATATACAGCAAGCCAACATTACGGCCATGTCGCCTTGAGCCGGTGAGACGTTTTTCAAGAATGTCGCGAAACAAGCGCCGATTTGCCACGCCGGTCAGGTCATCGTACTTTGCCATTTTGTTCATTTCATCCGCTATCGCTTTGCGGGCGGTGATGTTCTGGAATATCAAAACCCCGCCGCAGACCCCAGTTTCGGCAGGGATGGGCGAGAAGGTGTATTCGGCGGCAAAGCTGCCGCCGGTGGGTTGGTACATCTGCGTATCAGGTTGGTGAATTTTGGTTTGCTGCACGCACGACGTTCGAAGAGGGTGGGTATCCCAGCTGCTGATTTCAGCATCTGGCCCGTCCAGCATCGGGATGAGTGGTCTGCCCACGATGTCCCCGCTCTCGCCAAGCAATACCTGGCCGGCGCGATTTATAAAATTGATATTCCCATTTCCGTCAATACCCAAAATACCCATAGTCGCGCCATCGAGAATCAGGCTGTTGCGAAAATTGAGTTGATTGAAACTGTGGGCAAGCCGCGCCGTTGCCATACGCTGGTTTTCCAGCGTCAGGAATACCCTCACTTTTGAGATCAGAATATCAGGGTTAAATGGCTTGGCGATATAGTCAACAGCACCCGAGGTATAGCCCGGATGTATGTGCTGTTCCTCTTTTGAGATAGCCGTCACAAAAATAATAGGCATACCACTTGTTTCGTCGTTTTGGGCCAATAGTTCCGCGGTTTCAAAGCCATCCATGACGGGCATTTGCACGTCCATCAGGATCACCGCGAAGCGTTGGCGCAGGCAGCAGGCGAGAGCCTCGCTACCACTAAGAACGGTGACAATATCCGCGTCCAGTTTGGCCAGGGTTTTTTTTGCAGCCACCAGATTTTCCATCCGATCGTCTACTATAAGAATGGCTGGCCTGGGTAGCACCTCCTGCTCAAAATCACCGGGAAGTTCGACATTCCCGATACAGTTCGATTTATCCACTATTTATTCCTTTGTAGCCTCTGCACCGTGCGTTGAAGTTACGCTTATACAGATTGTTTACTATTCGTATAAATACCTAACCGTGAATAGGAAATTCTGCGTAGATGTCCGCAGTTCCAGACAGAAACACCGATTTTTATCCACGTTTTTCGGGGATAGGGGGTATACTCGACAGAGATCAGAAAAGGGGGAAATGCGCCCGTGTCGGAGTCAACCGTTTATGTCGTCGATGACGAACCAGATATCCGCGAGCTGTTGCGGGAAATATTTGCGACAGCGGGTCTTAAAGTAAAAACGTTCGCGTCGGCGTCCGAGTTCTTGCCCACCTACAGCCCGGACAATCACGGCTGCCTTCTACTCGATATGAATATGCCCGACATGGATGGCCTGGAATTGCTGCAGGCGCTTGATGGTCTTGGGAATCAAACCCCGGTCATTTTTCTTACCGGGGCTGGTACAGTGGGGAATGCCGTCGATGCATTAAAGGCGGGCGCCATGGATTTCATTGAAAAGCCCGTGGTGATGGCAAACCTGTTGAGCTGTATAAGGCGAGGGCTGGATCTCGATTTGAAGCGCCGTTATGAACGTCTTGAGGCGATGCAAATCAATCAACGATTCGAGCAACTGACGGCTCGCGAGAGTGAGGTCATGTCCTGGATTGTCGAGGGAAAAGCCAACAAAATGATCGCCCGGCTTCTCGGTATAAGTAGCCGCACGGTGGAAATTCACCGCAGGAATATCATTGCTAAAATGCAAGCGAGTTCCATTGCCGATTTGGTCAAGATGGATCTTGCAATCCGCAAATAGGAGATTCGTGCAGAGAGCTTGTTAGCCTAAGCGCTGTATAGTACGGCCATTTTCATTTGCGCTCTTAGTCAGCCATCGGGGCAGTTCACTGGCCGCCATGGGCCGGGCAATGAAGTACCCCTGAGCTGAATCACAGCCGAGTTGCTGCAGCTGGTCCCAGGTCTGCTGATCCTCCACACCCTCGGCTATTACCCGCATACCAAATTGCTCACCCAGCATAATGCAAGCCCGGACAATGGCCAGTGCTTCGGCGTCTACGCACATTTTGGTGACAAAACTACGGTCAATCTTTAATTCGGTAAAGGGTAGGCGGTATAGTTGCGAAAGTGACGAATAGCCGGTTCCGAAATCGTCAACAGACAGGCCTATCCCCTTCAAGCGCAGACGGGTGAGCACATCGAGGGAGGTGGTGAGTTCGTCTATCAGCTCGGTTTCGGTCACCTCGAGCGTCAGCATTTTGGTCTCCAGTCTATTGGTCTGGAGCAGTTCGGTGATGTATTCCGGCAGCACCAGGCTGGTGACATCGCTCGCTGCGACGTTCACAGAAGTATGTATCCGCAAGCCCTGGTCCAGCCAGCGACGCTGTTGTTGCATAACCTTGCCCAGTACGGAAGAGGTGACGTCCCCCATCCAGCCGTGTCGCGCCGCCAGAGGTAAGAACTGGTCCGGGTATATGAGCCCCCGTTGTGGGTGTTGCCAGCGCACCAGAGACTCGACCTCGTGCCGGCTGTCGGTACCCTGAACGAGCTCCACCTGGGGTTGGTAGTGCATCACGAGTTGATCTTCGTCGAGAGCTTGCCTCAGCTCTCGGGCTGTCAACTCGGGGCTGTCTCGAACGATTGAGGCATTTTGGGGTGCCCGCGACACCGGTGCGTATTGTTCCAGTAAGCTTCTGAGATGGCCGATAGACAGTGGCTTCTGGAGTGATCCAAGCACTTCGATATGATGAGCTCTGGCCAGTTTTTCTGCGGCGAGCAGGACGCTCTTATCCTGGCCACTGACCAGAACCAGCGAAGGCCGGTTATCCAACTGACCGATGTGCCTTATTACCTCTACGCCATCCATATCCGGCATCTGGAGGTCCAATATCAGCAGCGAGCCATCCGTGAAGTCAGACACTTGATTGAACAGGCTGCAGGCCAGCTCAAAACCATGAACTTCGAGGCCGCTCAACCTGACTATACTGCTCAGCAAGGCTAACATATCGGGTTCGTCATCAAGCACGTAAACCGTTGTTTGGCCCGGTAGCCCACTGATAGCGGCGGTGTTCACTTCACAACCTCGGCCGTGTGGTCATGCTCATGAAGCCTGTGACGCATTGTCGGCCGCGGCTGCAGCAGGTGAAGAAGCCAGGTCGAGTTGTTCTCGGACTAATGCGCCTAACTGGAACTTGGTATAGGGTTTCGGTAGCAGCACAATATTGTCGTGTACCGGGTCGTCCACGTTGACCCCCTCGTAGGTATAGCCAGATGTGAGCAGAACAGATATCCCCGGGTGAGTGGACATTGCGAGGGCGGCCACCTGGTAACCGCTAATGCCTCCCGGCATGACCACGTCGCTGATCAACATGGAGATAAGGGGCTCTGCGGCGAGTTGCTCGGCCGCCTCTGGGCCATCCGTGGCAGTCAACACGCGATATCCAAGAGACTCCAGAGAGGACCTGGCGACTTCCAGCAAGTCTGTTTCATCATCTACAAGTAGTACCGTTTCGTTGCCCCGATGCATTTCCTGCGTTGTAGCCTCTGTTGGCTCCGCCAGCGCCGTTTGCTCGGGTTCCCTTCGATCCCTGGGCAGATAGAGCCGTGCGGTCGTGCCTACACCCAGTGTCGTGGACACTTTGATATGGCCGCCGGAGCGTCTGATGAAGCCGTAAACCATGGACAGACCCAGCCCGGTGCCCTTTATTTCCTCCTTGGTGGAGAAAAAGGGTTCGAAGATGTAGGGCATTACGTCAGCTGAAATGCCTTGCCCCGTGTCAGTCACTGACAGTTGCACATAGTCGCCCGGTTTCGCGTCGGGATTTTGTCGGCAGTAGTTGGCACTGAGTTTTACGTTGGCTGTCTTGAGCTTTAATTGACCGCCGTTGGGCATTGCGTCGCGGGCATTGATTACCAGGTTGAGCAAGGCATCCTGGAAGTCCCCGGGGTCGATACAGGTCGACCAGAGGTCATCGCAGGTGGTGTGAGTAAACGTCACCTTCGGGGTAAGCGTGCCAGCGACGATTTGATCTATCTGGGAAGAAATGTCGTTCATATTCGTGGTAACAGACGTCGTGGCTTTGCGATTGGAAAATCGCAAAAGCTGCGAGGTTAGCTGCGAGGCACGTTGCGTCGATTTTTCGATAACCGAGAGCCGAGCGCGCACCTTTTCTTCGTTGAAATCCTCATATTCCAGCAGTTCGATGTTGCCCAGTATGATAGCCAGGATGTTGTTGAAGTCATGGGCTACACCACCAGTGAACTCGCCGATGGCATCCATGCGCTGTGACCTGCGCAGCGCTTCGTTCATCAGGTTTTCTGCAGTGCGGTCCATAATGATTGCGCATAGAACCAGGCCATCACCTGTTTCTATGGAGCTGAGTCTTACTTTAACGGACATTTCATTTCCGTCCCGGTGTAGAATGGAAAGTTCTAACCCCTCTCCCACTTGTACGCCCTGCAATCTTTTCGTGCTGGCCACATAGGCTTCCCATCGGCGCATAATTTGACGCACGAAACGCGCGGGTATCAACCCTTTCATCGAGTGACCAACTAGATCATCTTGCTGGTAGCCTGTGAGCTGTTCGACTGAACTGTTTGCAACTGTTATATCGCCTTTTTCATTCAATATAAGAATGCCGTCAGAGGAATTCTCCAGAAAGCCACGAAATTTTTCCTCGCTTTTCTGCAGCTCCTCGGCGGCTGTTTTCCGCTGAGAAACATTCTGGAAGATCAGCACACCCCCAGAAACACCGGTGTCGGCCGGCACCGGCGAGAACATATACTCCGCTGCGAAGGAATTACCGTTGGTGTCATACATAACAGTATCAGTGCAATTAAGCTCCGTCTGCTCGCAGCAACTACGGTGAATAGCGTGCCGCCCCCAGTCAGTTGGAAAATCCTGCTTTCCGTCCAGGAACGGAAGTAATGAAAGGCCGATGAGGTCGGAGCTACCCTGCAACAAATTCTGCGCAGTCGGGTTGACGAAGTTGATCTTGCCGCTGCCGTCGATACCGAGGATACCCATAGCTGCGCCGTTTAGCATCAGGTTGTTACGGACGTTCACCGCTTTTAGTTCTTCGGCCATACGATTTATTTCGAGGCGCTGTTTGTCCAGCTTTAAAAATACGCTTACTTTGGCTGCCAGAATGTCTGGATTGACAGGCTTGCTGATGTAGTCGACAGTATCCGATTGGTAGCCCTTGAAATAGTGATGCTCATCCTTGGATGCCGCAGTAAGGAAAATGACAGGTATTTCGCGTGTATCTTCATTCTGGGCCAGTGCCTCGGCGGTTTCGATCCCGTCCATGGTGTGCATTTGCACAGCCATGAGAATGACGGAAAATCGCGTGCGCAGGCATAACGCCAGCGCTTCTTTGCCACTTTCAACCGTGACGATGGTAGCCTCAAGTTTCCGCAGAGATTTTTCGATAGCGGCCAGATTCGCGATGTTATCATCGACGATTAGGATGCTCGATCTGGACGAATCTGCTGCATTCGAGGGTTCGCTGGGATTGACATCACTCAAAAGTTGTACAGGACTATTCATCTTTTCCTCTGACTGACATTCTCCCAGCCTCTAGGTCGCTGGCGCCTGCTGGGAAGTAGACCGATACAACCAGAACCGTATGCTCTGATGCCCGGATAGAACTGAGCCGCCGAAGACTAGGCTACGCTCTTTGTGCTGTCGAACTATTCGTATAACTACGTACGCGAGAGTAGGTAGTGATACGGATTCAATCGACTGCACTCTGATTTATCTTACGCATCAGGGTGTTGCGCTGTCGCAGACCCTTTGTCACGTGCGCCTCAGGAGCTGTCGGAAATGATTATTCTACGCCTCGAAAACCTTCCGGATCGGTCTGGGGAAGACAAGCCAGGGCTGACAATAGGTGAGAGCTGATGCGCCGGTAAAACTGCGAATCCCGTCACAGGATTTGCAGGGTTTCGATATCTTTCCCCTCTCGGCCGAGGCGGCACACAGCTGGGCTCAGGCGCTACCAGTCACCAGTTCAATCCAGGTAGCGGGGCAATTGGGGGTAGTGATTGCTCGATTGAATCGTATAGACATGGCCCCAGGCTTACGCCTGAGCATTCTGGAAGAGCTGCGTGCACCCCTGCTACTTGCAGCCGCAAGTATGGCCCGGCGGTTTCTCCGGCAGCCGCTGGCGCTGACAGCTGAACTGCGCGAGATGACGGAGCTAACACATGAACTCTACAAGCTTGCCAGCACGGCTTACACCATCGTGGCGGTACATGCGATTCAGCGCAGGGAAAGCATACACGACATCAACCCGGCACAACTGGCCTGCGAAGCGCTATATCGCGCGCTCCGGTTTACCGGTGCAATGCTGTTACAAACCTTTCAGTTCTATCAGCCGGTGGCTCAATACCGCTGGTTGGCATTGCACCAGCTTTATGCACTGGCAGAGGCACAGCAGCTTACCGAGCTCAAGGTTAAAGACGAATTCGCCGGGGGGGGCACCGTGACCACCGCGTATCTGCAAGCGCTGGTGCTGGGCTGCTGTAAGCCGAATCAACTGCGCCGCAACGACCTCGCCGCAATTCATCGGGGCCTACAGGAGTGGGTCCCGCTGGTGGATATCAAAAGGGAGCCCGGGCTGCATCTGTTCTGTGTGGATTTGGATAGTGATCGACCACCCGCGTATACCGACCATCGCACTCCACCGGGTCTCAGGGCACGCTATATCAATACTGACCGGCTGGCAGTGCAGCTAAAACGGCTAGCGGATAAAGACCGGGGTGAAGGCGTGGTATTCGACAAGGATACTGTGGTCAGTCCCGCACTGCTCAATCATATGGTTAGCTGTTTCAGCAGGAAGAGCGTCCGTCTTTTTACCCGCAAGCGCTCGGGAAGTTCCCTGTGGATTGGTCTCGGACTAAGCGCCTGCCACTATCACATGGCGGGAGAGCAAACATTCGAGCAGCTACTATACGGGGAGAAATATGTTCCTTCTCTCGCTGAGCGTGTTGCCGGAAATGTTTTCCAGGAACACCGGCACGGCCGCGACCTCTGGCAGCGGGCCAACCCGAGAGAGAATTTTACCGGGGCATCCTACGCTTCGGGTGACGCTAAACTTACACACGACGTGGTTTCGGATACGAAAACGCTTGAGTCTTTGGGGAAAGGTCGCGAACGCGACCTTTCCAGTCGGAAACGACACCTGGCCCATAGGGTCACGGTGTTCGACACCAGCCCGGGCGGCTACTGCCTTGAGTGGACGAAAGAGTTACCACGTGACGTGAACATCGGCGACATCGCCTGTGTTAAAGAGCTGGATGGCCAGCAATGGGCGGTGTCAGTCATTCGCTGGATGACCCAGCTGGACGATAGCAAAGCCCTGGTCGGGTTGGAATTGCTCAGCCCTTCGGCGCAACCCTATGGTGCCCGGGTGCAGCAGAAGAAGGGGGAGCGGACTGCGCCCTCGCGGGTACTGCTGTTACCGGAGCTTAAACCGGTGGGCCAGCCGTCCACGATTATCACGCCGCGGGCCGGCTTCAAGGTCCAGCAGAAAGTAGTCTTGATGCGGCACAAGGAAGAACTGGTCGTCCAGCTCATACGGCAAATGTCGATAACGGGAGACTTTGTACAGTTTGAGTTCAGCTATATCAAATAGCGTGACGAGGTGACGTTGCCTGCTCCCGGCTAAGTATTGATACGGATTCAAACGAATTTGTACTGGGATATGCTAATGACAAAGATGGTGCCGTATTAGTGTGTCTGAGCGGCTTAGACCAGATGGACTTCGGAAGGTTTCGACTATGGAAAATGCGTGCTTAGAAAATTATTCAGATCGAGCCAGGGAATCGGCGCTACGGTTTAAGATAGTTGGCCCAGGGGAGATTAGCCCCGATGAAGATCCCGACAATATTTCAATGCTTCAAAGACGCCTCTCTTCGCACCTTGAATCACATTCTTATCCCGCCGCGAACTTCAGTATGGATTTGCGGCGGCTAAAGCGAGACATTTTGTATCGTCTTTACAATTTCGTGGAAACAGCAGGGCGGCAAAGCGCCATCACGGCCATTGAACTTCGTATCAATGAACCCGAGAGTACATCATCTTCCCAGGGTGCCAGCATCACTGCCGTGGTTACTTGCAGCGAACATTCCGTAACACTTCCAGCGGTTCCAGTTTGCTACACGGAAGATGGGCTGAACGTGGGACGGCCGTTTCCCGCTGAGGTGGCTCACATTTATCGTCGACTTGAGGCCCTCTGGATACAGCGTGAGCTGAGCACCAGCTGGCTCGATTAAGGATCGGAACCAGTACAATACGCGGTTTCAGCCTGTATCTGGCTGGCGCCATCCCGTGTGTCACGAAAAATTGCTCTATCAGGGGCAGGTGGGCTTCGATCTGCGGTTGCAGCCGCAGAGGGTTTCACGCACAATACGCGCCTTCTGCGGTTTACCACAGATGCTATGGTGATCCAGGCGGTCCCCTCGCAATGATAGATAGTGAACTCCGCCAGGCCCGGAAGGGAGCAACGGTAATTATCGACTCGTGTGCCGGGGTGTGGCTGTCTGGGTCGCCTCCATTACGAAAAATAAATTGTTTTAAAAACAATAAGTTAGCACTACAAGATAGATATAACCAACATCCTAGCCAACAACAGTTCGACCGCTTTTTTCCTCCATGTAACCAAACCGCGTGTTCCCACTGGAACCACTGCGGATCGCCCGGCACGAACACACAGCGGGAACTTGTGCTGATTGACCATGCCTGCGAACTGATCGACTACTCCCTCGTCACTAGCGAGGAAGCGGGGTAGTGACGAGGGCGGCGCAGCCTTGAAAGACAGCGTGTTGCGAGTGAATTACGCAGTGCAACGCGAGTTAGCTCTGGCCAGAAAAACGGCGAGAGCGGCCTCGGCGATAGTGCACAACATGACTGAATATCAACCAGAATTGTTGGCGGCGGCATAGCCGTTGCCTATCATATCTCATGGTTTTCCCCTGTATGGTCCTTGGCGGCTCACACTTGGGCGTTACTCTCGGACTTTCGTAGTCCCCAAGTTTTGTGTGCCTCCCCGGCAGAGCGGGGAGTCGCCTTGTTGTACTAGTACATGCATACCGTACCCTCCTATCGCGCTACATTGCGCGTCTCAAGCAAGATCACAACATGGCTGATAATAAAACATACCAATGCAAATGTTTTATGTGATACGATCTGGATATCTGCGCGCTAGCTGCTGTTTCCTGTGACAGTCTGCGTGTAATTCAGAGGAGCACGACTTTGGCCATCCCTGCAAATATCGGAATTATTGACTTGCTGTTGGCAATACCGACCAGCGAAAAATCCAACTACTACGACTTCATCAAGCCATTACTGATGGACGAAGAAAGTCGGCAGATGTTCCAGATGCCCGCACAGTATATGTTTAAGGACATACCGGACACGGGTGTCCAGGATGACTACCTGGCCTACACTATTGGGAAGATGGATGAGTTCAATATCACCAGGGCCATGGTAGGGGTGGATGATGACCAGTACGGGCTGCAGAACAAGGCTGTGCTGGAACATCCAGACCGCTTTTTCGGCAGCTACGAGTGCAACCCGAACGGCGGCATGGACGAGGTCCGTAAGATCCGTCGCCTCAAGGAAAAGTATGACATCAAGGCGGTGACCGCATTCCCGTCCGGGTTGTGTCCGCAGGTGTCACTGGCTGATAAGCGCTGGTATCCCATCTTTGTTACCTGTATCGATCTGGGTATTCCATTCTGCCCCTGTGCCGGCGTACCCGGTCCGAGAATTCCCATGGAACCGCAAAAGGTCGAGCACCTTGACGAGATCTGCTGGTTCTTTCCCGAATTAAAAGTGGTCATACGCCATGGCGGTGAACCCTGGACGGACCTGGCCTGTAAGCTGATGTTGAAGTACCCGAATCTGTACTACATGACCAGCGCGTTCGCGCCGCGACATTACCCTGAAAATATAATCAATTTTGCCAACACCCGGGGAGCAGACAAAATTATGTACGCTGGCTATTTCCCCATGGGCCTTTCGCTGGAGCGTATCTTCAAGGAAATGCCCGGCGTGCCATTCAAAGATGAGGTGTGGCCGAAATTCCTGCACGATAATGCTGTGCGTGTATTCAAGCTGTAAAGAGTTCTGCCAGGTTCAGAAGTCGTTTCAACTTCGAGGAGAAAGTTATGACTGCGTCCGACAAATCGTCAGAGCGTGTGCCGCTGCCAATGCCCTTCGGATGGTTTCAGGTGCTGTACTCCAGCGAGCTCGCCACGGGCGCGTCGAAGCCACTCAACTATTTTGATCAGGAACTGGTGGCGTTTCGCACCGAATCCGGAGTGGCCAAAGTGTTGGATGCCTATTGCCCACACATGGGCGCTCATCTCGGCTATGGTATCCGTGACCAAGCCGGCGGTGGTTCTTCGGTAGTAGGGGAGAGCATTGTGTGCCCGTTTCACGGTTGGCAGTACAATGGCGAAGGCCTGTGCACGCATATACCCTATGCGAAGAACCTGCCGCCGAAAGTGGCCCGTGAAGAGGAAGTTATTCGGCCCTGGCATGTACGTGAAGTGAACCAGGGCATCGTGGTCTGGTACCACCCCGATGGGATCGATCCGCTGTTTGAACCCGAGGCTGTCGAAGAGGCGGCTCTGGAAAACGACGAGTGGGGCGACATCAAGGTTTTCACCTGGGATATTGACACGCATATGCAGGAGATCGGCGAGAACGCCGTGGACTCCGTACATTTTCAGTTTGTACACGGCACCAAGGATATTCCCGACGTGCAGCAGATGGAGTTTTCGGGTCACACCCGATACGGCCTGTTGAAAACACGACAACCTACGCCAAGAGGGGTTATAGAAGGTGCTATAGAAAACCGCAATATTGGTGCGGGCCTGACCTTCGTCCGTTTTACCGGCCTGTGCGATACCCTGCTAATAGCCAATCTTACGCCGGTAAGCAGAGAGCACACCCGCGCCATGTACGCCTTCATTCAGAAGAAAGTGGATGGCAAAACGCCTGTCGGCGGCATCGGTGATGCCATTATCGCCAACGTATGCCAGCAGATGGAAGAGGATCGTATTATCTGGTCCCGCAAGAAATACTTTGAAAAACCGATGCTGTGCGACGGCGATGGGCCGTTTGGCAAGTTCCGCAAATGGTATGGACAGTTCCTTGTTGACTAGGGACCAGCAGCCCTTTGCCGGATCTGCCGACAGAGTAATTGGCTTTCTGAGGCGTTCAGTGATGGTTTTTAACATGGGCTTCTTCCTGTCTGTGAATTGGGTCGTATAGATCAGTACCCGATCTGATGTGCATAGCGGTCCCGGTGGTAACTGGTATCGCCAAGAATCTGCGTACTGACGCGGGCTCGCTTCAGGTAGAGGCCGATATCGAGTTCATCGGTAATACCCATGCCGCCGTGCATCTGCACGGCTTCGTTACTGATATGTGTGTAACATTGGTTGGTCAGCGCCTTTGCCATGCTGGCCTGCAGGGAAGTATCCGCGTTGTCCGCGTCGAGCGAGGAGAGGGCCTTGAGCACGACTGTTCGGCATTGTTCCAACTGGCAATACATCTCGGCGCTGCGGTGTTGCAGGGCCTGGAAGGAGCCGATCCTGACACCAAACTGCTCTCGCTCCTTGATGTATTCCATGGTGCGCTTGAAGACTTCCAGCGCCCCGCCCAACATCTCCGCCGCGATGCAAATGGCGCCTCGGTCGAGGACCTGTTGCAAAATTGGCCAGCCCTCGTTAAGTGTGCCGATGAGTGCGTTAGAATTGAGTTTGACGTGATTGAAACGAATTTTTGCGGCATTGCGTCCGTCCATGAGTACGGTGCGTTGTATATTTACACCCGGTGTTTCGCGCGGTATCAGTACCAATGACAGGCCGGCCTCATCCCCGGGTTCACCTGCGCTGCGGGCGACGACCAACAGTTTGTCTGCTGAGTGACCATCCAGGACGAAGACCTTGTGTCCGTCGAGTATCAGCCCATCTTTAGCGACGGTCAGGTTGGTCGCAGTGGCCAAGGGCTGATGGTGATGGCTTTCATCAACTGCCAAGGCGAGGGTCAGCTTACCTGCCGTAATATCCAGCAGCAGATCCTGCTGTAGCGCGCCGCCAGCCAGCTCCAGGGCTGAGCCACCCAGCACGACGGTGGCAAAGAATGGCGAGGCTGCCAACGTGCGCCCCATTTCCTCCATGACGGCACCGAGTCCGGTAAAGCCGAAGCCCAGTCCACCAATACTTACCGGCATAACGATGGCCGGTATACCCATCTCGACCAGCTGCTGCCAAAAGTCTGCGACGTAACCGAGCTCGTCGCTGGAATTGCGTAAAGCCCGCAGCGCTGCAACGGGTGCGTGTTTTTGGAGCATTTCGTTTACGGTCTTTTTGAGTAACCGCTGCTCCTCGTTCAGGATCATAGTCATAGGTGATATCCCTTGTTGATTTCTTCACGCCTCATAGAAGCCTGGTATTAGTGTTCGGGCAAACCCAGCGCGCGTTTAGCGATAATATTCAGCTGAATCTCGGACGTGCCACCAGCGATGGTGTGTGCCTTGTTGAATGCCCAATTTTTTACCAGTCGCTTCTCGTTCGGTGAATATTCGGCGTCATCCAGGCTCAGACCCCGGTTGCCCAAAATGGATAGTATGAGTTCATCTTTGCGTTGTAACTCAGTGGTGATGACATGCTTCATGATCAGTGGCAATCCGGGATCTTTGATCCCCTGGCCATGCTGCTCGAACAAGCGATAACTGGTCCATTCGTTGGCCTGGCTGTTCATCAAATGGCTGGTCAGACGCGTGCGCAGCTCGCTGTCGCGCAGTTTCCCCGTGCTATCAACGTCGACATACCGTTTAGCCAGGTCAACAATGGTCTCGTCCTCCTTTTCGACCATCGTCTCCATAATGCTCATGAGCTTGCGTTCATGCTTGAGCAGGCGTTTGGCAATTGACCAGCCGCTATTCAGTTCACCCACGAGGTTTTCCTTCGGCACGCACACGTCCTGGAAAAAGGTCTGGCAGAACTCTGATTCACCACTGATTAACTCGATGGGGGTAGTGGACACGCCTTCGCTGGCCATGTCGATAAGCAGGAAACTGATACCTTCTTGTTTAGGGACATCGGGGTCCGTCCTGACCAGGCAGAAAATCCAGTCGGATTTGTCTGCCTGGGTGGTCCACATCTTGGAGCCGTTCACCAGGAAGTGATTCCCCTTGTCCTCGGCCCGGGTTTTCAGGCTGGCCAGGTCTGAGCCTGCACCGGGCTCGGAATAGCCCTGGGACCAGCGGATCTCACCGCGAACTATTTTAGGGATGTGTTCTTGTTTTTGTTCTTCCGAGCCGTATTCAAGCAGCGCCGGACCGAACATCCACAGGCCGATGTCGTACAATGGCGGCCGGCAACCCAGGGCCTGCATTTCCTGCTCCAGGGCTTTTGCCTGTGTCGCTGACAGTCCGCCGCCGCCGTATTGAGTCGGCCAGTCGGGCGCTGTCCAACCTCTGTCTCGCATGCGTTCGAACCAGAGTTTGGCATCCGGGCTTGCGAATTTTCGCCTCCGGCCTCCCCAAATCTGTTCTTCCTTGATAATGGGTTGGCGTTGTGATTCGGGGCAATTGGCCTTGAGCCAGGTGCGCACTTCCAGTCTGAAATTATCCGGTGTTGTCAAAGCTGTACTCCTTGGTGTCCGGTGGGTAGCGGATGATTGCAGGCAGTCACTTCATCCCAAAAATGTCATATACGATGTTATTAATCGAAACGGATGTGAGCGTGTCTGAACCAGTCATCCTATGCACTCTACTTTTCTTTAATCAGCGTAAAAAGATCGTCTTTCAATCGTTGAATATGGATGTCCTCATACGGCAGCCTGGGCTCAAGGACTCTGTCCATTGCGAAACCCGTAAGGAAGCGGTGAACAAACCGCAACGATTCTTTCATTCGTAAATCGGACACCTCATACTCAGAAAAAATATCAAATATGGTCTGAAAGTGGAGCTTCAGTTGCCGATTCATACTCACACTACCCAAAGGCAGGTTCCCCTTTTTTCCCCGAGTGGCCATGACGATTTCAGAAAAGGCAAAATACAGATCACTTTTGTAGTGCTGCCAGACAGTGTCCACAAAGCGATCGATACGCTTCTCCAGTGATCCCTGTTTTAATTCTGCATTACGGAGCGATTGGATGTAGACGTCCCTGGCCATCTCAAGGACGGCGAGCAGTATTTCTTCCTTATTGCCAAAATGGTGTTGAACGGCACCCCAGGTGATACCCGCCTTTTTTGCGATCGCTGTGGAACTGGCAGAGCCGTACCCAGACTCATTGATCAGCGCCACGACCGCATTGAGAATCCGCTCTCGGGTGGCCTTCGCCTTCATGGCCTGGTGGCCGTCTCCGTTCGGTACGCGTTTTCTTTCAGCCACTGAGTGTCTTCCTATTCAGATAATGGGAAATAGATGTCCTTTACCTGCCTCTTGAGCACTTTGCTCATGGCGTTCATCGGTAAATCAAGGTCTGTGAACTTTATAAAACTCGGTACTTTAAACTTGGCCAGCTTTTCCTGGCAATGCTGTTGTACCATTTCTGCTGTCAGTTGCTCCAGGTCTGCACTGCTGCAGCTAATTACAACCGCCAGTTCTTCACCGAGCCGCTCGCTGGGCACCGCGAACGCAGCCACCCGCTGTACACCCGGAATCGATTGAATGCAGTTTTCTATTTCAACAGGGTAGATATTTTCACCGCCACGGATGACCAGATCTTTGGCCCGGTCACAAATGAACATACAGCCATCTTCGTCAAGGTATCCAATGTCACCAGTCTTGAACCAGCCGTCCCTGAAGTCGCTGGCATTAGCCTCCGGGGCGTTGATATAGCCGTTGATCAGAGTGGGACTTTTTATCCAGATTTCGCCAGCGGTTCCTGTGGCAACCTCGGTGCCGTCTTCCTCACAAAAACGCAACTCAACAACGGGGTTCACGAAGCCACTGGCGCCCGGTTTTGCGGTCACCGGGTAGCCAGTGAAGGCTGTCCCGGCGGACCCTGATTCGGTCAGGCCCCATCCGGCTCCCGGCAGTGCATTGGGCGCTTTTTCCCGAACCAGTTCAGCAAGCCTGGTGGGCGTCGCTGCACCGCCGCCGCTGAAATTGATCAGGTTGCCTGTATCTGCGGCGCTGAACTCGTCGCGTTGTATGAGGTCAAGCAACATGGAGGGTGCGCCCACCACGACGGTTATTTTCTCCCTGTCGATTAGCTGGCAGGCGGTAACCGGATCCCACTTGTGCATCATGACAATGCCGCGTCCATTGCGCAGATTGAGTAAAAACAGCGAGTAGAGGCCGGCTACGTGAAATAGCGGTACCGTGAGCAAAGACTTCGCGGGAGCTCCCAACTGCGCGTGTCCATTGAAAGCGTCCGCGTTGAGGATGTAGGCCATGGCGCCAACGGCTTCCAGGTTGACAATGGCCTGGCAGCAGTTGCGATGACTGAACAGCGCACCTTTGGCCCGGCCGGAAGTGCCGGAGGTGTACAAAATCATCGCGGGATCTTCCCCGTCGATGACGACAGCGGGCGGTGCGCCTGGGTCATCGTTGGTGTCAACGGCGTTGAGAAGTTGTTGGAAAGATGCGCAGTTCTCTGGCAGGGGCTCTGCCGAGCGGGCCACAATGGCGGGCATGCTCAAAGCGACCGGGTTAATCAGCACGAGTCGCTGTTGGTCACAAATGACCAGGGATACCTGTGCATCGACCAGGTTCAAGCGTAACTCCTCGGCCTGGCCCCAGCTGTTGAGAGGTACCACTACCGCTCCCGTGGAGGCGATCGCTACGAATGAGACCAGCCATTCAGGATAGTTGCGCATAGCGATCGCCACCCGATCTCCCTTGCGTATGCCAAATTGCGCTATTAGCTGTTGAGCAAGCCGGTCGGACTGATCAAAGAATTCGCCAAAAGAGTAGCGCTCATCCTGATAGACCAGAAATTCCTCGTCAGCAAATGCCCGCCCCGGGGCCAGCAACGCCACCAGTGTTTTCGGTGCATTCACATAGGCTAGCGTATCCACTCCGCCATAAGATTTTCGGCCGGTCTCAAAAGGCGAGCCCGGTTGGATGAGGTTCTCAACGGCGCCTTCGTAGGCAGATTTCAAACTCGTCATCATAATTGAATCCTTTTTGGACATAGGTGTACGCCAGTTTTCTCCACACGGTTGACCTACGTAACGCGGCACCAGAATAAAAGCCATGTGACTTGACGGACATCTGATAAAGCATTATCTTGTATAAAACATTTATATACAAATGTTTTATTTGTGAGCTTTGTGGTATCAAAGCAATGAGTCATGATCGGTCCATGTTCAGAAATGACGAAAGGTAACCACTGATGGCCATGATGCAGTCTCACGAATCGCCTGGTCCGGAAGAACTGACCTGTTTCAGCGAATTCCCCCAAGATTGGCCGGCGGGCGTACCGCAATACACCGCCCAGTCATCCAACAAGGCTCGCCGCTTTTTCAGCAGATCCTCGCGCTGGTAGGCCGCTTTGACGGCGTCGTCGATCTCCCCCCATATCCCCCCGCATACCTCGCCGGAGCGGGCACCGGTGTGGATGACAAACTTTACCACCGGGGTTGCCGTGTTCCGCCGTGTTCGGAACTTCATCAAAAATGTGTTAATCAGGGAAAAGGGCAGGGCGGGGAAGTTCATCCTTTTTTTGTTTCCCTGGGAGGACGCTATTTTAAAAGCTTGTTCCAGCGGGCTGGATTATTCCGATTGATATTCCGGACGGCAAAAGCGTGGTCCAGCACCTCCTGGATCAGTTTCCGAACGTCTTTTTAAGGTTATGGAGTTACCGGTAGCAGAATGGGGCTATAAAGACGCTCCGCTGTCTCGTCATATTGGAGCAATGGCGCAGGAATTTTATCATTATTTCGGGCTTGGGACGACAGACAAAGGTCTATCCTCCATTGATACAAGGGGCGTTGCACTGGCGGCCATACAGGGAGTAAAAATGGAGAAAGACACCGAAGTTGAGGAATTGAAGGCTGAGTTACAATACCAAAACGATCGGGTGAGGCAATTACAATTAGCCGTGGAAAAGCTATTGCGTGGCCAACCGACAGCTCCTGCGTTTACAGCCTCTCGCTGAATCGTCCTTAGGGGGAGTGTTCCTGGTTCAGTGCAAGCGCAAATCGATATCACTCCACGCGCAGAAGTCCTGAGGCATGCCGCTACGGTTAAGCCGGTTCAATGTGGTCCGACCTGCATAGCAGATCCAAGTAATAACCCGATGTTGAGAGGATCGGCAGTTAACGACTGGCACTTTTGGCGTTGTTTTCTTCGGGCGCCAGGGTCGGGATGGTGAGAACAAAAGTGCTGCCCACGCCTTCTTTACTTTCAAACGATAGTTCAACCTCCAATGCATCACATAACTTACGGGAGATGGAAAGCCCGATACCTGTTCCCGCAATCGATGACGTTTCCTTTCCCAGTCGATTGAATGGCTGGAACATAGATGCCTGATGTTCCTCAGGGATACCCAGCCCCGTATCTGCAATACTGATACTCACTTTTTGGTCAGCGGTCTTGCTGATTGATATAGTAACTGTCCCATCCGCGTCATTGTACTTAATTGCATTGCTTAGCAAGTTGAGCAGTACCTGGTGCATCACTTTTGGGTCAGTATTGCAAATGAGCCCTTTCAGCTCAGGATCGATATTTTTGTAAATATTTACTGTCTTGTCAGCGCTGGATTCTGTTGTCATAGCAATAGCGTAATCTACCAGTTCTTCGGCGATTGCTGGCTCGCGGTTTATATCGATCTGTTCAGACTCGATCTTCGATAAATTCAAAACCTGCGAGACTAGATGTAACAGGTGTGTGCTGGCGTCCATTATATGGCCAGCCCAGGCTTTATTCTCCTGTGGAGTTGGGCTGTCCACTTCCATCAATTGTGCGAACCCCATAATTGCATTGAGAGGCGTGCGTAACTCGTGGCTCATAGATGACAGGAACTCGTTTTTTGCCGCGTTGGCGCGTACTAATTCAATATTGCGCTGTTGGTCTATCAGGCGCAGCCTGATTGTCCTGAGTATACTGTGCCTGCGCTGGACAAAAGCTATCGAGCTGACTGCAAAAGTAGCGCCTATCGATAGCCAGGCATAAGGGTCTTCGTAATAGATACTGAAAGCAATGTTGGTCCGCAGCATAAGTATAAAAGCGGATAGAAGAACGAGACTAATCAGCACGAAGCCCCTACGGGATACCAATACTATACCTGCGAATATGGTTGCGATGACGATATCCACTATCGGCTGTGAACTCGCTCCGATGGAGATCTGTAGATAGGTTTCGAATACAAGTCCCAGTAGTAGTATTACGGCCAATAAGTGTGAATAATGATCTCTGACGAGATTTTTCTTCAGCAGTAGACTGCCGCCAAAGCAGCAAATGGCATTGAATCCGGTCAATACTGCCAGATAAGACTGGTAGATAGCGTCACCTGTCACCAAATGCACAGCAGTTAACATCAGGTAATACAGACCGCCGAAAAACAGCAGGGGGAGAACTTGCGACGCATAGTCGCTGTCCAGGTTCAGCAAGACCATTTCGTTAGTGACGCCAAACTCATTCAAAGAGTTTGTAGCGCCTGTATTGGAAAGCTGCACGAGAGAATACCCCAGAAAATAATGTGTTTCCGACGAGTGTAAATCGCTATTATCATAAGCTTAGCTGTGACAAACAATAAGTATCAATACTGACGACTTAATGGGATGAGTATTTGTATGAAGTGACGATAGCTAGATTAGTCTCGAGAGTGCAGCGCTATAGGAGGAGAATAACCATGAATTTGGCCTGCGGTAGCGGTGCTCTCCACGGCGACCCGAAGGTGTCAGCAGTGGTCAGTGGCTGCCGCGAACTGTTGGAGTATGAGGTAGCCTGCCGCTACAATGGGCAAGTCCATTACGCTAGTCCTGATTGCGATCCCGGGGAGTGGGTGAAACGGAATGTTAACTATTCGTAGGCCAGATACGCCGGTTTTGCACGGCCTAAGCAAATGTCCGTCTGGCCGTTACAGCTGGTTGCGGGCACTGCTTTTTGTTCCCTTGCTAAGCTTGATTCCCTTCGCCTGTGCACAGGCGGCCCCCGGTGCCCAGAAAGCCATTGAAGCGCTGGAAAATTGTAGTCAGCAGGATCGCAAGAGCGGCTGTGTCAAAATTCTCAAGCGCAAGCCCTCAGGTGAAGACAGGCAGGCTATCAAAGCCCAGGTGCGCGGTGGCCGGATTATCTGGTACGAGTACAACGTAAGAACCGGCAGTGTGCGGCGCACCAACTGAATGCGTTTTCTGATAGTTGAAGATCATGTCGGTATGGCTGACCAGCTATCCCGAGGCTTTAATGATCGCGGGTACAGTGCGAAATGGGTCGCCAATGGTGAAGAGGGTCTGTTTGAAGCCCAGGAAGTCGACTACGCGCTGGCGGTTGTGGACCTGGGGTTGCCGGGCATGTCGGGCCTGGAGCTGATCAAACGCCTGCGTAAATCCGGCAACCAGCTGCCGGTGATAGTCCTGACCGCGCGCACTGATGTGGAAAGCATCGTGCAGGCCATGGAGGCGGGGGCCGACGATTACCTGAAAAAGCCGGTATATATAGAGGAATTATTCGCTCATATCGAGGCGGTACTGCGCAGGGTGCTGGGGGATCCTAAACTGGATGAGCCGTTACTCGAGTTTTTCCAGCTTCGCCTGGATACCCGCAAACGGCTTGTGACGCGTGATTTTCAACGCGTCGAGCTAACACGTGCTGAATACGAAATCCTGGAGCATTTGTGGCGCAACGCCGGGCGTGTGCAGTCCAAGAAAACGATTGCCGACAGTTACCAGCGCGATCCGGGTGCAGACCCCAAAGCCAATAGTGTCGAGGGCCTGGTGGGCCGTATCAAGCGCAAGATTGACCCCGATAAAACCCTGCAGCCGATCGAGACCGTGCGTGGTCGCGGCTATCTGTTTCGCGAACAGCTCTGAGTGACCGCACCCGCGCAGGCACTACCGTGAAGCCGCCTTCGATACGCCTGCGCCTGCTCGCCGCATCCCTGCTGATTCTGCCACTACTTCTGGGTTTGACGGCATGGGCACTGGACAGGGCATTCGGCAATTACCAGATTGAGGCCCAGCAGGAAAATATGCGCCTGCAACAACTGCTGCTGGCCAAGGCAGCAGATTGGGATAAATCCGGGTGGCATATCGATGGCATGGACGAACCGCGGCTGAGCTTACTGGGCTCTGGGCTATACGCTTTTGTGGTTTCAAGAGAGGGTGAAATTCTTTGGCAGAGCCCGTCGGCCGAGTTGATTGGCGGCCTGCCTGATCCCGTCGCCGCGACCGGTGCAATGCTGCAGTCCCTGGACCTTCGCGGGGCGCGGGTCGGCGACAATCGTTATAGCGAATGTGAGTTGGCTACGGGCGCTTTTTGCCAAGTTACCGGTGTGGCCTGGGGCAGCGACGGCCCGGAAGCAATTTTCCTGATCGTAGAGAGTCAGGCTCGAGTCATTGCGGCGCGCACCAACTATCGCGCCTATCTGCTGTGGTTGTCGTTGGGGGCAGCTATACTACTGTTGCTGGCACAGTCTCTCATTGTGCGCTGGGGCTTGTTGCCACTGCGGCGAATCGCGATTGCTATCAAACATCTGGAGCGGGGCAGATCCGACAAGCTGAGTGGGGCCTACCCGGATGAACTGGTTCCGCTTACCGATAACATCAATATTCTGTTAGCCAGTGAGAAGCGCCGCCGTGAGCGGGTGCGCAACACTATGGATAGGCTCACCCATGTACTCAAAACGCCGCTGATGCTTATCCGCAACAACGGCGATGACGAGGGGGAGTTTCGCGCTCTGGTGCAGGACCAGGTCACCCGCATGTTGGGGGTTGTCGAGGGTGAGTTGGCCAAGGCCCGGCTGGATGGGGTGGCTGCTGATATTCTGGGTAAGCCTGTGCTGGTGCATCCGGTGCTCGAGCGTATCGTGGCCGCCTATGGAAAACTTCCCAAACAGGGTGAACAACTGCCAGGGCGGGCGAGCGTCGATATTGATATCAGCGCCGTCGCCGCCGACGCATTTTTTCACGGTGAGGAGAGGGACTTACAGGACCTGTTTGGCAGCGTACTGGAAAATTCCCTGAAATATTGCCGCGCGCAAATAACTGTGACCGCAGGAACACTGGAGGAGACGGGGTGTGAATGGCTTCAACTCACCATTGGCGACGACGGGGATGGCATTCCTGCGGGTTACGAGCAGGCTATTCTGCAACGCGGATCTCGAGCCGACAGCGCCGATATAGGGTACGGCCTGGGCCTGTCGATTGTGGTCGAAATTGTCAGTGCTTACGGGGGTAGCCTTGAGGTAGACCGCTCGGACCTTGGTGGTGCATTGTTTGTGATCACGCTCCCGGGTGCCATTGATTTGCGGACCGGTGATCCGGTTGCACTGTAGTGCATCTCGATGCGCTTCAGTACAGTTATCCGAGCATGGGTGATATGGCTGTCACCTGATCAGTTAATTTCCCGGGGGCACCCACCCTGGATGAGGAGGGTTTAGCCAAACTACGCCCGAACCCGGTCACTACCTGGTTTACGATCAGCGAACGTTCCGGGCTGCATAAATCTCCTCGAAATCTTCCGATTTTATTCAGTTTTCATTCAGAGTAGCTATGCAATCCTATAGGCCTCTAATCAGCAGACCATGGACATAACAGGTGAAGTTCATTGCGCGGTGGCCATATATTCGCTTGATACACGGTAGCATGTTGTTGCTGACGCTCGTCGCACCGGTCTCGTCCTGTCAGGCGCAGAACCATTACAGTGATCTGAACAGGGTGTTAGATGTCGTGGAGCTGGCATGTATGCAGAGGATATGAACAGGGTGCGCGGACACAATAACGGCGGGAATTTCACGGTGGGTCTGGTCTGGGGCCTGATTGTCGGGTTTGCGCTTGCGCTGGCCCCGCTACTTTGGGTGGGAGTTGACGCCACCGGTGAGCTGTACAGTAGGCTCGCTCCGGAACTCCACACGCTGTGGGCAGTGGCAATTGAGAGCCTGCAGTACTCGCTGTTGCCCTTTGGTGCCGTTCTTATTATCTACTTCCAGCAGCTGTACAGGCTGCACTGTTTATTGGCGGAGCCGCCGCCCGACATCGACAGTGTGTTACGCCATGAGCAACTGCTCGGTCTGTGTGCCAACCTGTTCTTTGGTATCGCGGTTATCTGGACTGTAATCGGTATGCGCCACGCATTGCTGTACGCCCTGGGCGATCACGAGGCGGGCGCGCTCGCCATGTTACCGCGCCTGGTAGATGGCGGCATACTAGTGGCGTTGAGCACCACAATAGTCGGTGGTGTCGGTGGTTACCTGATGCGTGCGGTAAAATCGATTAGCGTCGGACGGGCGATGAATGCTCTTTACACCCGCACAGTCAGGCAGCCGCGGCGAGAGAACCTGGCGGCGTTGGGTCGAATTGAGAGTGCTTGAGGCGAAAAAAGCCCACTCGGTAGCGCCTCAATGACACGCTATTTTGATATTGCCTTGAGACTTCGTGGTATTCAGCGATAATGTCCTGTATTTCCATCTCAGGGTTTTATATTGATGTTTTTCCACACCATGTACTCCGCAGCACCAAAAACTGCCCCGTTCACTACTGCGCTTGCTGGCCTGGTCGCGTTTATACTGCTATTCGCAGGGCCGCCCACCAGGGCGGTGGAAGTGCTGTCTGCCGAGGAGTTGGCATCGCACTGTGTCTTGCTGAAGTCTGATCCGGACGGCGCTGACGCGCAATATTGTATTCGTTATATCCAGGGCTTTATTGACGGCGCCATCGCCACCGACGTTAACGTGATGCTGAATGCCGAAACAGGGCCCGCTGACAACGAGAGCTTTTCCGAGCGTGCCAAGCGCACGCGAGCACCCAGCCGTGCGGAGCAGTTTCGTGCTGCCCAGTTGGCTGGTTTCTGCCTGGGAGAGCCCCTGCCGTTGCGAGATGTGGTTGATGTGGTCGTTGCCGACCTTCATCTCCTGGCCGGTAGCGCAGGGCTGGGCGAGAGTGCCATGGAGGTTGTGTATGCCTCCCTGCAGCAGCATTACCCCTGCGAATCATGAGGGAATACAGGGCGCGACGCCAGCGCGGTGAATCGAGCCCGCAGGCGGTGGCGTTGCTACTGCTTGTGCTGGCCCTCTCCTGGGTACTCTGGTCAGGGCTGTACAAGCCGCTACTGCTTGGCTTGGGCGCGTTTTCCTGTGTGCTCACCGTCATTCTGGCGCAGCGAATGGGTTTTTTTCGTCACCAGGGCATGCTCAAGATCTTGCCGCATCTGCCTGCTTATTGGTGGTGGTTACTGCGTGAGATTATCGTCTCCAGTATCGATGTGGCGAAGTTGATTCTCAACCCCTCGCTGCCGATAAGCCCGGTAGTGGTTGAGATAGAGGCACAAACCCGGAGCGACGTGGCCCGCGCTATTCTCGGTAATGCTATTACCCTCTCTCCCGGCACGGTGACTCTCGATGTACACGAGGGCAGGTTGCTCGTACATTGCCTGACCCGCGAAGCTGCGCAGGCCTTACAAGAAGGCGAAGCCAACCAGCGGACCGCTGAACTGGGGTTGGGTTAAGCATGTATATCGTAGTGTCAATCGCCATTCTGGTGACCATGGTACTGGCCCTGGCCAGGGCGCTGCTGGGCCCCAGCGTGTACGACCGGGTGCTGGCAGTGAATGTCTTCGGCACCAAGACGGTGTTGTTATTGTCGGTGATAGCCTTCCTGTATGGCAGGCCTGACTTCCTCGATCTGGCCCTGGCCTATGCGCTGATTAATATGGTCGGGATTCTGGCAGTACTGGAGTTCTCCCAGAACCGCTCGCGCAACCCCCGGGGAGCCGATAGTGATTGATGTTGCTATTGACCTACTGAGTTGGGTGCTGCTGACGCTGGGCGGTGCCTGCGTATTAATCGGCGGCCTGGGGGCCTTGCGCCTGCCTAATTTCTATACCCGCATTCACGCGGCCAGCCTCACGGACACCATGGCAACTATTCTGATATTTGTGGGGATGATGCTGCAAGCCGGCCTTTCTCTGGCAACGCTGAAGCTGCTGGCAATTATGGCGTTCCTGCTGCTCACCGGGCCCACGGCTACCTATGCCCTTGCCAACGCAGCATTGCTGTCCGGCCTGAGGCCAGATGCCGATACCCTGGCGGACAAAAAAACCGGGAATGGCCGCGGATGATCATAGTTTTTGCACTTTTTTTGCTTAGCTTGCTGGTGATTACGGCGGTCGCCATAGTGCGCACAGAAAACCTGTTCGTTGCGGTGATGCTGACCTCTATTTTCAGCCTGTTGATGGCCGCCAACTTTTTTATTCTGGACGCCGCCGATGTGGCGCTGACAGAAGCGGCGGTGGGAGCCGGCATCACTACGGTGATATTCCTTAGCGCGCTGGCCCTGACCGCAGAACGGGAAAAGCGTCGCGCCGGTGGGCAGCTCCTCACGCTGTGTACGGTGGGCGTACTGGCGGCTTTAATTATCTACGCGACATTTGACAAGCCACGCCTGGGTGACCCGGAAGCGCCGGTGCATCAGCATGTCGCACCTTGGTATCTGGAAAAAACACCGGAGTACATCGATATCCCCAATGTGGTCACCGCGATTCTTGGCAGTTTTCGTGGCTACGACACGCTGGGTGAAGTGTTTGTGGTGTTCACCGCCTGTATCGGCGTGCTGTTTATTCTCGGGGTGCGGCCTCCCGAGCAAGCCCCCAGCCGCACAGTGGAGAGCGGTGGGCTACGCCATCACCTGATACCCCAGGTGGTGGGAAGACTGCTGGTTCCCTTTATCGTGCTGTTTGGCCTCTACACACAGTTTCACGGCGAGTATGGGCCAGGAGGCGGGTTTCAGGCCGGCGCGCTTATAGCGGCGGGGGTAATACTCTATGCGTTGCTGGAGGGTGAGGGCGAGGCGCTGCGCGCAGTACCGCGTTCTGTGCTACTCGGCCTGGTGGTGGGAGGTGCCTTACTGTACGGGACTGTCGGGATTGTGTGCATGTTGATGGGCGGCGCGTTCCTGGATTATTCCGTCTTATCGGCCGACCCGGTCTGGGGCCAGCAGCTGGGTATTATTATTATCGAGGCGGGCGTGGGTATGGCAGTGTGCGGTGCGCTCCTCACGATTTTCCACGCGTTTGCCGCACGAGAGAGCCAGCCATGAAACTGCTTGAACTGCTGGGATATTACAATTATTGGGTATTTGCCATCACCTTGGTGATTGGCCTGTATGCGGTCATCAGCAAAGCCAATCTGATAAAAAAGCTCATCGGTCTTTCCATATTCCAATCCGCGGTGTTTCTGATGTACATCACCATGGATAAGGTGGAAGGCGGCACCGCGCCGATTATCCAGGCCGGGGTGAAAGATCAGATCTACTCTAACCCCCTGCCGCAGGTACTCATACTCACCGCCATTGTGGTCGGTGTTTCCACCCTCGCGCTTGGCCTGGCGATAGTGGTTCGCATTAATGAGCGTTATGGCACGATCGAAGAATACGAGATTCTGGACGCCGACTGACTGATATGGATTTTCTCGCACATCTACCGGCATTACAGGTGATTGTACCGATGCTGTCGGCCCCACTCATTGTCCTGCTGCAACCCCGCGGGTTGGCCTGGGCGGGTGCCACCGCCGCTGCGTTGGCAAGTTTTGCCATCGCTGTGGCCCTGGTCTATGCGGTGCTGGGCGGCCAGACCCAAGTCTACGCCATGGGTGGCTGGCCTGCGCCCTACGGTATCGAATTGGCGGTGGATGAGTTCAGTGCGCTGGTGCTGCTGGTAATAACAGGGGCAGGGGCTGGGGCATTGCTGGCGGCCAGGCCCAGTATCGATCAGCAAATCGAGTTCGAGCGTCAGCCTTTCTTCTACTCAGCATGGTTGCTGGCCCTGGCTGGCCTGGCGGGTATAGTCGTCTCGGCAGACGCGTTCAATATCTTTGTGTTTATGGAGATATCGTCGCTGGCCAGCTACGTGCTGATAGCGGGCGGGCCGGATAGGCGCGCCTTGCCGGCGGTTTTCAAGTACCTGATTATGGGGACTATTGGTGCCACGTTTTACCTGATTGGGGTTGGCCTGATCTATATGATGACCGGCACACTCAACCTGGCGGACATGGAAGCGCGGTTGGGTGATGTCACGGAACTCAACCCGATACTGGTCGCGGCGGGGTTCATCACCATTGGGCTGGCGCTAAAGGCCGCTGTATTTCCCCTGCATGTGTGGTTGCCCAACGCGTACACCCAGGCGCCCCACATGGTGACGGTCTTTCTTGCCGCCTGTGCCACCAAGGTTGCGATCTATGTATTGATCCGGTTTGATTACATGGTCTTTCAGGCCCGGCTTGAAGACCACGACGCGCAATTTGCATTGTTTCTGATGCCCCTGGCGATTCTCGGCATTCTGGTTGCTTCTGCGGTCGCTATGTTTGAGGGGAACCTGAAGCGATTGCTGGCAACGTCCTCCGTCGCGCAAATCGCTTACATCATCCTGGGGGCCAGTTTTGTCAGCGAGTCCGGCCTGGCGGCCAGTGCCATGCATTTGTTCAATCATGCTCTGGCCAAAGGTGGTTTGTTCCTGGCGGTGGCATGCCTGGCTTACCACTACCGCGACTTGCGCCTGGACCAACTGGGCGGTGCGGCGGCGCGCATGCCCTTGACCAGTGCCGCGATGGTAGTGTGTGGCTTCAGCCTGATTGGTATTCCCGGTACCGCCGGCTTTATCAGCAAGTGGCTGCTGATCAGCGCGGCGCTGGACAGCGGCCCCCTGGGCTGGCTACTGGTGGTGGTTATTCTGGTTAGCTCCCTGATGGCTGTGGTGTACATATGGCGCATTGTTGAAGCGCTGTACTTCAATGCACCTGCGCAGGGTGAGGTGGCGGTCTCCGAGGCGCCGGCGCAATTGCTGTTGGTGACCTGGCTGGTGGCCCTGCTCAACATAGGCTTCGGACTGTTTCCCGGTTTGCCACTAACGCTGGCAAACGCTTCTGCAGCAGTGCTTATGGGGTACTCGGGATGACTGCCGAAGCGACTATCCTGGCGGCAATCTGCCTGCCCCTGGCCGGTGCCCTGGCGATTGCCCTGGCGGGCCGGGTCAGTCCGAATCTGCGCGAGTCTGTCACTCTTATTACCGCCGCAGTGCTGGCCTGGCTGGTCTGGAGCATGCTGCCGACATTGATGGCGGGTGGCCGCCCGGGTGTTGAAGTCAGCGAGGTGATGCCTGGGCTGAACATTGCTTTCAAGGTAGAACCGCTGGGCATGCTTTTTTCCGCACTGGCGTCCGGACTCTTGATTGTTAATTCGATCTATTCCATCGGGTATATGCGCGGCAACAGGGAAAAAAACCAGACGCGGTTTTATGTCTGCTTTGCATTGGCGCTCTCCGCCACTATGGGGGTGGCTTTCGCAGGTAATCTGTTCACTCTGTTCCTGTTCTATGAGTTGCTTACGTTGTCGACCTATCCGCTGGTATCCCACAAGGGGGATGCGGCTACCGTGCGCTCGGCTCGCGTGTATCTCGGTGTATTGCTGACGACCTCTATTGGTCTCTTTCTACCGGCCATCATCTGGACTTACGCCGTTGCCGGAACCGGAGATTTTACCCCCGGAGGGATACTGGCCGGTAAGCTCAGCGATCCCGCGGTGGGTTTGTTGCTGGGCCTGTTCGTGTTTGGTATCGGTAAAGCCGCGGTGATGCCGGTGCACCGCTGGCTGCCAGCAGCGATGGTTGCTCCTACGCCAGTGAGTGCCTTGTTGCATGCGGTGGCGGTTGTTAAGGCGGGTGTGTTCACGATAACCAAGGTTATCGTCTATGTGTTTGGTATAGATTTTCTGTTTGCCTCGTCGAGCTCCGGCTGGCTCTTTTATGTCGCGGCATTCACTATCGTGGCGGCGAGCGTGGTGGCTCTGCGGCAAATCAATATCAAGCGTTTGCTGGCCTACTCGACGATTGCCCAGCTGTCCTATGTGGTGATGGCGGCGGCGATACTCAAACCGATGGCAGAGGTGGGGGCTGCGATCCATATGGTGGCCCATGCCTTCGGCAAGATCACACTGTTCTTCGCGGCCGGTGCAATTTATGTGGCGTCCAAAAAGACCGAGATTTACCAGCTGAAGGGTATTGGCCGACGTATGCCCTGGACGATGGGGGCATTTACGGTAGGTGCACTCAGTATGATTGGCGTGCCACCCACCGCCGGCTTTGTTTCCAAGTGGTATATCCTGGCGGGCGCCTTTCAGGCCGAGAACTATGTCGCACTGTTTACCATCATTGCCAGCACAGTGCTGAACGCAGCCTACTTCCTGCCAATTCTGTACATGGCCTGGTTTGAGCGTGAAGAGGGCGGTGGCAAAGAGCATGGGGAGGCGCCGTTTGCTGCGGTTATGGCGCTTGTCATTACAGCCGTACTAACCCTGGCGTTCTTTTTGTTCAACGGCCCAGTCATTGAATTGGAAAGCCAGGTTGTGAGAGGACTCAACTGATGTCGGACAAAGACGAGTCAATCCACTGGCTGGTGCGTCCCGCGGCCATACGCAAGCTCTGGTACGCTTTCAGTGCGGTGCTGGCGAGTATTGTGTTGCTACAGGCAGTGATACCTGTCAAAGGGTACTTCGTCGTTGACGGCTGGTTCGGGTTTGGTGCGGTCTACGGTTTTGTCAGCTGCCTGTTAATGGTTCTGGTGGCCAAAGTGTTAGGTGTCGTGCTCAAACGGCCGCAGGAATATTTCAGCGAGCCGGGTGATATCCCGGACGCAAAAACGCCGGATAATAGAGCGCAGGAGAACACCGATGGGACTTGAGATGCTGTCACCGGCGCTTATCCTACTGCCGGCAGCTGTATTGATTGGTGTCCTCAAGGGGCATGCCCGCACGGCCGTGGTGTTGATAGCCCCCTTGCTCACCCTCTGGGCGGTATGGCAGGTGCCGGACGGTGTTCATGGTACGGTAAAGTTTCTCTCGTACTATATCGAACCCGTTGAGGGCAGCCCGCTGCGGCGTTTATTCGCCACAATTTTCTCCATTATGGTGTTCGTCGGCGGGCTGTACGCCTACCGGGTCGCACGCTGGTATGAACTTTCTGCCGCCTACGCCTATGCGTGTGGGGCAATCGGCGTGTGTTTTGCCGGCGATCTCATTACCCTGTTCCTGTACTGGGAACTGATGGCATTGTTTTCCACGGTCGTGGTGTGGTGCGGCGGAACTCCCGGGGCGCGGGCGGCAGGCATTCGCTACGCCATCATGCACCTGTTGGGTGGTGTCATACTCAAGGTCGGTATCGAGGGTGTGGTGGTGGGCACAGGCTCGATTCAAATTGCCCCTATGTTGGCCACCGACTTCAGTAGCTGGATGATACTGATAGGTATTTTGATAAACGCGGCAGCTCCTCCCGTTTCCGTTTGGTTATCGGATGCCTACCCGGAATCGAGCCCTACCGGTTCTGTTTTCCTGTCTGCCTTCACCACAAAAACCGCTGTGCTGGCCCTGATACTGCTTTTCCCCGGTGAACCGGTACTGATAGGGATCGGCCTGTTTATGGTGATGTACGGTATTATCTATGCATTACTGGAGAACGATGTCCGGCGAATACTGGCTTACTCCATTGTGAACCAGGTGGGTTTTATGGTGTGCGCAGTGGGTATCGGCACGCAAATGGCGCTCAACGGCGCGGCGGCCCATGCCTTCGCCCATATCATTTACAAGGCGTTGCTGTTCATGAGTGCTGGCGTGGTGATTTATCGCACCGGGAAAAACAAATGCACTGAGCTGGGTGGCCTGTTCCGCACCATGCCACTGACAGCGGTCTGTGGCATTATCGGTGCTCTGGCGATATCAAGTTTCCCGCTGACTTCAGGCTTTGTCACCAAGAGTCTGATATCACAGGCGGCGATTGATGAAAATCTGGTGTGGGTTTACATGCTGTTAACCGCCGCCTCAGCCGGTGTGTTTCTGCATGCCGGTATCAAGTTTCCGTGGTTCGTGTTCTTTCAACGCGACTCTGGTCTGCGGCCCAAGGACGCGCCCTGGAATATGGGCCTGGCGATGATTATATTTGCCAGCTTGTGCGTCGTGTTGGGTGTATTCCCGGAGTTACTCTACCCGCTGCTGCCCTATACAGTGGAATACCAGCCCTATACCGCGGGCAAGGTACTGTTCTATCTGCAGCTACTGCTATTTTCCGGTCTCGCGTTCTTCGTGTTATTGCCGTTGATGAAGCGTACTGAAACCATCAGCCTCGACACCGATTGGTTGTGGCGGCGCGCTGCGCCTGCCCTTATCGGGCTGGCGGAACTGGGCTTGCAATGGCTGGACCGAGTACGCAAGCGAGCTCTGGGCGCCTGCCAGCGGTTCCTGCAAAACCTGGCCGTGCGTTATCTCGGTCAGCCCCACACGGCCGACAGTGAGGAGGAGGGGTTGTTTGCCCGCTCCTGGCTGATCGGGACCACCGCACTGTGGATCGCCGGGCTGCTATCGGCGTATGTTCTCCTTTATTATCTATAGTGTAACGCCAGATCAATCGGTCGCAGGGTGAGATACACCGAGATGAAACTACTGGAATAAGCGGCAGTGCAGCTGCAGGCCCATTGACAGCGGATTTCGTATTAAGATGTCTGGATGAAAATTCGGCCGTTTCGATCTAACGCTGTATTACAAGGAGTTGTACTGTGGCTGGTGGTATTTTGGGCAGTCACGGCTATTCATCCTCTCTACCCCCGGGACTGGTTGCGGGAAATTTGCTGGTCTTCATCTGTGCCGCTCTATTCGTTGTTACTTATCGACGGTTTACATTTTCCAACTTTGCTTTTGCACTATTTTCCGTGTTCTGGTTTAGCTGCAAAGAGCCCACTCCACCAGCGGCAGTTGATCATTACCAAAATACAGACGATGACCGTCACCGAAGGGAACGAAAATACTTGGAGAGCCAAAGGCACCACGCGAAATTGCTTCGCTAGTATTCGCCCTAAGATGATCTTTAATACTCTGCTCCTGCGAGAGAGTTCGCAAAGCTTCTCCGTCTAGCCCGATCTCATTGGCAGTTTCAACTAGTACATCGGGGTCATCAAGGTTCAATTGCTTTGAGTAGTACGCCTCGAAGCCAGCTTTGGCGAAACGAAACAGAGCGGCCTGGTCGTTCTCCAGCGCACAACAGAAGCGCATCACATGTACAGATCGAAGCGGGTGGTGCTCTGAAGGAAAGTTCATAGTCACACAGGATAATGCTGCCCAATCCATCAGCGACTGCCCCAATTGCTGCCACTTGGGGCTGGCCATGTTATTTGCACGGGCTTCAACATATGCCGCATTGACATTATTGTGAACGCCACCCACCAGGAACGGTCGCCAAACGATAGTGGCACCCGTTTTTTTCGCGAGCGGCTGAATATTATAGAACGCCAAGCAAGTCCAGGGAGATGAAAGATCAAAGAAAAACTCAATAGATTTGGACATCTTATATCCTATTATTTTCCACACACGGAATGTTTATATAGCAGGTAGCTAGAAGAAAAAGGCTCATTGATAAAACCAAAATGAAATTTTTCTGCCGTATCAGCAATAAGAACTGAAAGGGGACATGGACTGCATCATAATCGGTATTCGCAACACCATAAACGATAAATTTCTCAGATTTTACGCGCTGGGCGTGCGGTACCGGGGCCACTGCGCCAATAGCTCATAATGGGATACAGCTATCAGCCGTGCAGGGAAAGTGCGAATTCATCCATCTCAATTTTCCCGAGCCTGGCTGGCCTTGGCTGGGCAAGGCGCCGGTAAGTGTAAATAGAGTCAGGCTCGCTGCCTGATAGTCCGTCAACCCATCAAGCTTTGCGAGCCAGCAACAGATGTTGAAACAGTAGGCCCTTCAGCGATAAGTCACCGAACTCCGCTGCGGGCCATGCCTTTCGGTGTGAAGTACTTGTCACCCTCGGTTACGCCATTGTGAAACTTGCCGGGGATGGGCTTGGTATTGATGTTGTAAATATTCTGCAGGAGGTCGTATCCGCCATAGCACGCGGCATAGATCGACTTGCGGTCATACAGCTGGGCAGGATAAGCATACTGCACGCACCACAAGGTATCGCGACCGTCGTACACTTCACCTGACAAGGCGGTCCAACTGTCCTCGTCAATGTAATAACGACGTTTGGCGTAGAGATGGCGCTGGCCCGCCTTCAGGTTGGCTTCGATCACCCACACCCGGTGTTTTTCCCAACGGATATGATCCGGCTTCAGAAAATGCTCGCCCAGCATATCCTCCACATTCTGCTGGAAGAGGAAGTCGTAGTTGGAATAGGGCACTATCATTTCTTTTTTGCCGAGCAAGGTCCAGTTATAGCGTTCCGGTGAGCCATTAAAAATGGTGAAGTCATCGTAGGTAGACGTGCCTGCCACTGCCGGGTTAGGCGTGTCGAAAGAGACTGCAGGAGCCATTCGGACGCGGCGCTGTCCGGTCAGGTACTGCCAGGCCTTACGACCCTTGCCCTCGGTATAGTCCGCGCCGGGTTCGTGCACCAGCAGAATTTCCCCCGCCCGTCGTGCCGGTGCCGTGTAGTTGATCCGTAACATTAACCAGGGGACCTCGCCCACGGGTTCGTCAGGGGTTGAGTACATCGGGTACTTGGAAGACGTAGAGGCCGTGGTTGCCAGTATGGGGTTGCCATCGGAGCCGACGTAGTACACGTGGTAGTCCAGCGAAAAGTCTTCTTGATAGCGGATCAGGTGGTTCCACAAGACTTCCAGAGCAGACTGTGGCAGCGGGAAGGGGACACCGGGGTAGCTGCCCTCAATTTTCTGGCCGCCTGCGGTCAGAGATGCCCCGGTTGCGTTTTTGACATTGTTGGCATAAAGCCAGTCCGGTGCTTGAAAAGAGCGCTTGGTGGGGTAGACGTTTATGGCGAAACCTTTAGGGCCCAGCCTTTTGAATGCAGCTTTGGTGCCCTCAGTCAGGTTCTTGGCATACTCCTGCCAGTTATTTTCATCGATAGTATAGAGCGGCTTTTCATCGGGGAAGGGGTCGATGTAATTATCCGATCCCGCGACGAAGTTCTCGGGAATCGGCGTACCTTCAGGATTCCAGGCCGGAATGCTGCCATCAGCGTTGCCAGCTCTTTCCGCCCCCATCGGGGTGAGATCCTGGCCCAGACGAGCGGCTTCTTCCGCTGAGACCTCGGCTAATGCCGAACCGGCCATGAGGCATCCAAGACAGAGTGCCACCGTTGTTTTTGCTGTGCGCATGAAATCCTCCTTTACATGAACTTGAATATTCTCTTTGGCAATATCGGTAGGTCGGAGGTAATTCCGAAGTGATGTTTGGCCTCACTGAATGGTCAGAAATCACCCGAGCCACTGCGTGGTATTGAAGACATACGACAAACGCTATGTCATCTGGTATGCCTCTCACAATACTATGAATTGTGGTCCAATCAGTTGCTTTTCAAGAAAAGGCGCGGTCTAAGTAATGAAGAATTGATCCGGGTCAAGCATCGATAGATGGGTTAAGTAAACGAAGCCTTGCGCCGATAATTCACAGCGTTGTCTGGTCGGTCAGCACACAGGAATCGTTCCGTGTTGATGTTGTATCACTTATCGGGAGTTCGAAATGTGACTGACCGATACGTTCCGCTTGCGTATACTAGGGTCGAATGAATATCCAGCTTACCCGGTTACATCCATGACGTTACTACTGATTTATTTGGCCATAGCGATAGGCGTCTCTTTTCTTTGCTCCGTCCTTGAAGCCGTGCTTTTATCGGTGACCCCGGCTTTTATTGAGAGCCAGTTAGAGCCCAAGCCGCTCCGGGGTCGCGTGCTGAAAGAGGTCAAGGATAACCTCGACAAATCGATTTCCAGCATCCTGATACTCAATACTTTTGCCCATACTATGGGTGCCGCGGGTGTCGGCGCGCAGGCGGCAAAGGTATTTGGTGCACGTTGGGAAACGCTCATTGCAGTTCTGCTTACCCTGGCGATATTGTACCTGTCAGAAATTATTCCCAAGACACTTGGTGCCACCTTCTGGAAAGAACTCGCTCTGCCCTCGGCACAGGTGATCAGGTGGCTGGTAAAACTGCTTTATCCGCTGGTGTGGTTGTCGGCACGTCTAACCGATATGTTTGCCAAGGGGGGGCACTCCAGCTCGATCAATCGCGAAGAATTTTCCGCCCTGGCGAAACTAGGGGCCCGTCACGGTTCATTGGGGTCGCAGGAAAGCGAATTGCTGGAGAATATTCTGCGGCTGCGGGAGGTCCGCACGGCTGGTATTCTGACGCCTCGCACGGTGGTCAGCGCGTTGGATGCATCCCTTACCGTGGGCGAAGCGCTGGCGCGCATGAAAGAGGTTCCGTTCACCCGCATGCCAGTATACACATCCGATCTGGATACCGTTGTCGGGCTGGTGCTCAGGCCGCGGATACTGAGTGCAATGCTGGATGGCGCCGAGGACAAGCCTCTGAGTGATTACATGGTCCCGATTCACCGGGTGTCCACAGAACTGCCCGTGCCAATATTGCTGGACCTTTTCATACGGCGCAGGGCACACCTGTTTCTGGTGGAAGATGAGTATGGGCAGACTGCCGGTATCGTCACGCTTGAAGATGCAGTTGAAACACTGCTGGGCCGGGAAATCATGGACGAAAGCGATACTGTTGAAGACATGCAGGAACTGGCGCGCGCCAAGTACCGCGGGCGCTTGCGCGACACGAAATAGCCTAGCTACTAGCCGCGTCGGCAGTCACAGCTTTGTTCCCGTGCTCCAGCCGCCCCTCGAGGTAATGGCAGAGCGTAATAGCCAGGCCTCGGGCAGAAGCGAACTGGTTCTCAGGCGGCAGGAAGCTGTTTACCGAGGTGATCAAGCCTTTCCCGATATCCATATGCCGCTGGCAAGTACGATAGAACTTTTCAATAACTTCATGGGCTTCCCCGGGCGAGTTGCTCACATTCAGGGACAAATGGCTCAACACAATGGCGCCCCTCGCATCGTGTTTGACGCGCTGCGCTGTGCCAGCCAGTTTTTTTCCATCCGTGACAATATCGTAGCGTCCGGCGCAGTAGCTACCCGCGACCTCACCAACATGCGATGGAACCCCAAGTCTGTCCAGACAAGCAATGACCGGGTCATTCATCACGGCATAGGATTCGGCAACTGAGAACGCCCGGTGGTCAGGCAACCTGTGGCAGACAGTAAAGTTGAGTACGCCTGGTGTATGCAGTACGGCTGTACCGCCGCTGCGCCGCGTGGCCATAGCGAAACCGGCTTTCGCCAGTGTATGGGTGGCCGCCGAGAATCCCGGCCATGTGCTGTCCCGCCTAGAGACTACAAGGCAGGGACTGTTTGACCATATACGCAAAACCGCTGACTGTGGAAAACGGTCGATATTGTCGATAAGCCAGTTATCCGTGTCCACCTGCGCTTGGGGTGGGCGACAAAGCGCGTCATACCAGAGTGCGAATGGGCGCTTGTCGAGCAATACCACGTTAGCTGCAGGGTCCTCTCCCAGGGCCGGGAGAGGTGTCGCCTCAGGCGACTTCACCAATAGCTTCTCCCTTGTCGACGGGGTCATCTACCGCCTTGATAATTCGAAGCGTACCACTGGAGGGAGAGGGTATTTCGAACTGCGCCTTGTCCACCATGACCTCGGCCAGCATGTCACCCGCGTCCACCTGGTCACCCTCGTCGAACAGCCAGGTGAGCAGTACACCTTGCATGTCCTCCTCCCAGAGGTCTACAGGTACGATCACTTGTGTCATTGCTCAACTCTCCTTCATTAGTTGCCGAGCGGCGTGGATTATTTTGTCACTGTTGGGCAAGGCGAATTGTTCCATGGTGCGACTGAAAGGTATCGGGACATCCGGGTGGGCGATGCGTTTGGGCGCGGCTTTAAGATCACCCGCTGCCACCTCGACTACGCTGCAGATAATCTCCCCGGACAGGCCGTAGCTTTTGTAATCGTCATCCACGACCAATAATCGGCCCGTTTTCCTGGCGGAGGCAATAATCGTCTCCCTGTCCAGCGGCACTACCGAGCGCAGGTCGACTACCTCGCAGGAGATGCCGTCTTTTTCGAGCTCGCCCGCTGCCGCCATGGCCATATGCAATGTCGCACCAAGGCCAACAATGGTGAGGTCGCTGCCCTCTCTGGTCACGGCGGCCTGCCCCAAAGGTACAGTGTATTGTTCCTGTGGCACATGCACGATGGAGGAGGGCACTGTGCCCAGCCAGCCCATACCCTGCAGATTTTTGTGACACATGAAAACCACCGGATTGGGGTCTCTGATTGCCGCTGTCATCATGCCCTTGGCGTCGTATGCATTCGACGGAACCACCACCTTCATGCCGGGCAAATGCCCGAAGGTACCGTAGAGGCATTGGCTGTGCTGCCCGGCATCGCCGTAGCCCCCGCCGACGGATGTCATCAGTACCATCGGGACGGGCTGAGTACCGCCGGAGAAGTAGCAGTTCTTGGCCGCGAGGTTATAGATCGCATCCATACAGACCCCGAAAAAGTCCACGAACATCATTTCGACCACCGGCCGCATGCCAGCGCTGGCGGCACCTACCGCCGCGCCGATAAACGCTGTTTCCGAGATGGGTGTATCGCGCACCCGCTCGGCGCCGAACTGGTCGTACAGCCCCTGTGTGGTGCCGAATACGCCACCCAAAGGGCCTATGTCTTCGCCCATGACAAAGACGTTTTCGTCTGCGCTCATCTCCTGGCCTATGGCTTCGCTAACGGCCCTGGCGATGGTCAGTTTGCGTTTCTTCTGCTCAGCCATGATTAACCTCCGCGAATACCCTATCCAGTGCATCTTCGGGAGCCGGTTCATCCGCCTCGCGCGCGCGCGTTACCGCAAGGTCAACCCGGTCGCGGGCCGTCTGTTCAACTGCTTCCAGTTCCGCTTCAGAAAGCGCCAGGTCACCACCCATTAGCTTTTTACGGAATGCTGGGATGGGGTCCAGCTCCGCCAGGCTCGCTTTCTCACTCGTCCCGCGATAACCCTCGGCATCGCCAATAAAGTGCCCCGCCATACGCAGGGTTGACACCTCAATAAGACTGGGGCCCTCACCGCGTCGCGCCTTATCTATCGCCTCACCGGAGATGGCAAAAATGTCCAGGGGATCATTGCCTACGCGATGACCACTGATACCGTATGCACTGGCCCGAACATCGTTGTGTGGCACGGACGTAGAACCGGACTTCGCCACGGAGATTCCCCAGGCGTTATCCTCTATCACGCAAACAAACGGTAGCCGCCATAACGCAACGAGGTTCATTACCTCATGAAATGCGCCCTGGTTGGCCGCACCCTCGCCGATAAATGCCACTGCCACCCCATTTTGCCCGCGCATTTTCATGGCCAGCGCTGCGCCAGCCGCGGGGCCCATGCCCTGGGCAATAATGCCGCTGCAGGCAAAGTTGACTGCGGTATCAAACAGGTGCATATGGCCGCCGCGTCCCCCCGACAGCCCGGTTTTTTTGCCGAAAATTTCGGCGGTCATCGCATCGAGGTTAACCCCCTTGGCTATGGCGATGTGGTGGGGCCGGTGAGTGGCGGTCACCACGTCATCGGGGCCCAGATGGGCGCACACCCCGGCTGCCACGGGTTCCTGCCCATTCGAGAGATGCATCTCACCTGGAATGGTGCCATTTGCCATGTCGAACTTTGGCGTTTTACCCTCCATGTAGATCGTGGCAATGGTTTCCTCGTAATAGCGGCTGGTCACCATGTGGCGATACATTTCAAGTTGCTGTGATTGGCTTGCCTGCATTCTCAATGCTCCTCGTTGTTAGCGTTCGATAGCCGTGCGAACGACTAGGCAGCGAGTTCTGCCAGACGGCTCTGGTCGAGAATGGCGATGACATTGTCGGCGTCATCAAGAAACAGCACGGGGCCGAAATTGGTAAAATACAGCACGGTCTCTTCCGGGAACAGCGTTTCGTCGTGAACTGCATCCAGAGGTTCGTAGCCATAGTCTCCAGTGGTGGCTGCGCCGGCGCGGTACTCCATTCTTCCGCTTACCACAAAGTACTCACCCGCACCGTAGTGGCGGTGGCGGGGAAAGGAGCTGCCTGGCTGGCAGAGAAATAGAGCGGTCCATGCGCCACTGACGTCGCAGGTGCGCAATACCTTGACTTCAATTCCGTCTGTATAGGGTTTCCACCCCATGTCGTTGGCTTTTACGAGGATATCTCCGGATACTTCTGTGCCAGTCATAAAATACTCCTGCTTGTGGTGGTATTGTTGTAGTGGATACTAGCACCTGAATGGTAGCCGGACTTGTACCGGTGTGAGGGAGTTGTTTGCCCGGGATGCAAATTGCCACTATGGTAGGGCAGGATATCAGCGGTCTCTTGTCGAGACGCAGCGGGAGCGGAATGTGAACATGTTGAATCGCGATGCAATTATCGATGCGCAAAGCAGCGCTAGTCACTGGAATTCGGCCTCGGAACCAAGCCTGCGTGATCGCCACGAGCGCTGGTCTGAAATGCTTCACACATCACACTTGCCTTGGGCGATTGGTAAAACCCTTGATGAAGATTTCCAGGCGGAGCTGAGTTTCAGAAGCTTTGGAGCATATCGGCTGGCGCAATGTAGTTGTAGCCGGGTTGATGGCTTTCGTTCGATGAGTGAAGTCGCCGGTACTGACAAGGCGTACCTGACCTTGCTTTATCTACAGGAGGGCCGTGAGCAGCTGACTGCTGAGGGGCGGGAAATAAGCCTGAATGCGGGTGACCTGATACTGTGGGACAGTACCCAGAAAATGCGTTTTCGCGTGCCCGAAAATATCTCGAAGGTGTCACTGCTGATACCGGAGGAGACCCTCATTTCACATTTCCCCCAGGCGCACAATTACATCGGTGCCATAATTCGCCAGAACGCCGGTATGGGCGCCATACTGGGGGCGCACATGCGCGCGCTGGGCCTGCAAATCAACGAACTCAGTGACGCCCAGCTGAGTTCTGTCATGGATGTGACCCTTGATCTGCTCGCCACAACCCTCAGGTCTGAATATGGCATCGATCGTTCCGTGCAACAGGCCACACTGAGCCGAATTCGCGAGTATGTGGTGTCCCGGCTTGGCGATCCGGATCTCTCTCCGGCGGGTATTGCGCAGGTGTTCGGGATAAGTATTCGGCACCTGTACTCGCTTTTTGAGAAGCAGGACAGCAGCGTGGCCGCATGGATCAAGGTACAAAGAATGGATCGAGCACGGCACGATCTTATGCAGGCGGGGCTGTCCGGCAAATCGGTGACAGAGATCGCACTCGATTGGGGTTATCAGGACCTCAGCCATTTCAGTAAGACGTTCAAGCAGGCGTTTGGGCTGGCTCCCAGGGAGTTTCTACGGCAATATCGTTAAGATTAAGATAAAGCCAATAAAAACAATCAGTTAAACTCTTAATTTATAGCGAAATGTCTTTATAAATTACCGTTGGTCATTAATTGATCTGACGGTCCTGTCCTTCCCAGAAGGGTTTGCGCAGCTCGGTTTTCAGCACCTTGCCAGCACCCGACAAGGGCATTGGGTCTGCCCGGAAAGTGATGCCTTTGGGTAATTTATAACCGGCGATCTGCTCGCGACAGTGGGCAACAAGGTCCGCTTCGTTAACCTCTTTTCCCGCTTGCAGGATTACGATGGCGTGAACCGCCTCACCCCATTCTTCATGGGGTATGCCGATCACTGCTACATCCTGAACTGCATCGTGGCTCATTACCGCGTTTTCCACCTCGGTGGTAAACACGTTTTCACCGCCGGTGACGACCATGTCTTTTACCCGGTCGACTATATACAGGTAGCCCTCATCATCGAAGTACCCCGCGTCTCCGGTAAATACCCAGCCGTTTTGCAGGGCTTTTGCCGTCTCCTCTGGCTTGTTCCAGTAGCCTGTCATTGTGTGTGGGCCACGCACGACGATTTCGCCGGAACTGCCCTGCGCAGCATCATTGCCATTGTCATCCACTATACGGACATCATTGACTGCAGTGGGGCGCCCGGCGGACTTGAGTTTCTCGCTGCCAGCTATGTGATCTTCCCGCGCCAGTGTGGTGACTACCGGGGCAAGTTCTGTCTGGCCGTAGGCTTGTACCAGGCCGACTGTGGGCCAGGTGTTCATGAACAGCTCCAGTGTTGCCGCCGGCATAGGGGATGCACCGTACATAACTGTGTGCAAACTGCTGACGTCAGCACCAGCGGCGTCCGGGTGTGCCAGAGTCATTTTGATCATTGAGGGCACTATGAGTGTGTGGCTTATCTTGTCACTGGCGAAGGTCTGTAACACCTGTCCCGGGTCGAACGATTTGAGCATTACATGGCTTGCGCAGCACATGGTGGCGCCCATGCCACCGGCAAAATCCGCCACATGAAACATAGGCGCCACGTGCAGGTAGATACTGTTGCGGGTCATCTGAAAGTCAGGCAGTGAGCCTATTGCGCTGGCCCATAGCGCACCATGCGACTGGATAACACCCTTGGGAAACCCGGTGGTGCCGCCGGTATAAAAAATCCCCGCCATGTCACCGTTTGCCCGGGGGGAGGGAACTGCGGGCGGGTTATCGGCTATCAATGTTTCATAGTCTTGCGCCCAGGCGGGGCAGGCGCCTTCGCCCATATATACTGCGGCAGACAAGGTATCGAGTTCTTCCAGCAACTGTGCGGCCTGTTCTGCAAAATCGTCATCAAATAGCAACACGCGTGTCCCTGAATCATCCAGAGCATATCGGTTTTCCGCCAGGGCCCAGCGGGTATTGAGGGGTACTACGCAAAATCCGGCCCAGCTTACTGCAAAAATCGACTCGTAGTAGCGGTCGCTGTTAAGGCTGAGAATGGCAATACGGTCGCCCTCGGCGAGCTCCGTGGCCCGCAGTGCGGACGCGAGACGCGCCATGCGGTTGCAGGACTCTGCCCAACAGTGCTCTCTGCCGTTGTAACGGGTGGCCATCCCGGTAGGGTTCAGTCTGGCGGCGCGTTCCGCCATGCCGTGCAAGGAAGTCATTTGTTGTCAGCAACCTTAGTCTTTTATTGCGTGGAAGGTCTGAGTATATCTGAACATGGGCGCTTGGCTAGTGTTGCGAGCCCTGTTGCAGCGCCGAGTAGTTGGGCTGGTCGATAGCCAGTTGTCCGGCCACAGTCTGGCGCAGGTGTTCAGCTAATCCGGGGCTGTCCAGCGCGCGCTTCTCCCGCAGTTCTTCAACCAGCGCCCAGCGTAGCGAGTCAAGGTCGCCGGACCTGCCTAGAAGGGTTTCAAGGCGTGCCTGCTCTGCGGCCATCAGCGTGGGTCCGAACTGACTCTCACGTTGGGCAATGCGCAGCGAGTTGGCCGCCACTCTGGCCAGGAAGCTGTTATGGGATTCCAATTGTTCCGCGACCTCATCCTGCAGAAACGCCGCCACGCCCTCCAGTAACTCTGCCTGCATGGGTAACTGTGTGCCGTTGGATATGGGGCTTTGCATATCCGGCAGGGCATAATCGCCGGGGATTAGCAGGTTTACACAGTCCATTTGGGCTTCCGATGAGCGCCGCCCGATCACCGGGCGTTCCAGGCTGGGTGTTTCTCCCCGGCGCCAGGCACTGGCCATTTGCAAGGTGGTCATAGACCACCAGAACGAGCCGTAAACTTGCCAGAAGGCCAGCTCTTTCCGCGACACCTCGATGCCGGACACATCGCGATATCCCGCCAGCATATCCTCGATTTCCCCAAACCCTCCGACCGGTAATTCGTGCCGGCCAAAGCGCCAGGAGTTGACGCACAGCCAACCCAGGTCTCTTACCGGGTCGCCGATTTGGGCCAACTCCCAGTCCAATACTGCATTGATGCCCCCGGGGGTGACCATCAGGTTGCCATTGCGGAAATCACCATGCACCAGCGCGCTGCGGGATTTGCCGGGCAAATGGTCTTTCAGCCATCGCCAGGTGTAGTCGATCATTGGTACTGGCACATCAAGTTCGCAGTATAAGCCCCAGGTTTCGTCTACCAGTGTCGCGGGGTCAATAGTAGGGAGCTCCTCGCCCAGCCCTGCGCTTTGCCAGTCCAGTGCGTGGATACGCGCGAGTATTTCGCCGCACTCGCGGGCCAGCCTCGGGCGAACAACGGACAACTCATCTGCGCGAACAATACGCTGGCCCAGGGTTTCCCCTTCCAGCCATTCCATGATGAACCCGGCACCCAGCGCGTCATCAGGCCGTAACACATGGACAACAGCGGGCCCCGGTATTTGTCCTGCGCTCGCCACCTGGAACAGGTGGGCCTCGGTTTCGAGACTGATACTGCCGACGCTGGAGTCTGATTCCGCGGTTGGCTGTGCACGGCGCAAGGCAAAGCGCTGCTCTCCCGTAGCGGTGTCTACCGCAATGCGATAGGTTTCCTGGCTGGCGCCGGCGGTTAACTGTTTGTAGCTGATCAGCGAGCGGAACCCGGGCACTTCACGCGCAAGTACTGAGGTGAGCGCTGTGGCGAAATCGATTGTCTTGGTCATTAATTCACGCCCTTGGGCTTGTGTTGTTTCATGAAACCGAACAGGTAGCCGGCTGCCCTGCGCAGCTGAATCTCATCCGCGCCCTCCGTTATTCGATAGCGGCGGTGGTGTCGATAAATATGCTCGAACGGCTTGTAGCGCGAGTAACCCATCCCGCCGTGTACCTGCATGGCAAAATCCGCCGCCTCGCAACACAGCCTGTTCGCCTGGTAATTGCACATGGAGACTTTATCCGAGACGGAGAACGCACCGTCTTTATCCATCAGCCAGGCGGTTTTGTGAATGAGCGCGCGCAGCATTTCACAACGCGTATTCAGGTCTACCAGAGGGAACTGTATGCCCTGGTTTGTGGACAGCGGTTTGCCGAATGGTTTGCGTTCATTGGCATGCTGTACCGCCTCGTTCACGCAGTACTGGGCCGCGCCCAGGCTGGAGGCCGCCTGACGAATGCGATTTTCGTTAAAAAAGTGTTGAATAACCATCAGCCCCTTGCCTTCGCCGCCGAAGATGGCGCTGTGGGGAACGCGCATGTCCTTGAATGACACACGGGCATGGTCAGAGGGCATATTGAAAGTCCATAAATACTCCTCCACGGTCAGGCCCGGCGTATCCATGGGTACCAGAAAAGCGGTAATACCCAGGCCGTCGCCGGGTTTACCTGAAGTGCGGGCCATTACCAGGTCGGCCTTGGCAATATGTACGCCGGTATTCCAGGTTTTTTCCCCGTTGATTACCCACTCATCACCGTCGCGTACGGCGTTGGTTTCCATATAGGTGGCATCGGAGCCATGTTCGGGTTCGGTAATACCAACGGCAAATCCGGCGGTGGCGTTGGCAAGTCCATCCAGCCATTCCGCTTTCTGTGCATCGCTGCCGTAATGCAGCATAAGCATCAGTCCGAGATTATTGCCCACCACAGCATGTTCGTTCTGCAGATCGCAGTGCAGTCCCAGCCCTTTCGCCGCCAGATGCTCCCTGATAATGGCCATCCCGAGATTGCCACCCTCGCGACCGCCAAACTCAGCGGGAAACGGGTAATTGTAAATGCCTGCATTAACAGCCAGTTGCTTGGCCTGATGCAACAGCGCCTCCCACTCCGCGTTGGGCAGGCCGTCCCTGTCCCAGTCTGTACGGGCATCTTCACGGCGGTGATCGAAAAAGCGGATATTATCGCCAGCGTTCTCCAGAGGTTTGATCTTTTCCTCGATAAACTGGTCAACCTCCCGCAGGAAAGCGGCTATCTTTGCGGGTATTTCGAAATCCATATCATGTTTCCTGTAAACAATGTGTTATCGCAAGCTTATCATTCCCATCGCCCCCACACCTTGCGACCCGCTAATGTTTGGGGAGGGAGCGCATGATATCTTGGTAGTCAGCGGGCGGGGAGACGAATATGAAAAATAATGCACCGGGATCGATCGGCAAGGTACCCTGGCAGAATGTCGCCAGGCAGTTAAATGACAGGGGATACGCCACTGTTCCCGGATTTTTGTCGGAAGCCGACTGCCAGTCTCTTATCGGGCTTTACGACAAGCCCACTGCCTATCGCAAAACCGTGGTTATGGAGCGCCACCGATACGGTCTCGGGGAGTACAAGTATTTTGATTACCCCTTGCCTTCCCTGGTGCAGAATTTGCGCGAGGCCATTTATCCGCAGTTGGTGCCGATTGCAAATGCCTGGATGGAGCAATTGGGTATGGATAAATCCTACCCTCAACACCTGCGCGATCTGCAGGCCGAGTGCCATGCACACGGGCAGCTAAAGCCCACGCCACTGTTACTTAAATATGGGCCGGGTGGTTTTAACGCTTTGCACCAGGACCTGTACGGTGAAATCTTTTTCCCTCTGCAGGTAGCTGTGATCCTCAGTAAATCCGGTACCGACTACACCGGTGGAGAATTTGTACTTACCCAGCAAGCGCCCCGAGCGCAGGGCAGGGCAATGGTGCTGAATCCCGCTATGGGTGAAATGATAATTTTCACCACCAATAACCGGCCGGTGAAGGGTGCCAGAGGCTTTCATCGGATGAACGTGAAACACGGTGTAAGCGAAGTGCACAGCGGCAGTCGATATACCCTGGGTATCATTTTCCACGATGCAGAGAGTTAGCCCCGGTTGCCATAATTCGCCATCGTATTGTCCCAGCGTCGCTAAACCCCCTACTGGGCGCTCAAACTGTCACAAACGGGTGAGCGCCTCGGTTATCTCGGCACGAAATTCATCCACGGCATCTGCCGCCAGCGCTATGTAGAACCCGGCGAGAGATTGCCTTCCGAGATCTTCAAGGGGTATGACGTGATGTGCCCAGTCCCGAAAGGCGATCTGGTGGCTGCCGATCATTTGCTCAACCAGCAGTTCGCTCTCGATTTCACCCCGCAGCAGTCCCTCCTCTCTTGCGCAACGGCAAAGCCTGCCGGCGAATTTTCTCAATGGTGCCCGCTTGAAGCCGTAATCGCTGAGTTCCCCTGATTCAGATTCCATGCGCTCACTAGCGAGTGCGGTCGCACGGTGATAGCCCTCATTTTGAGCAATCATCTCGGCAAACGTGCTGACCATTAACGCTGGAAGTTGTTTCGTAGAGCAGGGGAGTTGCTTCTCCAGTAACACCTCATAATCCGCAAAGTATCCCATTACCAGCGCTTTGAGTACGGCTGCCTTGTTGCCTATCAGATTGTATATTGTGGGGACTGTAATTCCGGACACTTCTGCCAGGTCGCGCAGATTGAGGGCATCGAACCCCCCCGCTGCCAGCGTTTTGCGAGCCTCTTCCAGTATGCGCTCACGGCGCTTCCTCATGTTCTGGGTACGGGCGTCCGGCATTGAATATGAGACCTTGCGTTAGAAAATATAACAATGTTAAAATTTTAACAATGTTAAAGCTACCAATGCAAGCTTCAGTCGCACACCTCGAGGCAATGACGAAGTGAACAGGCGCACCCTCACTGGGCTCGCCATGGCACTGGCTGCCTCGCTATTGCTCTACGGTATTGCAAGGGGGGCTGACGAAGCGCCCTCGCAATCAGCAAAGCTCCAGCCGGAAGCGTTTACTTCCGTCAAGGTTCTCACCGCCTTTATGGCGGACGAAGTGCCCACTTTTCCGGCGCGAGCTGAGGCAGGCGACAGTGCGATGCTGGGCTTCCGCGTTGCCGGCCAGCTTCGTGAACTCAAGGTGCGCATGGGCGACTCGGTGATCAGGGGCGATGTGCTGGCGGAACTTGACCCGACAGACTATCGGCTAAATCTTGACGCAAGAACGGCCGAGTTCGATCTGGCCAAACTTGAGGCGGACAGGGCAAACGCTTTATACAGAAAAAAGCTGATCAGTGAAGATCAACACGACACCGCTCAGGCCATGCTGGCAACCAATAAAGCGCGACTGGAGCAGGCGCGTGAACAGTTGTCATTCTGCAAACTCATAGCACCTTTTTCCGGCGCGATTGCTTTTACTTACGCCATGCCCTCGGAAATACTCGGGCCACAACAAGCTGTTTTGAATTTACAGAACACATCGACACTGGATATCCGCTTTAATTTGCCCCCGCGCTTTCAGCACCTGCTGGACGGGGAGGGCAAGGCGGTGTTCACGGTGATGTTTGAGCTGATGCCGGGCATAAATCTCGAGGCTCAGTACAAGGAGCTGGGCATGCAGCCGGACCCGGATACCAATAGCTATCCGGTCACTCTGCTGGTCACCTCGCCTACAGACTTTTCTGCCAGACCAGGAATGCCGGCTAGCGTTCGCCTGCACCATCCAAGCCTGTCCGATGCCCGCTGGGCGCCTCCGGCGGAGGCGTTGTTTGATCGCTCAGGTGAAAAGGCATACGTCTGGCGTATTGATACATCGAATATGACGATACAGAAAGTGGCTGTTGAACTGGATGCCGGCGGGATGCTGCGCGCAGGTTTGAGCCCAGGAGACCAGATTGTGGCTGCGGGTGTTGATCGCCTGCAGGAAGGGCAGAGAGTGAGACCCTGGGTGCGTGAGGGGGGACTGTAAGTGATTATAGGGATATTGTACCTCTACTACAGCAGATACCGTAGCGTACAGTTGATACTCGCAAGCGCAGTTCTGCTGACAGCCTGTGAGCCGAACAAAGTATCGCAGCCGCCTCTGCACACTGCCGAAATTTATGAGGTTGGCAGGACGATTATGCAGCGGGAAAGAACATTTCTCGGACGGGTGGTGGCCGCCGATCTTACCCGCGTCTCTTTCCGGATTCCCGGTAAAATCGACCACCTGGAAGTACAGGCTGGGCAGCGAGTGGTCGAGGGCCAACTCCTGGCGCAAATCGAAGACTCCATCCAGCGTCAGGTGCTGGCTGACGCCAGCGCCCAGTACAAGTTGAGTCAGCGCCAGTTGGAACGCGCGGAGAATCTGCACCAACAGGGTGCGCTTACGTCTGCCCAGCGAGACCAGCTGCAGGCCAGCTTTCATCTCGCTCAAGCCAATCTCAGACTCGCAGAAGCCGGGCTGTCCTATACCCGGGTAGTGGCGCCGTTCGATGGCACCGTGGCAGACGCCAACAAAGAACTGTATGAAGCAGTGGTGTCGGGGGAGACGGTTGTCACGATCTACCGCAATGATCGAACCGACGTGCTGATCGATATCCCGGATATCCTGCCCGCCAAGGTTCATCAGGCCAAAAATATCGAGGCATTGGAGGTGACTGCGGTTTTTTCCGGCAACCCTGATGTGTACCCCATGCGGTACCTGAAAAGTTCCACCGCGCGCCACCCGAATACCCAGGCCTTTCAGTTCTGGGTCACCATGCCGACGACCGGGATACCATTTCCCCCGGGCCTGCCAGTTAGCATAACCACCGACCTGGAGGCGGCGGGGTTTACGACTGAGACTGGGCTTCTGGTGCCATTGACGGCACTGGAGGCAGCAGCACAGCAAGGCGATTTCCGGGTCTGGCGGTACGAGGGTGGCGCCGTAAACCCGCGAGCAGTTGAGGTGAGTCTAATCACCCAACGCGGTGCTTTGATCAGTGACGGCCTGGCAGTCGGTGACTTTATTGTGACCACCGGCCTTTCACGCCTCCGCGCCGGTCAGACCATCGAAATCAAACGACAGAACCCGGGGCAGTAATTCATCATGAACATTGCCGAGTACTCTATACGCCATCGCACCGTCAGCTGGATGGTGCTTGTTCTGTTAGTGGTGGGAGGCACCCTGTCATTTCTCGATCTGGGGCGCCTGGAAGATCCACCGTTTATTCGCAAGGACGCGATGATTGTCACCGCGTACACCGGGGCCACCGCTGAGGAAGTGGAGCTGGAGCTTACCCACCCGCTGGAAAATGCCATTCTCCAGCTGGCGGAGGTCCATACTATCCGCTCGACATCCATGCCCGGTCTGTCCCAGATTGTGGTGGAAATGGATAAGGAGATGAAGCCGCAAAAAATAGAGCAGGTGTGGGACAAGCTGCGGCGCAAGATCGCCGATGTGGAACCACAACTGCCACAGGGTACTACGGTGCCACGGATATATGATGACTACGGCGATGTGTATGGCATCACCCTGATGGTCACCGGCGACAATTTCGAATTCAGTGAATTGAAGCAGTACGTCGAAGGTCTGCAGCGTGAGCTGGAACTGGTAAAGGGTGTCGGCAAGGTTACCCTGTTCGGCGAGCAGCAGGAACAGATTTTTGTGGAGATTTCGCTGAAAAAACTCGCGGCGCTGGACCTGGATATGCATCGGGTGATTGGCTTCCTGAATCAACAGAACACGGTACTGGACGCCGGCCGGGTAACCGTCAATGGCGAGATGATGTTCCTGAGGTTGAGCGGCCTGGAGTTGGACATTGACCCGGTGATTCACGGCCGGGATAGCGGTCAGTTGATTCGGCTGTCCGATGTGGCGACTATCAGCCGCGGATACCAGGAAATACCGTCTCACCTGATGCGAATGAATAGCAAGCCGGCGATTGCCCTGGGTATTTCCTTTGCAGAAAAAGTGAACGTGGTCGAGGTCGGCCAGCTTATAGAGGAGCGACTGGAACAACAGCAGCAGTTTCGCCCGGCAGGTATTGCCGTGGAGAGCTTGTACAACCAACCCCAGGAGGTTGAAAAGTCCATTGACGGCTTTCTGCTTAACCTCGGCGCCGCTGTAGTCATTGTTATTGGAGCGCTGTTGTTGACCATGGGCTGGCGCAGCGGCCTGATTGTGGGTGCGACGTTGCTGCTGACGGTACTTGGCACGTTTATACTGATGAATATCGGCGGCTGGCAATTGCACCGGCTGTCTCTGGGCGCGTTGATTATTGCGCTGGGTATGCTGGTGGACAACGCCATCGTCGTGGTGGAGGGCGCCATGGTGGGTGTGACTCGCGGTGTCAGCAAGCGGCAGGCCTGTTATGCCATCGTGAACCAGACCAGGTGGCCACTACTGGCCTCGACTGTTATCGCTATTCTGGCGTTTACACCCTTTGGCCTATCGGACTCTGACTCCGGCCAAATCATGAAGGCGATGTTTTGGGTGCTGACCTATTCGCTGTTTTTGAGCTGGGTGCTGGCAGTGTCGCTCACGCCGTTTCTGGTTGATATTCTGATGCGCGATGTGGATATATCCGTTGAACCTGGCGGAGATCCCTACCAGGGCCTGGCTTATCGCATCTATCAAAAAGTGCTGGATATGGCGCTGCATTTTCGTTACAGCGTTATTGTGATCATGGTGCTACTGCTGGCGCTCTCGCTTTACGGTATGGGGCATGTCAAGAAAGCGTTTTTCACCGTTTCGAATACTCCGATGTTTTACATGGACATCTGGTTGCCTTATGGCTCTGATATTCGCAGCACTCTGCGCACCGTCGAGGAGATTGAAGCCCGTGTGCGCCAGCAGGAGGGTGTGGAGTTTGTGGCATCCACCGTCGGCCGGGGTGCGCCAACCTTTTTTATGACCTACATGCCAGAGAAGAGTTACGAGAACTTTGGTCAAATACAGGTCCGCGCCCAGAACCTGGAGGTGATGCGGGACATCATGCAGCAGCTGGACGCGCAGATGTATGAGCAGTTTCCGCAGGTTCTGCACCAGATGAAGCAGATGGTATTCGGGCCGCCTACCCGGTCCGAGATTGAGGTGCGCTTCCGGGGCGGCGACCCGGAGGTGCTGCGGGAACTGGGGGCTCAGGCAGCTGACATTATTCGCTCGGATCCCGCGGCCCGCAGCGTATATCTCGATTGGCAGGAGCGCAGCAAAGAGCTGGTTCCGATGGTCAATGAATCTGAAGCGCGGCGCCTCGGTATCAGCAACGAGGAGATAGCGAACAGCCTGAAAATCGCTTTCGGGGGCATGCCCGTTGGCGTCTACCGCGATGGCACACGCAAATTGCCCATACTGGTGCGACTGCCGGAGCAGGAGCGGGTAGATTTTGATCGTATTGAAAACCTGCGCTTGTGGAGCCAATCCCTGCAGGCATACGTGCCGATTCAGCAGGTTGTCGGTCGGGTGGATATTCGCTGGGGGGACAACCTGATTCATCGCAAGGACCGGCAGCGCACGCTCACCGTAATGTCCAGCTATGACAAATTCAGTGGCCAGACGGCAGAGCAGCTGTTTACGCGTATCAGGCCTGGAGTGGAGGCTATCGTGCTGCCGGCTGGCTACAGTCTCGACTGGGGTGGCGAATTCGAGAATTCCGAACGCTCACTGAAGGCGGCATTCGGCAGCTTGCCCCTGGCTCTCTTGCTCATGTTTGTGCTCACGGTTCTACTGTTCAACTCCATCCTCAGGTCCCTGGTGATCTGGTTGACGGTACCGCTGTCCGTGATTGGTGTTGCCATTGGCCTGCTTGTCATGAACCTGCCGCTGAGCTTTCCAGCAATACTTGGTATGCTCGCACTGATAGGCATGATCCTGAAAAATGGTATCGTCCTCGTCGATCAGGTCATGGTGGAACTGGACGCAGGGAAAGATACCTATAATGCGGTTCGTGACAGCGCGATCAGCCGTATGCGCCCTGTTTCGCTGGCTGCTGCGACGACGGTATTGGGTATGATACCTCTGGTGACCGATCCGTTTTTTGCCTCCATGGCAGTCACCTTTATTTTCGGCCTGAGTTTTGCGACATTACTAACGCTCATTGTAGTGCCGGTACTGTATCTGGCGTTTTTCAGGGTCGCGACACCTACGCCTTCGTCCACGCCGGAGCCCCAGGTACTTAAGTCAACAAAATCAAGTTGATAGAGTTAGTATGTAATTGGTTTTCCAGGTTTTTTCCGGGCCTCGATCGGGTCCGTTGGGAGATCTGCGCGCTCGTGCAGCCCGAACCGGTGTTACCGGTTTTGGTTCCCCGCCCGCTGGTGTATCCTAGCGCTCTTTTTCCGGTCTAAGGCAACTCCCTGCATGTCCTACCAGGTACTCGCGCGCAAATGGCGACCCAAGAGCTTTCGCGAAATGGTCGGTCAGGAGCACGTACTCCAGGCCCTGATCAATGCCCTGGACCACGATCGCCTGCACCACGCCTATCTATTTACTGGCACCCGCGGTGTTGGCAAGACCACCATAGCGCGTATTCTGGCCAAATGCCTGAACTGCGAAACCGGAGTCAGTTCAGAGCCCTGTGGTAAATGCTCCTCTTGTCTGGAGATCGCCGAGGGGCGCAGCGTGGACCTGCTGGAGGTGGATGCGGCCTCCCGTACCAAGGTGGAAGATACCCGGGAGCTGCTGGATAACGTGCAGTACGCACCCACCCGGTCCCGCTACAAGGTCTACCTGATCGACGAGGTCCATATGTTGTCCGGGCACAGCTTCAACGCGTTGTTGAAGACCCTGGAAGAGCCGCCTCCCCACGTCAAATTCCTGCTCGCCACGACAGATCCCCAGAAACTGCCGGTGACCATACTGTCGCGCTGTTTGCAGTTTAATCTGAAGAATATGCCACCCGACCAGATCGTCGGGCATCTCGGCAACGTGCTGGGCCAGGAAATGATCAGCTTTGACGAGCCGTCTCTGTGGCTCCTGGCCCGGGCAGCGGCAGGTTCCATGCGCGACGCGCTGAGTTTGACGGATCAGGCTATTTCATTCGGCTCCGGCAAGCTGGGCGAGGCGGATGTGCGCAGCATGCTGGGCAGCGTTGAGCTGAGCTTTATTTACAAGCTGATAGAAACACTGGCCGCTGGTGATCCAGCCGGCCTGCTGGCGATTGTCGCGAATATGGCCGAGCACGCGCCGGATTTTGAGAGCAGTCTGGATGAGCTCATCTCGATGCTGCACCGTGTGGCGGTCGCCCAGGCGGTGCCAGCCGCGGTAGACAACAGCTTTGGCGATGCCGAGAAGGTGGCAGCTCTGGCAGCCAGTATTACTGCAGAAGACACCCAACTGTTCTACCAGATAGCGATCAATGGCAAGCGTGATATGACACTGGCAAGTGAGGCGCGGGTTGGTTTTGAGATGGCCCTGCTGCGCATGGTGGCATTCCGGCCGGCGGCCGTGGTTGATGATAGTCTCAGCCCGGGTGATCTGGTACCTGTTGCTCAACCCGCCGAACAGACTGTCGCGCGGGAGGTCGACCCCCCGACAAAAAAGCCACATAGGGCGTCAGCGGCGCCCGATAAACCCAGTGCGCCGACGCCATTGGCTGCTGAAAAACCGCAGGGTGGGCAGAATAAGGCGACTGTCCCTGTGCCTCGCCACGATGCTCCGGCGGCGATAGCACCGGAGCCGGTAAAATCTCCCGAGGATAGTGTAGAGCCTTCACACCAGGCCCCGGGCGAGGAGACCAGCCAGGTCGCAGGGCTTTTCTCTCTGGATGACCTTGTCACCGCAAACTGGCATCAGTTGTTGGAGGAGTTGGGCCTGGGTGGAATTGTGTATACCATTGCCATCAACTGCGTATTGAGCCGTCGTGATGGCAACCGTTTGGCGTTCACATTGGATCAGGCGAACGCCGCGCTGTTCAACAAAGGCCATGTGAAACAGATTAGTAGTGCCCTGGAAAAACATTTCGGCCGTGAGTTGACCGTCGAAATCGAACCGGGGAAAGTACAGGGCGAGACACCCGCCCAGCGCCAGGAAAGATTGCGTCGGGAACGGCAGCAGGCGGCGGTGGCCACGATAGAGGCCGACCCTTTGTTGCAGGCACTGATCACGCGCTTCGATGGTGAGCTTGATCGCTCGTCTATTACACCGGTGGATACCAAGTCCACCCCTAGTTCTGAGGGAAGTCGATGAAGGGAAATATTTCAGACCTGATGCAGCAGGCCCAGAAAATGCAGGCCGACATGCAGAAAAAGCAGGAGGAACTTGCCAATGCCGAGGTGCACGGGGAGGCGGGCGCTGGCCTGGTGTCCGTTGTCATGACAGGCAGGCACGACATTAAACGCGTGTCGATTGATGACGCCGTGTTTTCTGAGGATAAAGAAGTGCTTGAGGATCTGTTGGCGGCCGCAGTGAACGACGCGGTGCGCAAGGTCGAGGCGCATAACCGCGAGGCCATGTCAGGTCTCACCGCCGGTCTCAACCTTCCCGGTGGTTTTAAGCTGCCATTTTGAGTTCTATGCTATGAAGTTCAGCCCCGCTCTGGAAAATCTGATCAATGCTTTGCGCTGCCTGCCTGGGGTTGGTCCCAAGTCCGCCCAGCGTATGACCCTGCACCTGCTGGAGCGCGACCGGGAAGGCGCCACAGCGCTGGCCGATGCCCTGGTGACGGCAGTTGAGCGCGTGGATCATTGCAGCCGCTGTCGTAATTTTACCGAGCTGGAGGTCTGTGAGATCTGTCTGGATAAGCGACGGGACAGCAAAACCATTTGTGTCGTAGAGACACCTGCAGATGTTTTGGCCATAGAGGAAAGCGGCGGTTTTAACGGGATTTATTTCGTACTGATGGGGCATCTGTCACCGATAGATGGTATCGGGCCGGCCGAGATCGGTCTCGAATCGTTTCACCAGCGCGTTGTGGATGAGGAGATCGCGGAGGTTATCCTCGCCACCAATCCCACGGTAGAGGGGGAGGCTACCGCGTATTATCTCACCGATATGTTGCATAGCGAAGGTATCACGGTTACCCGTATTGCCCACGGGGTGCCACTGGGCGGTGAGTTGGAATATGTCGACGGCTCTACTCTGGCCCATGCCATGACTGGCCGCAGGACGGTGAGCTGATGGAGTGGCAGTTGATTGAGTCCGATGAGGCGCTCCAGAGTGCGCTTGCAGAGGTGGCAGGCAGTACAGTGGTGGCGGTGGATACCGAGTTTATGCGCCGCAATACCTTTTTTCCCCAGGTGGCGCTGGTGCAGCTGTGTTTTGGCGATAAAGCCTTGCTGGTAGACCCTCTCGCAATCACTGATACCGCTCCCATGGCTGCGCTTTTGACCGACCCCCGGGTAGTCAAGGTGCTGCATTCCGCCAGCGAAGATCTGGAGGTGTTCAGCCGGTGGCTGGGTGTAGTGCCCGAGCCTCTTTTCGACTCGCAGCGAGCTGCGGCCTTGTTGGATCTCGGTTTTGGGCTCGGCTACAGCGCGTTGGTAAAACTGATTTGCGATGTGGATTTACCCAAGGGTGAAACGTGCTCGGACTGGTTGCAGCGCCCGCTGACAGAATCCCAGTGCGAGTACGCGGCCCAGGATGTGGCCTGGCTGCTTCCTGTGTGGCGCCATCTACAGGGGCTGTGCCGCGAGCAGGGCAAGGAAGATTGGGTCCTGGCCGATGGTCGGGACGCCGTAGAGAGCTTTAATACGGCCGGATACGATTACCTGAAGAGAATGAAGACAGCCTGGAAACTCGATTCACGGCAGTTGGCAACACTGGTGGCCGTGTGTCGCTGGCGAGAGGATACCGCCCGTCAGCGTGATAAGCCCCGCGGCTGGATAATCGATGACCAGGCCTGCATGCAACTGGCCCAACACAACCCGCGTAACCTGGAGGAGTTCAGGGCAAAAATTGAAATGGATTCACGCACCCTGCGGCGCAATGCGGACGCACTGTTGGATCTGCTCGCGGTGCAACGCGCGGTACCTGACGCCGAGTTGCCATCGAGGTTACCCGGCCCGCTTGACTCTGCACAGCGCAATCAGGTGAAGAAACTCAAGGCGCAGGTGCGCCGTATTGCCAGCGAGCTGTCTGCGGCTCCTGAGGCGCTGTTGCAAGCCAGGGATTACGAATTGCTATTGCGCGAAGCTTCCGGCGCTGAGCTCGACAGCCCACCCCACTGGCGTGGCTGGCGTCTTGATATAGTGATCTCTCCCCTGCGGGCAAGCATCGCGGAGATGGTATGAAACGGCGGTTGATAGAGATATTCAGCGGGGCGCACAAGGCAGAGGCCTACCTCTATGTAGACAAGGAGATCGGTCTGGCTGAGGTGCCGGAGTCCCTGCTTGCCCAGTTTGGTGAGGCGGAATCGGTTATGACCATGTTGCTAGACAAGGATCGCAAGCTGGCACGGGCAAATGCCGTGGAAGTCCTGGAGAAAATCGCGTCGCAGGGCTATTACCTGCAGATGCCACCCACCATGGCCGAGCTAATGGCCAGGGAGGGGAGTGGTGAGTGATTGGTGGCATGACAAAAGCCTGGCAGAGCTGAGCCCCGGTGAGTGGGAGTCCCTGTGCGATGGCTGTGCGAAATGCTGCCTGCATAAGCTGGAGGATGAGGACGACGGAGAGGTGTTTTACACCCGTGTACGCTGCCGTCATCTCGATGAGAAAACCTGCCGCTGCAGCGATTATCCCAACCGATCCGTGATGGTGCCAAATTGCATCCGTCTGGAACCCGGCACCGTCGGTGAACTGGATTGGTTGCCCAGCACCTGCGCCTACCGTCTGCGCTCACAGGGCGAATTACTGCCCGACTGGCATCCACTGGTAAGCGGTGATAGCGACAGCGTGCATCGCGCCGGCGTGTCAGTGCGCGGCCGCTCCATTTCTGACGAATATGTTCATCCCGACGGCTTCGACGAGCACATTGTCCACTGGGTGGAATAGGAGAGTACCGTGTTAAGCGAAAGTTCCTACATGACCGGCCTGTATGTCTATATCGGTGCGGCATTGGCTGTCATGGTCTATCTGGCCTGGTGGCTCTCACGTCATTGGCGCCCGGGTACAGTGGTGCTGTGCGTGTTGTTGGCGGGCGCCTTGCTGCTGACGCCGGCCTATCCCAGGGAGGGCGTCGAAACGCTTGCGCCGGCCTTGATTGTAGCGGCTTTTCAGTTGCTGACGGAGGGCCTGGACGGCGCCATGCATGCACTGCGCCCGCTGGCCTTTATGTGCGCGGCAGCCGTCGTGCTGACCCTGCTGCTGCGGCTCAGTATTTTTCGAAACAGCGGAAATGAACGCAGGCCGAAAGCCAATAAGCCGCCGCGCCCGGCCTGACCCCGGGTCGATATTCTATTGATAACTGGTATGCCAATAGGTACCCTGTCCGGCTTTCTCGAAGCGCAAGAGTGATGACAAAACCATGAAATTTGAAGGAACTGAACGATACGTTGCCACAGACGATCTGAGGATGGCAGTAAATGCCGCGGTCACCCTGCAGCGCCCGCTGCTGATCAAGGGCGAGCCCGGAACAGGTAAGACCATGCTCGCGGAGGAGGTGGCCCTGGGCCTCGGCAAACGTCTCATCCAGTGGCACATAAAATCAACCACCAAAGCCCAGCAGGGGCTCTACGAGTACGACGCGGTTTCGCGGCTGCGGGACTCCCAGCTCGGCGGTGACAAAGTCCACAACATTGCCAATTACATCAAGCGCGGCAAACTCTGGGAAGCCTTTGATTCCGATGAGCAGGTGGTATTGCTGATTGACGAGGTAGACAAGGCCGATATTGAATTCCCCAACGACCTGTTGGTAGAGCTGGATCGCATGGAGTTCTTTGTCTACGAGACTGGCGAAACGATCAAGGCGAAGCACCGCCCCATAATTATCATCACCAGCAATAACGAAAAGGAATTGCCGGACGCCTTTCTCCGGCGCTGTTTTTTCCACTTCATCAACTTTCCGGACCGGGACACCATGCGCGAGATTATTGGCGTGCACTACCCGGATATAGCCAAAAATCTGGTACAGGAGGCCATGGAAGTCTTTTTCGATGTGCGATCTATCCCCGGTCTGAAGAAGAAACCATCGACCTCGGAATTGCTCGACTGGTTGAAGTTGTTGATGGCGGACGACATACCCGACGAAATTCTCAAGGACCGCGACCACACCAAGGCCATTCCGCCGCTCTACGGTGCACTGCTGAAAAATGAGCAGGACGTGCACCTGCTTGAACGTTTGGCCTTTATGCATCGGCGGGAGAACAGGTAAGCCCATGCTGGTCAATTTTTTCCATGGGCTGAAAGATGCAGGGGTTCCAGTTACCCCCCGGGAACTACTCGATCTGATCGAAGGCCTGAAGCAGCATATTGCTTTTGGCAGCATGGACGAGTTCTATTACTTCAGCCGCACCTGCATGGTCAAGGACGAAAAATACTTTGACCGCTTCGATCGGGCTTTCGGTCTGCATTTCAAGGATCTCGAAGCGCTGGACGATGTGATAGAAGCATTGATTCCGGACGACTGGCTGCGCTCTGAGTTCATGAAAAACCTCACGGAAGAGGAGAAGGCGAAGATAGAGTCCCTGGGCGGGCTGGAGAAACTGATAGAGGAATTCAAGAAACGCCTGGAGGAGCAGAAAGAACGCCATCAGGGAGGCAATAAGTGGATTGGCACCGGTGGCACTTCACCTTTTGGCCAGGAGGGATATCACCCTGAAGGTATGCGAGTCGGACCCAACGGCCGCAACAAAAAGGCAGTAAAAGTCTGGGATAAACGCGATTTTAAGAACCTGGATGACTCTGTTGAGTTGGGTACGCGTAACATCAAGGTCGCTTTGCGCCGCCTGCGCAAATTCGCGCGCACCGGTGCGGCAGACGAATTGGACCTCGATGACACGATCAGTTCCACCGCCCGCAATGCTGGTTTTCTGGATATCAAAATGGTACCGGAACGCCACAACGCGGTGAAGGTGTTACTGTTTTTCGATGTGGGTGGTTCAATGGACCCACACGTCAAGGTTTGCGAAGAGCTATTTTCCGCGGCGCGCACCGAATTCAAGCACATGGAAAATTTCTATTTTCATAACTTTGTTTACGAGAGCGTGTGGCGCAACAATTCGCGTCGTCACAATGAGCGCACCCCCGTGCTGGATGTAATGCACAAGTACAGCCATGATTACAAAGTGATATTTGTCGGGGACGCCGCCATGTCGCCCTATGAGATCGTGCAGCCCGGGGGCTCGGTTGAACACTGGAACGAGGAGTCGGGCGAGCAGTGGATGCGGCGGCTACAGGAAGTCTATGACAAGGTGATATGGATTAACCCGACACCGGAAGAAGAATGGCAGTACACGCAGTCTGTGGCGATTACCCACAAGCTGCTTGAAGGTCACATGTATCCGCTGACCCTGAAAGGGTTGGAAGAGGGCATGAGCTACCTTTCAAAATAGGCCGCCGCGCACTTTAGTGCGGCGTACTTAACGGCTGCTGTTCCCAAGTAAGCCCGCATAGGCGATGAGGCTCGCCGTAATCGCCACATTGAGTGACTCCACGCCGTTGGCCATGGGGATGGACAGTGCGGTGTCTGCCATCGCCTGCACCGCTTCCGATACGCCGACACTTTCATTGCCCAGCACATACACACAGTGTCCGCTGGGTTTGTGGTCAAACAGTGACTCGGGGGCGTTAGCGGCCAGGATGGTAATACTGGCGCCGTGTTTACGACAGCTTGCAAGCGCCGCCGGTAATTCCGGGCAAATCACCAGAGGAGCCCTGTACAGGGTGCCCGCGCTGGCCTTGATTACCAATGGCCCCAGCGCAGCGTTGCCGCGCCGCGACCAGATGATGCCGTCGATCTCGCCGGCCGCTGCAGAGCGAATAATCATGCCGAGATTGGCGGGATTACTGATGCCGTCCAGGGCGAGGAACCGACGCCGCCTGCCGGTTTGAAAAGCCTTGCCCAGATCTTCCAGGGTACTGAAGCGAGGGCAGGCGATGTCCAGGGCTACACCTTGATCCTGTTTGCCATTTTTGGATATGCGCGCCAGTTCGGCGCGGCTGTGATACCTCACTTCCAACTGGCGTCGGCCGGCCTGCGCAATCACGTCGGCGATTATGCCGCCGCCCTTATTATTGTCTGCCAGGTGCAGGGTGTGGCACTGCAGGGACGCGTCCTGCAGTGCCTCAAGGGCGGGTTTGCGACCATAGATTGTCAGCATTTTGCTGAAATGCGCCTTCTTTTCACGGTATTCGGTGCTGTCAGCCATATCCAGCCCCTTCAGGAGACGGTCTCCTGGCCAGCGGCAAGCCGTGTGACCCGATCGGCGGATTCTTTCATGCGCGTAGCGATATCTTCTATCTGTGCACCGCTGATCGGCTTGTCGATCGACCCTCCGACAAAACACATTACGGGTATATCTTTGTCGACGAATACCGGTACCGAAATAGTGCTGACCTCATAGCGCGCTTTGGGGTCGATACGATCCAGGTGGTAGAACTCATCGCAGAGATCGAGCTGGAACTGGTTGGCCGTGGCCTCCAATGCAGCCAGGCTCCAGGCTTCATGCAGGCGTTTCAACTCCTCCATAAGTTTAACCTCGGCCCGGGTTTTGAGCGTTACCTCATAGCCGCGGGCACGAATGCCAATGGCTGCCACACGCAGTTTCTGGTCGAGCTTTTCATCGTAAGCGCCCCTGGCCTCGTGAGCACGGCTGAGCCAGGCTTCCAGCTCGCGTGCCGGGGAGAAGGCGGTGAAACAAGCGGCAATAGGCGCGGTATTGGGCAGGCGCAGGCCCAACTGAAAGGCGTCGATAAGGGGGGTGGCATGCCCATACAAGGCCAGTAGCACCTGGTGCAACTTGGATCGACCGGTGACGGCAAAGCCGATATTCAATTCACTCTGGAGGCCCTCCAGCTCAGGGCGCGCATATTCCAGTACCGGGAATTGGGCAAATGCGGCATTACCTGCTGCTATAATGGACGGCCCGAGGCGATATGCCTTGGTCTTGGGGTGCTGCACCAGAAAACCGTAGTTTGCCATGGTCGTCAGAATCGCGTGGCAGGTTGCTTTGTTGAGGTTAAGCCTGCGGGTCATCTCGGTCAGGCCAAAGGCCTGCATAGGATTGGCCATCAACAGGTCCAGAATGGCCAGTGCACGGGCTGTAGGTTGTGAAAATAGAGCCACTTTATTACTCCAGTTACGACTTGCAGGTGCTGGCTCACAGGCATCTCACCTAGAAAAGTCGGTATAATTTATTGTACTTAGCGGAGCATGGTAACGCCTCATGAGATCAGAATTCAAGTCGTACAGCCGACACATTTGCCGGGCCGCCATCACCCAGCCGGCGGGAGAAAACAGGACGTGAGGCCGGTGGGTGGAGAGGGTGCCTACACTTTGTTCAGCACTTCCGCTTGTCATTTGTGCGAAGTGGCGGAAGAGATGCTGGTAGCGCTGTGCCAGAAGCACCCGGATATCGTTTTTGAGAAGGTGGATATCAGTGATTCAGACATTCTGTTCGAGCGCTATGGCATGCGAATCCCCGTGCTCCGCAGCCAGCGGGGTGGGGAACTGGGCTGGCCGTTTACCGCTGCCCAGCTAGAGGCGTTTGTGCGCGCTTAGAGAGTTTTAGCTGTACTACTCGTCGCTGCCCACCCGGACTGCCAGAACATCGCGCTTGGCACCGTGCAACACACCATTGGCGGTAGAGCCCATGAGCAGCGCAAGGCCATGACGGCCGTGGCTGCCGACAACAATCAGGTCCGCGCTGAGTTCCTCCGCCTTGGCGTGGATTTCCACTTCTGGACGTCCCATGACGATGTGTCGGTGGGCCTCGTCGATACTGCTGCTCTCGGCAAAGCGCTGCAGCTGCTGGCTGGCCTGTTGGTAAATTTCATCCTGGATGCCGGAAAAGTCCATCGGGATGTCGCCACCATAGGCAAAGCTAAGGGGCTCTATCACGTGAATGATATGTAATTGCGCAGCCGCACCGCTGGCAACGGCGCGGGCTCGTTGCACGATCCGGCCGGAATCCTCGCTGAGATCGATTGCCACCAGGATCTTTACATAATCTGACATGACCTACTCCGTTATTGCTCGTAATTATGGAGCCATTTATAGCATAGAATGGCAATCGAGCAACGCCAGTGTACATACAGTCGTGCTCAGGGGCGTTGACCTGAATCAGGAATCATCATATTGACCTATTTACTAATCATTTTTGTCATTGCGGTCGCCTTGGCGCCGTTGTCGCATTTTATTCCCAGTAAGCGGCAGCGCCAGATTGCCCTGATGCGCGAATACGCCGCGGTGCACGGCCTGTTTGTCGAATTCAGGGGTGTGCCTGGCCGTGACAGGGTGCGGGCCCGCGATCGGGATGGCGCCGGGCGGGACACGATATATTACGGAAAACGCCTGCCACCGGTAAAAACCCGGGATTGGAAGGCGCAGGCCTGGCGCTTCGAAAATGGTAGTTGGGTAGGACTGGAACGCCGGGCACAAGTGCCGGCGGGATTGGCCTCGCTACCCGCGGAAGTATTGGCGGCCAGCGTGGATGAAGGCAGTTGCGGGATCTACTGGCAGGAGGTGGGCGGCGTTGAAAGTGTAGAGCTGATCCGGCAGGTTTTGGAGGTCTGGGCGGCAGAGGCGCGCAACTGAGAAACCCTGATTTAACTTGACCGGAGGGAGCTGGCACCTTATATATGCCACCTTTTCATTGGCCGAACAGCACGGCCCACACCCGTTTTTGGGTGCGTGACACGGGAAATTATGGGTAAATCATTAGTTATTGTTGAATCGCCGGCGAAGGCCAAAACCATTAACAAGTACCTTGGGCCGGGGTTTGTGGTCAAATCCAGTGTGGGTCACATTCGTGATCTGCCTACTGCGGGCAGTGGTAAAACCGCTGTCGATCCCAAGCAGCGCGCGGCTCAAGCGGCAAAAACCCGTAAAATGGCGCCGGAGAAAAAAGCCGAATACCAAAAAACCAAGGCGCGCGAGCAGCTGATCCGACGTATGGGTATCGACCCGGAAAACAGCTGGGAAGCCAATTACCAGATTCTCCCCGGGAAGGAGAAAGTGGTCAGTGAGCTGCAGAAACTCGCTGAGAATGCCGATGCCATCTATCTCGCAACTGACCTTGATCGCGAGGGAGAGGCCATCGCATGGCACCTGCGCGAGGCAATAGGCGGGGATGATTCGCGTTATCAGCGGGTAGTGTTTAACGAAATTACCAAAAAAGCCATCAAGGCAGCCTTCGAACAACCCTCACACCTGGACCAGAATCGGGTCAATGCCCAGCAGGCCCGGCGTTTTCTGGACCGGGTAGTGGGCTACATGGTCTCGCCCTTGTTGTGGGCCAAGGTCGCGCGTGGTCTTTCGGCGGGGCGTGTGCAATCGGTTGCGGTGCGCTTGCTGGTTGAGCGCGAACGGGAAATCCACGCCTTTGTGCCCGAGGAATACTGGGAGGTGCATGCCGACCTCATCAGCAAACAGGGTGACAAAGTGCGTTTCCAGCTGCGCAAGCACCAGGGCAAAAATTTCAGCCCCGACAATGAAAAAGACACCATGGCGGCGACCGCGGCGCTTGAATCACTGCCCTATGCGGTGAGTCAGCGCGAGGATAAACCTACCCGTTCAAAGCCCTCAGCGCCGTTTATTACCTCAACCCTGCAACAATCGGCCAGTACCCGCCTGGGTTTCAGCGTGAAGAAAACCATGATGATGGCGCAGCGGCTTTACGAGGCGGGCTACATCACCTATATGCGAACCGATTCCACCAACCTGAGCGGTGAAGCGGTGGCGGCCTGCCGGGACTATATCGGGCAGAAATTTCCCAAAAAGTATTTACCTGAAGAGGCGCGTCGCTATTCCTCGAAGGAAGGAGCGCAAGAAGCGCACGAGGCTATTCGGCCCTCCGACGTCAACGTGTTACAGGCGTCCCTCTCAGGTATGGAGCGTGATGCTGAGCGCCTGTACGAATTGATATGGCGCCAGTTTGTTGCCTGCCAGATGCCTGACGCCGAGTACACTTCGACTGTTGTCACGGTCACTGCCGGAGACTTCCAGTTGAACGCCAGAGGTAGAATTGTCAAGTTTGACGGTTACACCCGGGTGCAGATACCCGCCGGGCGCAAGGGAGACGACAGCGTATTGCCGGATATGAAAGAGGGTGAGGCGCTCACACTCGACAAACTGGACCCGGCCCAACACTTCACCAAACCCTCTGCCCGTTACGGCGAGGCAAGTCTGGTGCGGGAGCTGGAGAAGCGCGGTATAGGCCGTCCGTCGACCTACGCATCGATTATTTCCACCATTCAGGACCGTGGCTACGTGCGCCTGGAAAACAAGCGGTTCTATGCGGAAAAAATGGGCGAAATCGTTACTGATCGCCTGCAAAAAAGTTTTACCGAGTTACTGGACTACGGCTTCACCGCATCGATGGAAGAAAACCTGGATGCGGTTGCACAGGGCGAGCTCGACTGGCGTGAACTGTTGGATCAATTTTACGCTGAATTCTCCGGGTTGCTGGAGAAAGCAGGCGAGCCTGAACCGGCAGGTATGCAACTGAATGAGCCCACGATGACGGATATCGAATGCAGCAATTGTGGGCGGCCGATGAATATACGTACCGCCAGCACCGGTGTATTCCTCGGCTGCTCCGGCTACGCCTTGCCGCCGAAAGAACGCTGCAAACAAACCATTAATCTTACACCCGGTGACGAGGCTATCCGCGAAGATGCTGATGATGAAGCCGAGTCACGACTGCTGCGCACCAAGCATCGCTGCAAATTGTGTAACACCGCCATGGACAGCTACCTGATAGACGAAACGCGTAAGCTGCATGTGTGCGGCAACGGTCCCGATTGCCCGGGCTATGAAGTGGAAACGGGCAAGTTCAAGATCAAGGGTTACGACGGCCCCGTGATTGAGTGCGACAAATGTGGCGCCGACATGCAATTGAAAACCGGGCGCTTCGGTAAGTATTTCGGCTGCACTTCCGAGAACTGTAAGAACACCCGCAAATTATTGCGCAATGGCGAGGCTGCGCCGCCCAAGATGGACCCGGTACCAATGCCCGAACTGGAGTGCCAGAAGGTCGAGGATCACTACATACTCCGCGATGGCGCTGCCGGCATGTTTCTGGCGGCGAGCCAGTTTCCGCGCAACCGTGAGACGCGCGCACCTTTCGTCGATGAATTGTTGCCGCACAAATCCGAGATTGATCCCAAGTACGAGTTCCTGTTCAGCGCGCCGGTGCAGGACCCCGACAAAAACCGCGCCCAGGTACGATTCAGTCGCAAGACCAAAGAGCAGTACGTAATGACCGAGGTGGATGGTAAGCCCACTGGCTGGAAAGCTTTCTATGACGGCGGCAAATGGGTGGTGGAACAATCCGCTGGCGGCAAAGCCAAGCCGAAGGCTAAGGCAAAAAGTAAGGCGAAAACCAAGGCCAAAGCCAAAGCCAATACCAAGAGTTCCAAAAGCGCTTGAGTGGTGCGCGCGCCAGGGCAAACCATGAGCTCTACCTGGGGAAGATTGTCATTGCGGCCTGGCGTCGCGAACTGGCCAGAGAAGATGTGCCGGCGGCCACTCTGGCACAGGCCTTCCATGCGGGGGTGCGCAACCACCTGGTGGCTGCCTATGGTTGGTTTCTGCTTGTTGTAAGCCAGACGGAAGCACCGCCACACAGCCCGCCGCAGAGTTGTCAGGAACTTCCGCCGATGCCTGAAGGTCGAGTGTATCCTCCGGAAATAAATGAGTTTCGCCAATTGGAGGCCAGTGGTTGGCTGTTCGAGATGCTACACATTACGGCCGTCGACGTACCGGGTACGCGGCAACCAGGCAATCTGGCGTTATCTACGCAAAACGCGCGTGGCACCGAGCAGGTAGAGCATTGGCTGCAACAACTACAGGGTCTGTTTGAACGCATGGGCGACTCGCTGGACGAGTATTAATCAGAGCTGCCCTTTTAGTGAGGTGGCCGGGTGTGACTGCCCCTGTTAGAATGGCATCGCACATTCAGCAAACAGAGGTCAAATGAATGTCTGCATCTCTACTGGAGATTGTCGATTTGGGTGATGGAGAGATCGTACTGCAACGTGCAGACGACGACTCGGAACCCCTTGTAACTATCCGTTTTTCTGACGAATCGCGCATTTATATGATGGATAACGGGCTGGAGGTCGCCAAGGCGATGATCCAGGCCGGCATTCAGGCGGCTGCTGCGATTGCCGAACAGGGAGAACAGGAGACAGGCGAAGAGACCACGGTTTCCCGCATGCTGCACTAGCGAGAGCTGTCGGCAAGCTGCTCGCTGTAGTGATTCTGTATCCGGCGGCCGCTCGGAAATAGTGCTTGTGGCTTAATTACCGCGTCGCAGGATGCCGACGCTGATCCCCTCTATGGCGAAAGCCTGCTCTCGCAAGTTCACCTTGATAGGTTCGTAGTCCGCGTTTTCCGGCACCAGTTCCAGCAGGTGTTTCTGACCGGTTTTGTGTAAACGCTTGACGGTTACATCTTCCTCGATGCGTGCCACCACGATATCGCCGTTATTGGCCACGGGGGTGCTGTGCACGGCCAGCAGGTCACCGTCGAGAATGCCCGCCTCCATCATGCTGTCACCCTTGACCACCAGGAAATAGTCCGCTGTGGGCTTGAAGAAAGTGGGTGGCAGGTCGCAATAGTCTTCTATGTTCTGCTCAGCCAGCACTGGGTCACCGGCCGCCACACGACCCACAATCGGGATACCTGCGCTCTCGGGCAAGCGAATACCGCGGGATGCACCGGCAATCATTTCAATGGCGCCCTTGCGGGCCAGTGCTTTCAGGTGTTCTTCCGCAGCGTTGGCGGATTTGAAGCCGAGTTCCCGGGCGATGTCAGCGCGGGTTGGAGGGTAGCCGGTCTCGTCAATATGGCGGCGAACCAGATCCAGCACTTGTTGTTGTCGCGCAGTGAGCTTTTCCATCACGGGCACCGTGGTTATTTATACAGGTGCTGTGATTATATACAGTATATTGGTCCGCGCACAAGTCGTGCTGTCCCGGCCCTCAGGACAGCGGCCTTGCGCTAGAAGTCCTCAACCCCGTACATGGTATCGGGCTCAATGGAGTTTATCGGACTGTTCCAGTCCTCGGGGTGCATGGGCAGGTCCGGATCCAGCATATCATCGTCATCCAGCTCAAACGCCGTGCGCCAGTCCTCCGGAGCTTCAGCCCGCTGGGGCATCATTTCACGCCAGGCGTCGAGGTCAAGCTCTGCCACTTCACCATCCAGGTACTGGATTTCTATATTGAGTGAGTCGGGGTCCCAATCGACAACTTCAAACAGTGCATCAACCTGCACGTCTTTGAACCATTTGCCCGCAATAGGGTGCTGCATTTTCATTTCGAACGGCCTTTTTTTTCAGGGTTTACAGTTCAAAATAACACGTTGGTTCCGGCTGTCCATTATGTGAAATTGGCATATAGATCAGCGTGCAAATTACGTTTAGTGGGCTCCCAAATGTTTTCAAAAGAGATCAAGCGCTTGCGCAGGCTATCGAGAGTTGACTTAAGCCGGCTGTGGCTTTTATATACTCGTTCTCTGCTAAGCAGCATCTGTTCACATAGATAAAATGTCTAAAAAAAGCTTGCGCCCACGGTAATTGGTCGGGTCACAGGCGGATCTGGAGTATAGCAACATGAAACAACTGGGCATTATCGGGGGCACCGGCCTCAGCGAGCTCCGCGGGCTGCGAATCACAGCCGCACACGCGCCAACCACGCCCTACGGCGAGCCATCCGCTGCCGTGTCGGAGGGCACTCTGGGCGAGACCCGTATTTTTTTCCTGCAGCGCCACGGTGACAGCTCAAGCATACCGCCGCACAAAGTCAACTATCGCGCCAACGTCTGGGCACTGCAGTCCCTGGGTGTCAGTGAGATTGTCGCAATTAATGCGGTGGGCGGCATTGCCGCTGACATGCAGCCCGGCACCCTGGTAATACCCGATCAGTTGATCGATTACACCTGGGGCCGGGAGCACACCTTTGACGACGGCAGTTCGGGCCAGCTTCAACACATTGATTTTACCGAGCCCTACGACCGGGATTTGCGCGAGGCGCTGGTGTCGGTTGCTGGCGCTGCGGGAATTGCCTGCGAGGCCGCGGGGGTGCATGGCGTAACCCAGGGGCCCAGATTGGAAACTGCGGCGGAGGTGCGTCGTATGGCCGCGGATGGATGTGGTGTGGTGGGTATGACAGGAATGCCCGAGGCTGCGCTGGCCCGGGAGTTGGGCCTGGCCTACGCGACGATATGCATGGTGGTAAACCCCGCCGCCGGGCTGGGTGATGAGCCTATCTCACTGGCTATGATGCACGACATCCTGCAGCGCGAAGCGAGCGTTGTGGCTGACCTGCTGAAGGCATTGCTCGCGCAGCGCTACGGCAACTGATTGTCTTCTCCGGCAACAGGCTTCTGCTGCGCGGCGATCGCGCCCAGTTCCTCGGTGGTAATCGGTGTGAATTTGATGACCACACCCAGCAGTGGGTGGTCTATGTAGTGCGTTTCGTTACTCCGCATGCGCCGGATCTGTTCCAGTAATACCGCGTGTCGATAGGGATAGATCGGTACATTCACCTCACTCGATTCGCCACCCTCTCCTTCATTTTCACCGTCAATGCCCAGTACCACAGGTTCAGGCAGTTGTTCTATTGCGGTGGTGATATCGACCGGCTCCTGCTCTTCGATGATCAGGGAAGGGGGCCCCAGCGGAGGTGCCGGCATCTGCCATGTGCCGGGAAAGTAATCGCCCGAGGTGTTGAGCCAGAGATTTGTCTGCACATGCAGGTAACGGGAAAGGGACAGCTTGATGGTGCCCTGCAACCGCGACCATTGCTGTGTATCCCCACTGTGATCCAGCACGATAGGCAGGCTACGTTCCTCCGATGGCACCGGCTGAACCCAGGTTTCGTGGAACAGCACGGTATAGCGACCTCCGCGTTGCATCTGTGCGGCTTTGCCACTCAATTCCCGGTAATCCCCGGGCAGCAGAACAAAGGGACGGGGAAGGGCGAGTGGTTTGTCAGGGGCCGGTTCCGGGCTGGTGACGGCAGCACCCGGGGGCGGACCATCCTGGTAAACAGGCGAGGGCGGTACAGGGGCTGTCGGTTTGGTATTCGGTGTCTCCCTGGCGGCCTCGCTGGTTTGCCGCGGTACTGCGAGGCCAGAGTCACTATTATCCGCCGTGTCCGTCACCGCACCGGCCGAGAGAATGGTGATTATCTGGCGACCGTATTCGTCGACCACACTGTCGCCACCATATTTCGCAGCGTTCTCGACAACGCGAGCGGTATCAATTAAAAAGCGGGATGCGAGGGGGTAGGCGAGCGTTGGTGTCGCGTCCCATTGCTCGGCTAGCGCGGCTCCGCCGGGCGTCTCGGACGATTCGTTGGCAAATACCAGTAACTCCACCCTGAACCAGCGATCCTCCTGGGCGAGCATGGCAGGACTTGCTACTGAGGCGAGCAGGGCGAGGGCCGGGAGTATCAGTTTGTGGGTCGTGTCAGACATCAGGCGGCATTTTCCGTAGCGTCGGTGGCAAAAGATTCCAGAAGTTGTTCGACATACTCCTGGCGTTCAGTGTTATCAGGTAACTCGCGTTGAAAGCGCAAGCGGGTAGCCCCGGCCAGTTTATAGGCTCTTGGATCAGACTGGACGAGTTTTACGAGGCTGAGTGGGTGTACCCTGGTGTTGGTGTGAAAGTCGATACTACCACCCTGTGGGCCGGCTTCAATGGCGCGTATACCCAGCGCCTGGGCCCGGATGCGCAGTGCAGACACCTGGAACAGGTTTTTCACCTGTATGGGGAGCAGCCCGAAGCGATCGATCATCTCCACTTGCAGATCCCGCAACTCGCCGTCGCTTGCCGCCGCGGCAATGCGCTTGTAGAGAATGAGGCGGCCATTAATGTCGGGCAGGTAGTCCTCGGGAATCAGCGCTGGCATATGCAGTTTGATCTCCGAGCCCTGGTCCAGAGGGGCATCCACATCGGGAATCTCCCCGCGCTTCAGCGCAGCCACCGCCCTGTGCAACATGTCCATGTAGAGGCCGAAGCCCACGCTGTGTATCTGCCCGCTCTGCTCATCACCCAGCAGTTCGCCAGCACCGCGAATTTCCAGATCGTTAGTGGCCAGCAGGTAACCCGCACCCAGGTCGCCCGCTGCCTCTATCGCTTCCAGCCGTTTGCCCGCATCCGGTGTGATCGCTGAGCGGGGAGGGCACATGAGGTACGCGTAGGCCTGGTGGTGCGAGCGGCCAACCCGGCCCCGCAACTGGTGCAACTGCGCCAGGCCGAATTTGTCGGCACGCTCGATAATAATGGTGTTGGCGTTGGGGATATCAATACCGGTTTCGATAATGGTGGTGCACAACAGGATGTGATGTTGCTGGTGGTAAAAAGCGGACATCACCTGTTCAAGTTGATTTTCACGCATCTGGCCGTGGGCGACGGCAATGCTCAGGTCGGGTAACAACTCGCGCAACTTGCGCGCCGTTTCTTCGATGGTCTTCACTTCGTTATGCAAATAGTAAACCTGACCGCCGCGCAGGGTTTCACGCAGCACGGCTTCCTTGATCAGCGCGATATTATGCTCGCGCACGAAGGTCTTGATCGATAATCGCCGCGCTGGCGGAGTGGCAATGATAGACAGGTCGCGCATGCCGCCCATAGCCATGTTGAGGGTGCGGGGAATGGGGGTTGCGGTGAGGGTCAGTACGTCGACCTCCGAGCGCAGGGCCTTGATGGTTTCCTTCTGCTTGACCCCGAAGCGATGTTCCTCATCGATAATCAGCAGGCCCAGGTCGGCAAAGCGAAAGTCACTTTGCAGCAGCTTGTGAGTGCCTATCAGAATATCGGTTTTGCCCGCGGCAACCCGCTTGCTCACCTCGGTGAGCTCTTTGGCTGACTTGAAACGTGATATCACTTCCACTGTGACGTCCCAGTCGGCGAAGCGGTCACTGAAGGAGCCGTAGTGCTGCTGCGCCAGCAGCGTGGTCGGCACCAGTACCGCAACCTGTTTGGCGTTGCGTGTGGCGAGAAACGCGGCGCGCATCGCCACCTCTGTTTTGCCGAATCCGACATCGCCACACACCAGACGGTCCATTACTCGCGCGCTTTGCATATCGTCTATGACTGCATTAATGGTGGACTGTTGGTCCGGAGTCTCCTCGAAGGGAAAGGCTCCAGCGAACTGTTCGTAATCGTGCTGGAATGCGGTGAACGCGAAGCCTTCCCGCGCCTCCCGTCGGGCGTACACATCAAGGAGCTGGGCCGCGACATCGCTGGCTTTTTCACTGGCCTTGCGGCGGGCTTTTTCCCACTGGTCTGAGCCCAGGCGGTGCAGGGGCGCGAGGTCGGGGTCCGAGCCGGAGTAGCGACTCACCAGGTGCAGGGAGGCCACAGGCACATACAGCAGTGAACCCTGGGCGTATTCCAGAGTGAGAAACTCTGCCTCCTGGTCGTCTATCGACAGCGTCTGCAGCCTGATGTAGCGCCCCACACCGTGTTCCAGGTGAACAACCGGAGCCCCTTCCCGCAGCTCATTAATATCCCGGAACACATTGGCTACGGCCGTCTCTTCCTGTTGCTTGCTGCGACGCCGCCTTTGGGCAACCCGGTTGCCAAATAACTGGGCTTCACAGACCAGGGTCGGCTGGCCCGGGCCAAAATACATGCCGCGATCCAGCGGCGCGGTGCTGATGGCAAATTCCGCGCCAGAGGTAATAAAGTCCTGCCAGTCACGCGCTATGGGCGGGGCCAGGTCGTGGGCTTTCAGGGATTCCAGCAATATCTCCCGTCGGCCTGCAGATTCCGCGCACAGCAGAACCGGTGCGCCGTGCTCCGCCATGAACTGCACGAGGTGGTCCGTGGGCGATTGGTTGCGTTGGTCACCACCCAGGTTTGGCGGGGGCAGCGCGCCGGTCTGTTGATGAACCGGCGCGTCCGGGTTATAGCGCAGTTCCAGCACTGAATGCTTGCCGAGGATCTGGTACAACTCCTCCACCGGTGTAAAACAACGCGTCGGCGGCAGCAGGGGCCGCCGCGGGTCTATGCCGTACTCCTCGAACCGGGTGTTCACATCGTCCCAGAAATGGCTGGCGCTGTCGTGGTGATTGCCACAGGTAATGATGGCGGTGTTGTCGGGCAGGTAATCGAACAGGGTGGCTGTGTGCTCAAAAAACAGCGGGAGATAGTATTCGCAGCCGCCGGGACTGCGTCCTGCACTCACCTCGACATAAGTATGGCATTGGTCGGGGTCCACTTCGAACGTGTCGTACCAGTTCATCTGGAAGCGGGTGATGGCGCTGCGGTCCAGCGGGTACTCGCGAGCCGGCAGCAGATTGATAGCCTCCACCTTGTCTACCGTGCGCTGGGTCTCCGGGTCAAAGGTGCGCAATGTGTCCACCTCGGAATCCAGCAGGTCTATGCGGTAAGGCAGCTTACTGCCCATGGGAAAGATATCGAACAGTGATCCCCGCAGGGCAAATTCACCGTGTTCGTACACCGTCTCTACATTGCGGTAACCATTGCGCTGCAGGTCGCGCCGAAAGTTCTCGATATCCAGCCGCTGACCGGCCTCTAATACAAGACTGGATCCGGCGAGGTAATCGGTGGGGGCCAAACGGTGCATCAAGGTTGGAATAGGCACCACCAGAATGCCCGATGTCATGCGGCGCAGTCGATGCAGCGTACTCAGGCGTTCGGAAATAATGTCCTGGTGTGGCGAAAAATTGTCGTAGGGCAGGGTCTCCCAGTCCGGGAAAGCCAGAATTTCTACATCGTCCATCAGAAAAAAAGGCAGCTCCCGTTCCAGGGTCAGGGCGGAGCTGGTGTCAGCAGTAATCACCACCAACAGGCGATCCTCCTGGGCCAGTTCAGCGATGCAGCGTGCATCCGCGCTACCTGAGAAGGGTCCCAGAGCGGTGCGAGTAGCCTTTTTAGCAGGCCATGGCGTGTTTTTAATCAGAGAGGAGAACATAGATCCTGGGGTCGGTCGCTGCCCTGCAGGCGCGCGGTGATTTACATGCGGCGCTATTGTAGCGCCAAGCTGCCTTCCAGCTCCAGTGAAGAGAGCCCTGGCCGGTGGTAATTCGGGTAATCCCAACTTGCACCCCTTCGGTGCTCCGACGATAATACGCGACCCTAAACCCCTGCCCCTGACTAAAGGTAGCCCACAGTGACCGATGAACGACAGCGCCCCCGCCCCGATGATTACTTCAAGAACTGGAAAGAACGGGAAGCACTTGCCGAGGGCATGATTCCGCTGGTGGGTCGCCTTTCCCGGGAGAAAAACGTCAAATGTTACATCTACGGCAGGACGTTGGTTAATCGTTCCGTGCTGCAGATTATGAAAGACCATCGCTATGTGCGGCAGGTCGAGGGCAATGAACTATCGGAATTTGAAACCTACCCCGTGTTTACACACCTGTCTGAACTGGACCTGGGGCCTGCACATATTGATGTCGGCCGGCTCGCTGTGCGCTTTCAGGAGGAGGGGGCTGCCGCCGGTCTGAGCCTGGAGCAGTTTGTCGAGCGCGAACTGGCCGGGCTGATCGGCAACAAGGTGCGGCCGCTGGAGCAGCCACAGGACGTCGTGTTGTATGGCTTTGGCCGAATAGGTCGGCTTATGGCCCGCCTGCTGATTGAGAAGACGGACGGTGGTGACTGCCTGCGCCTGCGCGCTATTGTGGTGCGCAAGGGCAAGGCGCCCAACGACCTGGTGAAGCGCGTCAGCCTGTTGCGCCGCGATTCCGTGCACGGCGCATTTGACGGCACTATCCGGGTGGATCAGGAGCGCGAGTCATTCATTGCCAATGGCAATGAGGTGAAAGTTATTTATGCCGACAGCCCGGATAATATCGATTACACCGCCTATGGTATCAACAACGCCATTATCATTGACAACACAGGTGTCTGGCGCGACGAGGCCGGTTTGTCCCAGCATCTTAAGAGCAAAGGCGCGAGTAAGGTTATCCTTACTGCACCGGGCAAAGGGGATCTGAAAAATATTGTTGCCGGGATTAACAGTGACGCCATCGAGGATTCCGACACCATTATTTCGGCCGCTTCATGCACCACTAATGCCATAGCACCGCCTTTGAAGGCCATGGATGATGAATATGGCATCGCCTCCGGGCATGTAGAAACTGTGCACGCCTACACCAACGATCAAAATCTGACCGACAACTACCACAAGGCATCCCGGCGCGGGCGCAGCGCCCCATTGAATATGGTGTTAACCGAAACCGGTGCCGCCAGTGCAGTGGGCAAAGTGTTGCCGCAATTTGTCGGAAAGCTGACGGGCAACGCGATACGGGTGCCAACCCCCAACGTGTCCATGGCTATCCTGAACCTCACTCTGAAGCGGGAAACCACGGCAGACGAGGTGAACGAGTTTATGCGTAACCAGGCCCTGCACTCGGCTCTGCGTAAGCAAATAGACTACTCGGGCTCGCCAGAGGTGGTGTCCACGGATTTTGTCGGCTCCAGGCACGCGTGTATTTTTGATGCCCAGGCGACCATCGTGAACGGCAAGCAGGCTGTGTTGTATCTCTGGTATGACAATGAATTTGGTTATAGTTGCCAGGTGCATCGCATTCTGGAGCGGATGGCCGGTATTCATTACGCCGTATACCCGCAGGAAGCGTGATCAGGTAGCGCGTGTAGATCTTCCGAGCTGAAGCCGCCAGGACTGTTGGCCCGGGTTGACCCAGTTCGGAAAAACTTGCCCGGAATCAAAGAACTCGCTGTCCCTCGGTAGCGTTTTATGGAGCCATTCCGCTATAATGCGCGCGGTCTGGGTTCCATCATGTAACGGATGCACGTGTTCTCAGGGCGTTCGCCCACAGAACGGTGCCAGCTCACCCAAAATTGTTTAGTTTTTTGTAGGCAGATCGTATGGTCAAGATCAAGCGGGGCATGGACATACCCATCCAGGGTGCTCCTCAACAGCTTATAGCAGATGCACCCGCACCTCGCGCTGTAGGTGTGGTGGGTTACGACTATGTCGGCATGAAGCCCACCATGGAGGTGCGCGAGGGCGACAGGGTAAAACTCGGTCAATTGCTGTTCACTGACAAGAAAACCCCCGGCGTACGTTATACCGCCCCCGCCAGTGGCGTGGTGGCCGCGATAAATCGCGGCGCCAAGCGCATTTTGCAATCGGTTGTTATAGACATCGACGGCGATGAGGCCGAGGGATTTCCTGCGATTACGCCCGATGGCGTGGCCTCCCTGAGTGCAGCCAATATACGCAAACAGCTTATCGAAAGCGGCCAGTGGACTGCGTTGCGCACCCGGCCCTACAGTAAAGTACCTGCGCCTGACGCCGAGCCCGCGGACATCTATATCACCGCTGTTGATACACACCCCCTGGCTGCCGACCCGGTATTGGTCATTGCTGAGCAAGCGGAGGCTTTCAGATTTGGCCAGGACATTCTCGCCAAACTGACCAGCGGTAAGGTGTATCTGTGTAGCGCCGCGGGAGCGGATGTTTCCCCGGGTAAGGCAGCAAATATTGAAGCCGCACAGTTTGCCGGCCCACATCCCTCCGGCCTGGCCGGTACCCATATCCACTTCCTCGGCGGCGCCGGCGTTGAAAAAATGGTGTGGACAGTGGGTTATCAGGATGTCATTGCGATTGGCCGCCTGTTTCTTGATGGCCGCCTCTATACCCAGCGCGTAATAGCATTGTCAGGCCCGCAGGTTGAAAACCCCCGCTTGTTGCGCACCCGGCTGGGTGTTGACCTGCAGGCCCTGTGTGCCGGTGAACTGAAAGCCGGTGAAAATCGTATTATTAGTGGTTCCGTACTGGGAGGGCGCCTCGTTTCCGGTGCGACCTCTTATCTGGGGCGCTATCACAACCAGGTGTCGGTGTTGCTTGAAGGTCGGCACAGGGAGTTCATGGGCTGGTTGTCGCCTGGCTTCCACAAGCACTCCAGTCTGGGAATTTACTTCACCAGTTTCTTTGGTACCAAGCCGCTGGCCATGACAACGACAACCAATGGCAGTGAGAGGGCAATGGTCCCGGTTGGGAGCTATGAGAAGGTGATGCCACTGGATATCCTGCCCACCCATTTATTGCGGGCATTGATTGTGGGTGATACCGAATCGGCACAGGCGCTGGGATGTATGGAACTTGAAGAGGAAGACCTGGCCCTGTGCAGCTACGTGTGTCCGGGCAAGTACGAGTATGGTCCCATCCTGCGGGACAACCTGACTCGAATCGAGAAGGAGGGTTGAGGCGTGGGATTGCGTAAGATTCTGGACAATATAGAACACCATTTTCAGGAAGGTGGCCGTTTTCAAAAATGGTTTGCCGTGTATGAAGTGCTTGACACCTTCCTGTACGCACCTGACTCGGTAACCCACTCCACGGCGCATGTCCGCGATGGGGTAGACCTGAAGCGAATCATGATCACCGTTTGGCTCGCCGCATTCCCTGCAATGTTCTACGGTATGTATAACCTCGGCTTCCAGGCCAACAGTGTTATGCCGCCGGGGCAGGGCGTCGAGGGGTGGCATGGCTTCCTTGTCGAATTGGTGGGCGCTTATGACCCTCTCAGTCTCTGGGATTGCTTCTGGTACGGAGCGGTGTTCTTTATTCCCATCTATGCGGTGACATTTCTGGTGGGGATCGCCTGGGAAATCTTGTTTGCCATTCGACGTGGGCACGAGGTTAACGAGGGTTTCTTTGTTACCTCCATCCTGTTTGCCCTGACCTGCCCGCCGGATATTCCCCTCTGGCAGGTGGCTCTGGGTATCAGTTTTGGTGTGGTCATTGGCAAGGAAGTGTTTGGCGGTACCGGCAAGAACTTCCTCAACCCGGCTTTGACCGGCCGCGCATTCCTGTACTTCGCCTATCCGGCACAGCTGTCCGGTGACGCGGTGTGGACTGCCGTCGATGGCTATACCGGCGCCACCGCGCTGTCAGTGGTGGCCTCCGAGGGTATGACCGCGCTGGAGCAGCAATGGTCATGGATGCAGGTCTTCATTGGTTCTGTCCCGGGCTCCATCGGCGAAACCTCTACCCTGGCTATCTTTATCGGCGGCGCTCTCCTGCTGCTGACCCGCATCGCCTCCTGGCGCATTATGGCGGGTGTAATGATCGGCATGGTGGCGTTGTCGACGCTGTTCAATGTGGTCGGTTCAGACAGTAATCTGGCCTTTGCAATGCCGTGGTACTGGCATCTGGTCACCGGTGGTTTCGCCTTCGGTATGGTGTTTATGGCCACCGATCCGGTGTCCGCATCGATGACGGATACCGGCAAATGGTATTTCGGTATCCTGATCGGAGTGATGACAGTGCTGATCAGGGTGGTAAATCCGGCGTTTCCCGAGGGCATTATGCTGGCGATATTATTCGCCAATATATTTGCTCCCCTGATCGATCATTTTGTGGTTCAGGCCAATATCAAACGGAGGCTTGCCCGTGTCTAGCAACGACAGCAAAGCAAAGACCCTGATCGTCGCATTTTCGCTTAGCATTGTATGCGCGATTTTCGTATCCACCGCGGCTGTGGTGTTGAAGCCGGTGCAGGAGGTGAACAAGTCACTGGATCGCAAACGCAGTATTCTCGCGGCGGCGGGCATGCTGGAAGAAGGTAAAAGTGTTGACGAGCAGTTCGCACAGGTGTCCACCCGCGTAGTGGATTTACGCACCGGCAAATTTACCGACGATATCGACGCGCAGAAATACGACCAGCGCAAGGCCGCCAAAGATCCATCGGAGTCGGAGAAACTGTCTGCGGAACAGGATGTGGCGAAAATATCGCGGCGCGAAAATTACTCGCTGGTGTACGTGGTGGAGGGACCCGCGGGGCAGTTGGAGAAAATCATTCTGCCCATTCACGGCTACGGCCTCTGGTCCACGCTCTATGGTTATATTGCTCTGGAATCCGATGGCAATACCGTGGCCGGCCTGGGCTTTTCCGAGCACGGTGAAACGCCAGGGCTGGGCGGTGAGGTTGACAACCCCCGCTGGAAAGCGCACTGGCCGGGTAAGCAGGTGTATCGCGATGGCGACGTGGCGCTTGGCCTGATCAAGGGCTCCGTCGATTCTTCCAGTGCAAATGCCCCCTGGCAGGTGGATGGCCTGGCGGGTGCGACCCTGACCTCACGCGGTGTGACCAACCTGCTGCACTTCTGGTTGGGTGAAAACGGCTTTGAACCATTTCTCAATAATCTGAACGCCGGGGAGGCCTGACAATGAATTCCGTCAAAGAGATTCTTACCGGGCCAATTGTCAAAGATAACCCGATCGCGCTGCAAATTCTGGGCATCTGCTCCGCCCTGGCGGTTACCTCCTCGCTGCAAGTGACCCTGGTGATGTGTGTGGCGCTTACGGCGGTCACGGCTTTTTCCAGTTTTTTGATTTCCTCCATTCGCAATCACATTCCCGGCAGCATTCGCATTATCGTACAGATGGTGATTATTGCGTCCCTGGTGATCGTGGTAGACCAGTTCCTGAAGGCCTACGCCTATGCCATCAGCAAACAGTTATCGGTGTTTGTGGGCCTGATCATCACCAACTGTATCGTGATGGGCCGCGCCGAGGCCTTCGCGATGAAAAATCCGCCAATCCCCAGTTTTCTGGATGGAGTCGGTAATGGCCTGGGTTACAGCGTCGTACTGATTGCCGTCGCTATCGTGCGTGAGCTGTTCGGCTCCGGGAAGTTGCTTGGCATAGAAATCCTGCCGCTGGTCACCGAGGGTGGTTGGTATAACCCGAACGGCCTGTTGCTGCTGCCGCCCAGTGCGTTCTTTCTTATCGGTCTGCTGATCTGGGGCCTGCGCAGCGTGCGCAAAGAGCAAGTAGAAGAGCCGGACTTCAGACTGGCGAAACATACCGTGGCAAGGGAGGGTGTGTAAGTGGAACACTATCTGAGCCTGTTTATCCGGTCTATTTTTATTGAAAACATGGCCCTGGCCTTCTTCCTGGGTATGTGTACCTTTCTGGCGATTTCGAAAAAAATCCAAGCGGCACTGGGGCTGGGGATTGCCGTGACGGTGGTGCTGGCCATCACCGTGCCGGTGAACAATCTGATTTATACCTATCTGCTGGCCGACGGTGCACTCGCCTGGGCAGGGCTGCCGGACGTGGACCTGAGCTTTCTCGGCCTGCTTTCCTATATCGGTGTCATAGCCGCACTTGTGCAGATCATGGAGATGTTTCTGGACAAGTTTGTGCCCGCACTTTACAACGCACTGGGTGTTTTTCTGCCGCTGATTACGGTGAATTGCGCCATTCTGGGTGCCTCGCTATTTATGGTTGAACGCGATTACAACTTTGCCGAAAGCGTGGTGTATGGCGCCGGCTCCGGTGTCGGCTGGGCTCTGGCCATCGTCGCGCTGGCGGGTATTCGCGAGCGGCTCAAGTATTCGGATGTGCCGGACGGCCTGCAGGGATTGGGGATCACATTCGTGGTGGTGGGGCTCATGTCCCTTGGCTTTATGTCCTTCGGCGGCATAGATATATAGTGACCGGACACGAGGCAGGACTGTACTGATATGGATATGACAATTGTATACGGTGTCAGCATGTTCACCGTTATGGTGCTCATTCTGGTGGCTATTATTCTTGTGGCGCGCTCCGGGCTGGTGAGCACCGGCGACGTAAACATCGAGATCAACGGCGAAAGAACCATCACCGTGCCTGCAGGCGGTAAGTTGCTGCAGACCCTGTCCGAGGCCGATCTGTTCCTGCCCTCGGCCTGTGGCGGCGGCGGTACCTGCGCACAGTGCAAGTGCATTATCAGCGAGGGCGGCGGTTCCATGTTGCCCACTGAGGAGGCCCACTTTACCAAGCGCGATGCCGCCGAGGGCTGGCGCCTCAGCTGCCAGGCCGCTGTCAAACAGGACATGAAGATCGAGGTCCCCGAGGAAGTGTTCGGGGTCAAGCAGTGGCAGTGCACGGTGGTATCGAACCCCAACGTTGCCACGTTCATCAAGGAGCTGACACTGCAACTGCCCGAGGGTGAAAACGTCGACTTCCGGGCCGGTGGCTACGTGCAGCTCGAGTGCCCGCCCCATCACGTGAAGTATGCCGATTTCGATATCGAGCCCGAATACCGCGGCGATTGGGAGCACTTCGGTTTCTTCAAGCTGGAATCGGAGGTCAAAGAAACGGTTATCCGGGCTTATTCCATGGCCAACTACCCGGAAGAGCGGGGATTGGTGAAGTTCAATATCCGTATCGCCACGCCGCCTCCGGGCAGCACGGGTATTCCCTGCGGCCAGATGTCGTCCTGGGTATTCGGTCTCAAGCCCGGAGACAAGGTGACTGTGTACGGCCCATTCGGTGACTTCTTCGCCAAGGATACTGATGCAGAAATGGTATTTATTGGTGGTGGTGCCGGTATGGCGCCCATGCGCTCACATCTGTTCGACCAGATGAAACGCCTGCACTCCAGACGCAAGATATCGTTCTGGTATGGCGCTCGTTCCATGCGCGAGATGTTCTATCAGGACGAATACGATCAGCTGGCTGCCGAGAACGATAACTTTACCTGGGAAGTCGCCCTGTCCGATCCGCAGCCCGAAGATAACTGGACGGGCTACACTGGCTTCATTCACAACGTGCTGTTGGAGGAATACCTCAAGAACCACCCTGCGCCGGAAGACTGCGAATACTATATGTGTGGGCCGCCCATGATGAATGCGGCGGTTATCCAGATGCTCACCGAGTTGGGTGTGGAACCAGAGAATATTATGCTGGACGACTTTGGTGGCTAATGACCCCTCTCGCCTTGAAAGCCACTCGCGAGAGTGGCTTTTTACGTTTCTGGGCGTGCTTTGTTTGTGCCTGTTGGCGGGGTGTGTCGAGCGCGATCTTTCGATACAGCTGGCAGGCGAAACCATGGGCACCCGCTGGCATGTTACCGTTGTGCCGGGCGCGAACAGCCCCGATGCGGCCGTACTGCAGCAGGGAATCGAGGCGGTGTTGGACGATGTCAATGCAAGCATGTCGACTTACCGCAGCGACTCGGAAATAAGCCTGTTTAATGCATTTGAAACGGACCAATGGTTCGCCATCTCCAATGAATTTTATGCCGTGCTCTCAACAGCCCTGGCCATAGGTTGGCAGAGCAATGGTGCCTATGATGTTACGGTAGGGCCACTGGTAGATCTATGGGGCTTCGGCCCGGCAGGCCCCGTGGCTGCCCCACCTGCCGATGATATCGTGACCGACGTGCTCGAACGGGTCGGTCAGGAACATCTCAGGCTCGATGGCGATGGACCACGCTTGTTAAAACGTAGCCCGGTGGAACTGGATTTCTCTTCTATCGCCAAGGGCTATGCAGTGGATCGCATAGCCCAATGGCTGGATTCCCGGGGGGTGGATCGCTACCTGGTGGAAGTGGGCGGTGAACTGCGGCTTGCGGGTTTGAGTGGCAGAGGAGACCCCTGGCATATCGCTATTGAACGGCCCGACAGCAGCACAAGGGCGGTAGAGCAGGGCCTCAGTCTCACCGATGTCGGGCTTGCCACCTCCGGTGACTACCGCAACTTCTTTGTTATTGACGGACAGCGCTTTTCCCACAGTATCGACCCGCGCAGGGGCTACCCGGTGGCTCATGAACTGGTTTCTGTCACGGTCGTTCACCCCAGCGCGATGATCGCCGACGCGTGGGCCACGGCCCTGGTCGTTCTCGGTTATGAGGATGCTATGGCAGTGGCGCAGGAGCAGGGATTAGCGGTATATTTCATTCGACGGCAGGGCGAGGTGTGTGACGATAGCCACACCCCGGCGTTTGGGCGGTACCTGGAAACTGCTACCCATTAAACTAACGTGAGCCCAGCGGGCTCCGGAGACAGGACATGTCACTATTTCTCGTATCTGTACTGGTCATTTGCCTGGTGATGGCAGCCATGGCCGTGGGTGTTATGACTGGGCGAGCGCCTATCAAGGGCTCCTGTGGCGGCATGGGCGCCCTCGGTATTGATACCGCCTGTGAAATATGCGGTGGTGACCCGCAGCGCTGCGACGAGGAAACCCGCGACACAGAGGCAGGCGAGAGCAAGAAGCCCGAGCTGTTTTATTCCGCAGACAAGTAAACCCGCTTCTCTGATGCACTCGCGTGGCTCCATCCGCCATTACGCCCCCTTTATTGGTTTGCGTTACAGCTTCAGTCGCAAACGCAATCGTTTTACCTCTGTTATCGCCATGGTGTCCATGCTGGGTATGGTAATCGGTGTGGCCAGCCTGATAACCGTTTTATCGGTAATGAACGGCTTCGGCGGTGAGCTGCGGGGCAGGATACTGGCGCTGGTGCCCCATGGTTATGTCACGGGTGGCGACACCGGTATCGAGGAGTGGCAGGCTTTGAGTGCCCGCCTGCAACAGGCCCAGGGTGTGGTTGCCGTCTCTCCCTACATCAGTGACAAGGTCATACTCGCCAGTTCTACTAATATGCGCGGCGCGGTGCTCACAGCCATCGACCCGGCGCAGGAGCAGGAAGTGTCAGAGATTCCAGCTGCCATGGTGGCGGGCTCGCTGGAGAGTCTCGACGACGGCGGTTTCAACGTGGTGCTGGGTGCCTCGCTGGCGCGTATTTTACGACTTGGAATTGGCGATTATGTGGATGTGACCGTACCCCGGTTGACCGTGACTCCCCTGGGTGTGTTTCCGCGCAGTAAACGCCTGCGGGTAACCGGGATGTTCGAAGTGGGGGCGCAGCCGGATGGTTATCAGGCCTACGTCTCGCTGGCCAGCGGGCAAAAATTGCTGGGGCAACGTGATCAGGTAGACGGACTACAGGTGCGAACCAATGACTTGTTTGAGGCACCTGCGATAATGGCATCACTCGCCGAGTCCTTCAGCGGGGAGTATAAGGTGAGCGACTGGAGCCAGACTCAGGGCTCACTGTTTACAGCGGTAAAAATGGAAAAGGTGATGGTGAGCCTGCTGCTGCTCAGCGTGGTGGCTGTCGCTGCATTTAACATAGTCTCCACGCTTGTCATGTCGGTGGCAGAGAAACGGCGGGATATCGCCGTATTGCGAACCATGGGGGCCCGCGCCAGCGGCATCATGGTGATATTTGTAGCCCACGGAATTGGCCTGGCGGCGGTGGGAATATCTATTGGTGCAGTGATAGGGGTGGCGCTGGGTCTTTATATATCGCGTGTTACCGCGTTTATAGAAAACGCTTTTGGAGCTAAATTGTTCGATCCCAGTGTATATTTTATCAGCGAGTTACCGTCCGACCTGCAGTGGTCAGACGTGGCCGCTGTGGTGATAGCATCCCTGCTGCTCAGTTTGCTCGCCACACTTTACCCCGCCTGGCGGGCTGCGCGGATTGCCCCCGCAGAGGTGCTGCGCTATGAGTGATAGTGTACTGCACTGTGAGTCCCTGTGCCGGGTCTACGAGGATGGTGGACGAACGGTCACCGTGTTGCAGGATGTGGAACTTGATCTGGTCGCGGGTGAGAAAATAGCGGTCATTGGTGCATCCGGCTCGGGCAAGTCCACACTACTGAACCTGCTGGGTGGGCTGGACAACCCCACCCGGGGGCGAGTGCTGATGGCGGGCCAGGATCTCGCCACTCTGGATGAAGCCGCACGGTGCCAGTTGCGCAACAAGCGCCTGGGTTTCGTGTACCAGTTTCACCATCTGTTACCGGAGTTTGACGCCCGGGAAAACGTGGGCATGCCACTGCTGATTGCCGGTAAATCTCGCAGTGAGGCCTGGCGTAAAGCAGCAGAAATGTTGGACAGAGTTGGCATGTCGCACCGCCTCGACCATCGTCCCGGCCAGTTGTCCGGTGGTGAGCGCCAGCGCGTGGCGATCGCCAGGGCGTTGGTGGCGAGCCCGGACGTGGTACTTATGGATGAGCCCACGGGTAACCTGGACCCGCATTCCGCCAGCCAGGTACTGGAACTGATCGATGAGCTGGGCCGGGAGAGCGCCGCTTTTGTCGTGGTGACTCACGACCCGCTGATCGCTGCGCAAATGAATCGCACACTCGAACTGGACGAAGGCAGACTCAGGCAGCGACCATGAAGACCAGTGATCGTCTGCGAATCGCGCTGCGCTACACCTTCGCATTCGGAGGTGGCCATCTCTCCACCTTCCTCTCGGCGCTCTCCATGCTGGGCCTGGTGTTGGCCATCAGCCTGCTGATTGTGGTGTTGTCGGTGATGAACGGTTTCGACAAGGAAATGCGCGAGCGAATTCTCGGCATGGTGCCCCACATCACGTTGCACTCAGCCATTCCGATAGAGGATTGGCCTGCCCAGGCGCAGAAAATTCTGCAGCATCCCGATGTTATCGAAGTCACACCGTTCACTGAATTTGATGCGCTGTTTATGCGCGGCAGCAGTATCGAGACTGCCAGAGGGGTCGGTATTGATGCCAGAGACCCTGCTGTTGTTGCCCGGTTGTTCGGCAAACTGACTGAACAGGAGGTCAGTGAATTTCAGCGAGACCCCGCCAGCCTGGTACTCGGTGTCGGCATTGCTGAGCGCCTGGGTGTAGCACCGGGGGATGAGTTGACCATGATCGTGCCCGCCGCGGAATTCGGGCAGGGTTCCCGGGCAGCGCAGTTTGAATCGGTGCGGCTGGCTGCCGTGCTGGAAACGGGTACCGAGTTGGACCAGGTTGCCGCTCTGGTGCCGCTCGCAATGGCCTCAAGAGTGGCCGGCTTGGGCACGGCGGTCAGTGGCCTGCGCGTAGCGACCTCCGATCTTTTTGATGTTTCGCGCATAGGCTGGGAACTGATGAACAATATGCCCCCCGGCTACTACGCCACCAATTGGATGATGACCCACGGCAATCTCTATTCGGCAATACAGCTGTCGCGCGACCTGGTAACGGTGTTGCTATTTTCCATTATCGCAGTGGCGGCGTTCAATGTGGTTTCCTCGCTGGTACTGGTGGTATTCGACAAGCAGGGCAATATTGCGATCCTGCGCACGTTGGGCGCGGCGCCACGGGATATCGCGATTATATTTGTGCTGCAGGGCGCGATGATCGGTGTGGTCGGGGTCGGGCTCGGGGCTGCACTGGGTGCTCTCGGAAGTATGGCGGTGCCGCGGCTGGTGAGCAAACTGGAAGAGGTACTGGACATTAACTTTCTCAGCACTGACGTGTACCCGGTCTCCTTCCTGCCGGTGGATTTATTGCTGCAGGACGTTCTGGTGGTGGGTGGAGTCGCGTTCACCATGTGTGTGGTGGCCGCTTTCTACCCCGCCCTGCGGGCATCGCGCCTCGCACCGGCGATGATTCTTAACCAGGACAGAAATTAAGCGGGTGCCCGGCAAATAGAGTTGCCCTGGAAGCTGCCCCGGCTAATTGGACTCCGCTTTTTTCGCCAACCGGTTTGCGCGCCGTGTCTTGCGTTCGCGCCAATGCACGGCTACCCGCCATCGCCAGGCCATGCTCACCACGAAGTAACCCAGGCTGCCGGAAAAAAGTCCACACATAAAACATCCCAGCAGGAATGGCCGCCAGATATAGGACAGTTGGCCGCTCAGCCACTCATAGCTCAGCTCAAACTCCATGGTGTGAACCGGCACGCCCATAATTAGCGCGCCAACCTTATAGGCAATAAAAAACAGTGCCGGCATGGTCAGTGGGTTGGTAATCCACACCAGGCAGACCGACAACGGGAGATTGCAGCGAAACAACAGTGCCAGCAGTGCCGCTACCACCATTTGAATGGGAATGGGCATGAACGCGACAAACAAGCCCACAAAAAAAGCCATGGAGGCGGAATAGCGATTCAGATGCCACAAGTTGGTGGCATATATCCAGTCGCCCAGAATGGCAAGAGATTTGATCTCACGTATCCGGGCGGCGCTGGGCATTAATGATTTGAGGGTTTTTCTTGCCATGTAGTGAGTGGCCGAATGTGCTCTGTCGTTCCCTGATGAGTTGTGATCCACTGGATTTGCTGCGGTGCCCTGGCAGACCCAATGGGCGTCGTGTTCGCCGCGGTTTGCGACATTATGCCTTTAAAGTGCCGGGTACTCTAGATGAGATCATGGATGATCGGGATGGTGCTTGGTGTGCTGCCTGCGCTGGTATTGTCTGACTTGCCCCCAATGTGGCTATCACTGCTCCTGGGTACTGCCGCCGGATTGGGTTTGCTGCTGTGTAGCGCTGGGTGGTGTCGGTTTTGTTCCGGATTGGCGATGGGTTTTGCTCTCGCACTGGTGCACGGTCAGTTCCTTTTGGGCGCACGTATCAGCGCACAATGTGAGGGCCAACCACTGGTGGTGGCTGGTGTCGTGGCATCATTACCACGCAGCAGTGACTTTCCCGACGGTGGCCACAGGCAGCGCTTTGAGTTTGCTGTTGACAATCTTGAGCCAAGGCACTGCAGCGGCCCGCAGCGCATTCTGTTGTCCTATTACGGTACCGCAAACGTGCGGCCGGGGGACAGTTGGATCTTCCCCGCGAAGCTGAGCAGGCCCTGGGGCCTGGCAAATCCCGGTTCTTACAATTTACAGGCGTGGTACGCGCAGACCGGCATCGACGCGGTGGGCCATGTGTCGGGAGGGCCCGGCGTCCGACAGCAACGACCCCCGGGCGCCGCCAGTGTTCACAACAGATTGCGGCAGCGCATCGCCGAGCGCATTTACGCGCTGCCGCTGCCGCCCTCCGTAACGGCCATACTGGCGGCCATTACGGTGGCCGACAAGAGCGGCATTAACGCTTCGCTCTGGGCTCTGTTTCAAACTTTTGGCGTCAATCATTTGCTGGTGATCTCCGGTTTACATGTGGGACTGGTCGCCGCCGCCGCGTTACTACTGGGCAAGTTACTGCAGCGCCTGCTGCTGCTCGCCGGTGTCTCGGCCTTGTGGCTACCCGCATTACTGGCGCTGTTTTGCTGCTTTGCTTATACCGCACTGGCGGGCTTTTCAGTGGCCACCCAGCGAGCACTGCTGATGTTGTCGTGCTTTCTGCTGGCAGCGTTGGCCGGGCGCAGTGCTGGGTCTGCACACAATCTGCTGCTGGCCGCTGTGGTGATTCTTACTCTGAACCCCTTGGCTGCACTGGGAAGCGGTTTTTGGCTGTCCTTTGCCGCTGTGGCCGCGCTTTTGTGGCTTGCCCTGTGGCAGCGTGGCATGTGGGCTGGCTGGCGCTTGCTATCTACCCACGTTTTTATGTCGCTGGTTATGTTGCCCCTGGGCGCCTGGTGGTTTGGTGGCAGCAGCCTGGTGGCAGCGCTGGCGAACCTTGTTATGGTGCCGCTGATAGGGTTCTGGGTGGTGCCGCTGGCGCTGTTGGCCGTGCTGGCCCTGTTTTTTTTCCCGGTTGCCGAAATGTTACTGTGGCAGTTGGCGGCCTGGCCATTGGAGCAATTACTTCCGCCGGCAGAGTCGCTGGCGGCCAGCACTGGAAGCTGGATTTACTATCGGCTGGCTCCCACCGTGTCGGATATCACCCTGGCGTTGGCAGGAGTTTCATTGATCGCGGTGCGAAGCCCAGTGTGGGGGAGGGGGCTGGCGCTGCTGCTTTTAGTGCCGCTGCTGCTGCCAACGCAGCCGGTGGTGGTAGCTGAGCCGGTGCAGGGCGACGGCAAGGAGTCAGCCCTGCAGGTGACAGTGCTGGACGTAGGGCAGGGTACAGCGGTGATCGTGCGCAGTGGCGCCCGGACGCTGGTGTACGATACCGGGGGCGGCGACCCCGCCGGAGCCAATATGGCCAGCGCAGTGATATTGCCCTATTTGCGTCACCTGGGCATAGCAGCCATTGATACTCTGGTAATAAGCCATCCGGATAATGACCACAGCGCCGGCGCCGCGACACTTGTCGCGGATATGCGTACCTACGAGGTATTTTATGGCGGCGACGGCGCTGCCCTGGCCGGGGGGAAACCTTGTCTTGCGGGACAGGCCTGGCGCTGGTCAGACGGCCCGACATTCCAGTTTATTGCGCCCATGGACAACGCGCCTCGTTCCAGTAATGACAGCTCCTGCGTATTGATGATCTCGGCAGCCGGCCACCGTTTGTTACTGACGGGCGATGTGGAAAGCGGTCAGGAACGAAACATGGTGCGATTCTGGAGAGAAGGAATGACGGCTGACTGGCTGCTGGTGGCGCATCACGGCAGCCGCACCTCATCCTCTCTCGCCCTGCTCAAGACCGTACGCCCGGGTATCGCCGTTATCAGCAGCGGCTATGCGAATCGGTTTGGACATCCGCACCCGGATATTGTGCGACGCCTGCAGGGGGCGGGCGCCACGGTCTATGGCACCGCCAGCGGCGGGGCGCTGGAATTTATCTTTGCTTCCGGCTTGCCGGTACAAGTACACCAGCGGCGCCAGCAAGTTCGCCGTTTCTGGATGTAATCTCTTCTTACCCCTGCACCGGGTGGGTATACTGGTGGGATTACAAAAAAAGCAAGGGGGAGAGTGCTTGTGCTTGAATTGGTAACGACCGGCGGCTGGGTGATGGTACTGATATTGCTGTGCTCAGTTATTGGCCTGGCGATTTGTGTGGAGCGGCTCTACACACTGAACCCCAGGAAGATCGCGCCTCCGCATTTGCTCGCCACTGTGTGGAAACAGCTGAAGGCGGGGGAGTTGGACACAGAGCGATTGCGCAATCTGAAAAAGGCCTCGCCCCTGGGGCGTATTCTGGCGGCTGGGTTGGGCAATGCCTACCATGGCCGCGACGTGATGAAAGAGAGTATCCAGGAGGCTGCGGGGCACGTGGTGCACGATCTGGAGCGCTACCTCAATACCCTGGGTACCATCGCCGCTGTCACACCCCTGCTGGGTTTGCTGGGTACGGTGTTCGGCATGATCAAGGTATTTGCCGAAATCATGGCACAGGGCACGGGAAATGCCAGCGCCCTGGCGGGGGGCATATCCCAGGCACTTATCACTACTGCGGCAGGACTGGCCGTGGCGATTCCGGCGCTGGTGATGCACCGGTATTTTGTCGGCAGGATCGATGGCATTGTGGTGGAGCTGGAGCAGGAAACCATCAAACTGGTTGACGCCCTGCACAGCGAAGAGAACACGGAAGCCCGCTCTTGAAGTTTCGACGCCGACAATCTGAGGCGGTGGGTATTAACCTGACCCCCTTGATCGACGTCGTTTTCTTGCTGCTGATTTTTTTCATGGTATCCACTACTTTCACTCGTGAGACCCAACTGAGTATCGACCTGCCCGAGGCGGAGGGCACTGTAAAGGAAACCAGTGAACAGCAGATAGAGATTCTGGTGGACGAGGCGGGCACTTACCGGGTCAACGGGCACGGTCTGGTGGACAGCCACATGCGCACACTGCAGGCGGCCATTTACAAAATTTCCGCCGGGGATACCACCTTGCCGATGGTCATTACTGCCGATGCAGACGCGACCCACCAGTATGTTGTGCGCGCCATGGACGCCGCCGGCCAGATGGGTTTTGTACACCTGAGTATCACCACCAGGCAGCCTGCTGGATCCGATACCGGTGGCTAGATTTCGCGACCTGCCGCAGCGCCAATCCGGTGATCGCGGCATGAGCGATTGGCAGATCTACCGCCGGCTTCTCGGCTATGTCGTTCCCCATTGGCAGATGTTCTGTCTCAGCCTGCTGGGCTACCTGTTGTATGCCGGTGGCAATGTGTTACTCGCCGATCTGATGCAGTTTTTGCTGGACTCCCTTGATGATTCTGCGAAAACCGGTAAGGGCATTGTCGCCGGTGTGGCCTATGCACTGTTTGACACAAGTGAACTGGATCGGGTGCAATTTGCCCGTATTGCAGTACCGGTGGCGATGGTGAGCATCGCCTGCGGCCGGGCAAGCGGTTTTTTTCTGGGCAACTATTGTATGAACCACGTGGCCCGCAGCTTGATACACACACTGCGCTGCGAGGTGTTTGATCGGATGCTTGTTGCCCCGGCAGCCCACTACGATGCGCATAACCAGGGCGCGCTGATCTCTCGGGTCACATTCAATGTCGAGCAGGTGACCGGTGCGGTCACCAAGGCCTTGAAGGTTGTGGTGCGCGAGGGGCTCACCGTTATCGCGCTGGCCAGTTACATGCTTTATCTGAACTGGCGTCTGTGTCTGGTTTTTGTTGCCGTGATTCCTGTGATCGCGGTGGTTGTCAGTTTTGTCGGCAAGCATTTTCGCCGCTACAGCAGGCGCATACAGTCGTCCATGGGGGATGTGACCCAGATATCCGCCGAGAGTATCAGCGGTTATCGGGAAATTCGGGTTTTTGGTGGTCAGGCCAGTCAGCAAGAACGGTTTCGTCAGGCCAGTCTGTACAACCGCGCACAGAACCTGAAACTCGCCTTCGCCGAAGGGCTGAGCACGCCTGTTATTCAGACGCTGTTGGCGATCGCCCTGGCAACCCTGGTGTGGTTTGCCCTCAGTCCAAATATATTGCAGGGCTTTACCGCAGGCTCTCTGGTGGCGTTTCTCACTGCTGCCACACAACTGGGTAAACCCATACGGCAGCTGAGTGAAATTCAAAGTGATATTCAACGCGGCCTGGCGGCTTCCGAGGATATTTTCGTGCAGCTGGATCTGGAAGCCGAAGCGGATAATGGCCACTATGCAGTGTCGCGGGTGCGCGGTGATATCAAGGTTCGAGGTCTGTCTTTCTCCTACCCGGCAGACGACAGGCTGGTGCTGAAGAATGTATCCCTGGATATCCCGGCGGGCAAAACGGTTGCCCTGGTCGGCCGTTCAGGCAGCGGCAAGACCACGCTGGTGCGCTTGCTGGCGCGCTTTTACCCAATAACACAGGGCGAAATCCTGCTGGATGATGTGCCGGTTTCGCGCTACACGCTGGCGAATTTACGCGAGCAGTTGGCGATGGTGTTGCAGCCTGTCACCTTGTTTCACGATACGGTCTACAACAATATTGCCTACGGCTCGCTGGCAGATGCCGACGAAAAATCGGTGCTGGCGGCTGTCGAGTCGGCCTATGCCAGGGAGTTTATTGAAGCATTACCGCAGGGTATTCAGACCACCCTGGGAGATGATGGCGGCGGGCTGAGCGGCGGTCAGCGCCAGCGCATTGCTATTGCCCGGGCGATACTCAAGGACGCCCCGGTTCTCGTTCTGGATGAGGCCACGTCGGCGCTGGACAATGCGTCGGAGCATCGCATACAGCGCGCGCTGGATAATGTGATGGCCAACCGTACCACACTGGTTGTTGCCCACAGGTTGAGCACGGTGGAGCATGCCGACAGCATAGTGGTAATGGACGGAGGCAGCGTGGTCGCCTGTGGCAGCCATCAGGCATTGCTGGCAGAAGGCGGGCTGTATGCGCAACTGTATCAGCAGAACTTCGCCGATTGATGGCACCGCTGCGTGAAACACTCGTGCGGGCCTGGTATTGCGGCGCCTGGTGGCTGCTGTTGCTGCGACCGGTGGAGGCGGTGTTCCGCTGCGCTGTGGCTGTGCGCCGGGGCCTCTACCGCAGTGGCTTAATGTCTACTTATAGAGCGCCTGTATCCGTGGTTGTGGTGGGCAATATCACAGTGGGTGGGACCGGCAAGACACCTGTTGTTATCGCCCTGGTTGAGAGCCTGCAAAAACAGGGTGTGCGGGTGGGAGTCATCAGCCGGGGTTATGGCGCGCTGGGGCTTGTTGCGCCCCTACAGGTTACGGCGGATAGCAACGCGGCACAGTGTGGCGATGAACCGCTGTTGATCTACCGGCGTACCCGCTGCCCCTGCTGGGTAGCGCCATCGCGGGCGGCGGCTGCCCAGGCGCTGCTGGCGGTGGAGGAAGTGGACCTTCTTATCAGCGACGATGGCCTGCAACACTGCGCGCTGGAGCGCGATATGGAGATAGTGCTGCTGGACAGTGAGCGCGGTACCGGTAATGGTTTCTGCCTGCCGGCGGGCCCATTGCGGGAGTCCGCCGTGCGGCTGCAAACCGTGGACTATGTGCTGTATCGCAATGGACCAGACCCCGGCCACGCAGTGCAGTATGTCAGCACCGGATTAATTAACCTCGCCAGCGGGCAACAGCGCCCGGTAAAGCCTACAGAACTTGTCCGGGACGTTCACGCGGTAGCGGGCCTTGGGCAACCGGCTCAATTTTTCGCAAGCCTTCGCAGCCTGGGTTTTACGGTGGCAGAACATCGCTTTCCTGATCATCATAATTACAGCGCGTCAGATTTTGTCGGGATGCAGGATAAGCCGATTATCATGACCGAGAAGGACGCGGTAAAATGCCGGGGTCTGGTAGGCGATAATGCCTGGTATCTCACCATAGATGCGCAACTTCCCGCGGCAGTCACCAGCGCTGTGCTCGCGCTAGCGCGCAACTGATCACAACACGGAGTACGCATGTCATATATTGTTGTCATCCCCGCTCGCCACGGTTCCACGCGGCTACCGGGTAAACCGCTGCTCGATATTGCCGGCAAGCCGATGGTGCAGCGCGTCTGGGAGCAGGCGCGTATGAGCGCCGCCAGCGAGGTGGTTATTGCCACCGATGATCGGCGTATCTTTGATGTCGCCGAGGGCTTCGGCGCCAGGGTTTGTATGACTGCAATGGATCACCCTTCCGGCACCGATCGTCTGCAGGAAGTAGCAGCACAGCTGGGTTGGACGGATGAGCAGATCGTGGTCAATGTGCAGGGGGATGAACCGATGATTCCACCGGCGGTGATAGACCAGGTTGCCGCCAATCTGGCGGAGAAAACGACGGCGGGAATTGCCACGCTGTGCGAGGGTATTGATGCCTTGCCGGAGCTGCTGGATTCGAATGTGGTAAAAGTCGTGTTTGATAAAAACGGTATGGCACTTTATTTCAGCCGCGCAACGATTCCCTGGCCCAGGGAGCAGTTCAAATCCGGGCAGCAGGCCATGCCGGCGGAAGGGCGCTGGTACCGCCATATCGGCATTTATGCCTACAGAACAGCCTTCCTGCATGAATACGTCACCTGGTCGCCGGCACCACCGGAGCAGCTGGAACAGCTGGAACAACTGCGGGCGCTGTGTAACGGTGTTAAAATTCACGTGGCGCCGGCGCAGGAAAAAGTGCCTGGCGGCGTGGATACCCAGGCTGATCTTGATACTGTGCGGGAGCGCTTTACCAATGCTTAGGCGGACGGGGTCGGGGTACCACCATGCTGAGCCCGCTCATCAGCGGAGTTTTCGATGCTAAAAGCCCTGTTTCTGGATATGGATGAAACGCTGTGTGATACCTCTGCTGCCAATGAACAGGCCCGGCAGTTAATGGCGCGGGCCACAGAGCAGCAGTACGGCCCGGCATTCGACGGCGAGGCCTTTGCCGATGCCTATGTTGCCGGGATCTACAGGCATTGGAGCGACGACCACCGCGCGCGCTATATGCCCATTATCGAGCAACAGGGGGAGGGCGCGTTTCGCCTGCAGTTAATCTCTGACTTGTTGGCGCAGCAGGGTGTGACTGAGGTGAGTACAGAGCGTGCGCGCGCCTTGCAGGATAATTTCGACAACGACCGCCTGGCGGCTTTCCACTTCTATCCCGGCATCGTGGAGTTTCTTGCCGAGGCGCGCAAACTGTTCACCCTGGTGGTGATTACCAATGGGCCGGAGTTTTCGCAAATCCCCAAGATTGAGGCGGTAAAACTGGCCGATTATGTCGATCACATTATCATCGGTGGCCAGGAGCCGGAGCAGAAGCCGGCGCGCTCGATCTTTGACAAAGCGCTAAAGCTCGCCAACTGCGAAGCCCATGAAGCCATCCATGTAGGAGACAGCCTGGCGGTCGATATCGCAGGCGCCCACGACAGCAGCATTACTTCCGTCTGGATTCAACACCAGCAACCGCTGGATGCCGAATTGGGCATCAACCCGCACCACACCTTGCTTCACCCCAGCGAAATACCGGCGCTTATTCGCGAGTTACACCAGAGCTGACTGTTTAGGGGGTATACCAGATCGGCGAGGTATAGGCTCTTTCCTGCAGCGTGGCGGGGCCCTCGAAAGGGGTTTCTACCCCCAGCGCAATGGCGTCCAGTTGCGAGTGGCGCACGGTGGGAATTTGCAGTACACGTGCATAGTAGAAAGCGCTTTTTTCGGGATCGAATTCCGGGTCAATCCAGAAGGTGGCCAGCTCCGCATCGCCGATGGTATTGGCCGTTTTACCTGTTGAAATATTTGCGGAGTTGCCCACCGGCGGCAGCCTCCCCTCAGCAGTGAGCTGGCGCTCCCCGGCCCAGGCAACATTGAATATTTTTTCTTGTGCCTGGCCCGCGACGTCGGTCCAACCCTTGATGATTTGGATGCGATCCAGATTGTGGTCGATTGGGCCCCTGCTTGCGCGAACCAGAAAACCCGGCGCAGCGCCTGCGGGCGCAGCGTTCAATTCGCCACCCATGGGCACGCCGCCAGCGTAGCCAATACTGGCCAGATCTGCCGATTCAATATCGTCCTTGGTAAAGTTCCAGCCACCGAACAGGCGGACCTGCATACGAGGGCCCGTTGTAGCGTAGGTTTCCCTGCGTTTCATAGCAGCCACTATGGACTCGCGAGTATTGTCCTCGCTCCATACGGCTGCCAGGCCGGCAGCTGACATATTCCATCCGTTAAAACTCTGTATGCCATCACCATACCCTTCAGGATCATAACGCCGCTTTGTTTCCGGTGTGGAATCGATGGCTACCTTGCCCCAGAAATTGGGCTCTTCTGCTGAGGCGATTCCGGTGTGGGCGTCGGTTGACCCGATCATACCAAATTTGAACGGGTTCACGCCGATTGAGCGTTCCAACTCCAGGCCGCTTTTCAGCGCCGAGCGAACCGTGTCACCTTTTTGAGCTTTGTATCCCTCGGCCTGGGGGAAAGCCTGCAGATAAAAATCAAAGCGTTCGAAATCGGCGAACTCGTCGTCGGGGGTGAGCTCCGGATGCGTTTCGCTGTCGCCCTTTATTTGCGTGGCTTCGACCAGCGGTTCCCACTTAAGCCGCTTGCTGGCGTACCGGGCATCGATCGCCTCGCCCTTAAGGGTTGTTTTGGAGAACATGTATCCCTTGGAAAGATTGGAGTTGTGCGGGATGGCGATAAACTCTGCACCGGTCTCCTCGGCAACGGCGGCCAGGCTGTCCCACAAATCTTCGGGGTAGGGGGCATCGTCGGAACCAATCGGGTCAATACCCGCTGCGGTGCTGCCGTCCATATCGGATACCACGATGCGATGCAGATTGGCGCCGCTGGCGGTTTGGCTCCATTCCCAGCCCACGAGGCTGGTAAAGACCCCCGGCTCGTTGTGCTGATCCGCGATCGCCATGGATTTGGACCACTGTGAGGCACTGATACGTTGCGCAGCCTTATCGTTGATCAGGCCCAGGCTGCCCAGGCCGCCATCTGTGCCGGCTTCCTGCGCTGCTACTATCGGGTCTCTGCTATCTCCCGACAGGATTTCCGGCGCCGGCAGGTAACTGGTAAACCGCCTGGTACCTTCAATCGGGTCTTCGATCCAATAGCCCAGTATCGTGAGCATGGCCCAGGACTTGATCCGTTCAAAGAAGCCGGCCTCCGGTTGCTCGAAATCACCGCTCATGACGATGGGGATAATGCCAAGATACTCTGCGTGATCGGACACGGCGAGGAAGTCCAGGGGCTCGAGTATTTGTATGCGAGTACGGTTATAGGGGTGTACTACGGGTTCGCCCTTTGCGTAGCGATATGCCACGTCCGGGTCAGCGCTTCTATTGCCCGCCATATAGGCATCTACCGAATAGGAGGTGTGTAAATGCGTGTCGCCCCAAAGGAGCTGGGTCTGTTCCTGTGCCGAGACTGGCCCGCTAAATAGGAACGATCTCAGTAACGCGGCAGTAATGAACCAATACAGTAATCGTTTGTTCATACGGATTTGTACCTTTGTCTAAAGCTGGCGGTTTTCGAATGTCCCGCGTAACCAGTTTCAATATAATGGCATAATAGGTGTCATTAGACAATCTGCATGCCGCCCTCAGGCAAAACCAGCGCGTCTATGCTGGCTGACACCGGGTATGGTAGCCTCCGTGACCCGACTACTACCCCTTGAGGAGTACCTAATGAAATTCTCATCTTCCGCTCTGTCGATTGAAGTCAATGGACCTATAGCCACTCTCTGGCTGGACAGACCAGAAAAGCGCAATGCAATGTCGGGAGAGCTGGTGGCGGACTTGCCCCGCGCCATGGCCGCGATTGCTGAAATCGAAGAACTGCGGGCGGTGATTATCGCGGGACGTGGCAAAAGCTTCTGTGTGGGCATAGATCTTGCCAGCCTCGGAGGTTTTAATTCCAAGGTCGGCGACAGCGGAAAAACTTCCGGTGCTATCGCAAATGTGAGGCAGATGGAAGTAACCAGGGCCTTCCAGGCAGCAATTAGTTCTGTCGCCGACTGCCCCGTGCCTGTTATCGCCGCCATCCACTCACACTGTCTTGGTGCCGGGGTAGACCTGGTGACGGCCTGTGACATCCGCCTTGCCTCCGCAGATGCATTGTTCGGTGTGCGCGAAACCAAAATTGGTATCGTGGCAGATGTCGGCACCCTGCAGCGACTGCCGGGCATTGTGGGCAAGGGGCAGGTGGCGGAGCTGGCTTATACTGGCAAAGATATCGACGCCGCGCGTGCGGAGAAAATAGGGCTTGTTAATGACGTTTATGCCGACGCTGATGCGGTATACGCCGCGGCATTGGCTATGGCACAAGAGATTGCCGCCAACGCCCCCCTGGCGGTGCGGGGCACCAAGTTCATCCTGCAACAGGGCGAGGACCTTACTACCGAACAAAGTCTGTTGCTGAACGGCCTGTGGACTATGGCAACAACACTGAACTCCAACGACCTGGGTGAGGCCATGCAAGCATTCATGGAGAAACGCCCCGCAAGCTTTACCGGTACCTGAGCGCAGGTGGATTGAACTGTCACAGCTCCGGGTGTTAACGTTGCTCTCCCGACCAGAACCTTGATCTGGTTAGGAAAGTTCATGCGCAGTTTTCACGGATTAATCACATTGCCGCAAACGCGCCGGACAATCACCCATTTTCTAGAGGAACCAACAATGACCATCGGTGTAATAGCAACTCTGAAAATCCAGGAAGGTAAGGCCGCTGCCTTTGAAGAAGCATTTCAGGCACTGGCAGAACAGGTGCGAGCCAACGAGCCCGGCAACATCTTCTATATCCTGCACCGCAGCAAATCGGACCCGCAGGAGTACAAGGTGCTGGAGCAGTACAGCTGCGAGGCCGACCTGGAAACCCATCGCCAATCTGCGCACTTCAATGAGGCCAACAAGGTGCTGGCAACTCTGGTGGCAGCTGCACCGATAGTAGAAGTGCTGGATACTGTCTGATTGACAGTCCCACCCCAATGAGCCGCGCTGGCACGACAAGTGTGCTGTTCGTCTGCCTCGGCAACATATGTAGGTCTCCCACGGCCCACGGTGTGTTCCAGTCAATGGTGGATGAGCGCGGGCTTGCCGATGTCATCGAGGTCGATTCCTGTGGTACCAGCGATTGGCATGTGGGCGGGGCGCCAGACCGTAGGTCAACGGCCAAGGCAGCGAAGCGTGGTTACGACCTCAGTGGCCTGCGCGCACGGCAGTTTCAGGCTGCGGACTTTGTCCGCTTTGATTATATCCTCGCTATGGACTTGAAAAATCTCGCCACACTGCAGGCGATGCGCCCGAAGGAGTTCTCCGGTCATTTGGGGCTCTTGCTCGGATTTGCTGGAAATGTCGAGTTGAAGGAACTGCCGGACCCTTACTACGGCGGAGCCCGAGGCTTCAACTACGTGCTCGATCTTGTGGAGTGGGCCAGTGAGGGCCTGCTGCGAGAAATCGTTGATGCACGTCCAGAGAGCTGAATCACTGAGGCCTTACAACACGCTCGCGCTGGATGCCTGCGCCACAGCACTGGTGCACGTGGGAAGTGACCCCTGGTTACGTGAAGCTATCGATTGGGCCACCGCAGAAGGCCTGGCGCTGGTGCCGCTGGGGGAGGGTAGTAATGTCGTGCTGGCCGGCGATATCGACGCGCTGGTCTTACGCATGGAAACCCGTGGCATTGAAATACTGGAAGACAACGCCGATACGGTACTGTTGCGGGTGGCGGCCGGTGAGCGCTGGCACGGTTTCGTGGAGTGGTCGATAAAGCAGGGGTTTTACGGTCTGGAGAATCTGGCACTGATCCCCGGCACGGTGGGTGCTGCACCCATCCAGAATATCGGCGCCTACGGCGTAGAGTTCTCCTCATTTGCACGGCGGGTGCATTGTATCGACATCGCTAGCGGCCAGACGCACGTTCTGGAGGGCGCGGACTGCCAGTTCGGCTATCGCGACAGTATTTTCAAGCACAGTTTGCGCGACCAGCACATTATCACCGCGGTGGATATCCGCCTCTCGCGGGCAGCTAGTGTGCGGGCAGACTACCCGGTGCTCGCTCGGGTACTGGCGAAACAGGGAATAGACAAGGCCTCTGCGGAACAAGTGTTTGATACGGTGGTTAACATTCGCCGCAGTAAACTGCCTGATCCACAGCACATTCCCAACGCCGGCAGCTTTTTCAAAAATCCGGTGGTGCGCAACGAGCGTGCCCGCGAGTTGCTGCGCCAGTTTTCCGGACTGCCGCAATACCCTCAGCCTGACGGCAATACCAAGCTTCCTGCAGCCTGGCTGATTGAGGCCTGCGGCTGGAAGGGACATCGCCGCGACGGCCTGGGCATCCATCCGGACCATGCACTGGTATTGGTCAACTATGGCAACGAGAGCGGCAAAGCCAGCCACAGTGGAGAGGCCTTGTTGGCACTCGCCGCTGAGGTGGCGGCTTCTGTACAGGACAGGTTCGGTATCGCGTTGGAGATCGAGCCCAGGATTTACGGTAGGGCCATGTGAGCGGGTTCGATCACCAGGCGTTCCTGAAATCGCTGACCACCCGGCCGGGTGTTTACCAGATGTACGACGCCAGCCATAAGCTGCTCTATGTGGGCAAGGCCCGCAACCTCAAGAACCGGGTGGGCAGTTATTTCCGGGCCAGCGGGTTGACCGAGAAAACCATGGCCCTGGTGGCGCGTATTCAGGAAATTCAGGTGACGGTCACGTCTACCGAGGTGGATGCGTTGCTGTTGGAGCACAACCTGATCAAGAGCCACCAGCCGCCCTACAACATCCTGTTGCGGGACGATAAGTCCTACCCCTATATTTTTCTGTCGAGCCAGGACAGCTATCCGCGAATCAGCCTGCACCGGGGCGCGAAGCGGCGTAAAGGCCAGTACTTCGGACCCTACCCCAGCGCCGGGGCCGTGAGAGAGTCACTGCATTTTCTGCAAAAAGTATTCAAGGTGCGCCAGTGTGAAGACAGTTACTTCAGCAATCGTTCACGCCCCTGCCTGCAGTACCAGATCGATCGCTGCACTGCGCCCTGTGTGGGGCTGGTGACAGAAGAGGAGTACGCGGAGCAAGTGGAGAATACCACGCTGTTCCTGCGGGGTAAGTCACAGGAGTTGATGGTGCGCCTTGCCGATGACATGGAGCAGGCCGCCGCAACGCTCGCCTACGAGAAAGCGGCGGTATTGCGTGACCAACTCGCCCAACTGCAACAGGTGCAGGCAAGCCAGGGTATAGAGGGTGTTACCGGCGACCTCGATATCGTGGCGGCGGCGGTGGCGGGTGGCAGGGCCTGTGTACAGGTGCTGTTCGTCAGGGGTGCACGGGTGCTGGGCAGCAAGACCTATTACCCACCGCTGCGGCTGCAGGAAACACCTGCAGAGGTTATCAGCGCATTTATTCCGCAGTACTACCTTGGTGGCGTGCGGGCGATACCGGCAGAGTTGTTGGTGAATGCGGCGCCGGAAGACGCTACCACTCTCGCCGCAGCACTGACAGTGGCCGCCGAACGCAAGGTCAGGCTGCGCAGCAGGGTGCGAGACGCCAGGGCGCGCTGGTTGCAGCTTGCCCTGCAGACTGCAGAAACAAACCTCGCTGCACATCTCAGTGGTCGCCAGTCGGTACATGAGCGGATGCAGGCCCTGCAGGAGCTGTTGGGCCTCGCTGAGCTGCCAGAGCGCATGGAGTGCTTTGATATCAGCCACAGCTCCGGCGAAGCCACGGTGGCATCCTGCGTGGTATTCGACCAGGGCGGCCCGCGAAAATCCGAATACCGCAGGTTCAATATCGAAGGCATTACCGGGGGCGATGATTACGCTGCCATGCAGCAGGCGCTGGAACGCCGCTATAAACGTCTCAAGTCGGGGGAGGCCCCGCTGCCGGACATTCTCTTTATCGATGGCGGCAAGGGCCAGGTCAGCCAGGCGATGTCCGTGTTGGCAGATTTGCAGATACCCGGCGTGGAAGTGATTGGCGTCGCCAAGGGAACCACGCGCAAGGCGGGCTTCGAGACGCTGTTAAACGGTGCCACCGGGCGCGAACGCCAACTCGGCGTGGACAACCCGGCACTGCACCTGATTCAGCAGATACGGGACGAGGCTCACCGCTTTGCCATTACCGGTCACCGGGCGAGGCGGGACAAGGCCAGGCAACGCTCAACACTGGAAGACATAGCCGGAGTGGGTGCAAAGCGTCGGCGCGAGTTGCTGCGGCATTTTGGCAGCGCCCAGGGTGTAGAGAATGCCAATATTGAGGAGTTGAAGAAAGTTTCAGGAATTAGTGCCACAATGGCTCAACAAATTTACGATCACCTGCATAATATTGCAGATTAGCTGGAGGAGGAGCGCGGCGGTTTGTCCATCAATATACCCAATTCACTGACATTGTTGAGGATCTTCCTGATCCCCGTACTGGTTGTAGTGTTTTACCTGCCGTTTAAAAATCACCTAATGGTGGCGGCTGTTATCTTTGCCTTTGCAGCGGTGACAGACTGGATTGACGGTTACCTTGCCAGACGTCTTGACCAGATGACAAGCTTTGGTGCGTTCCTGGACCCGGTGGCGGACAAACTGATGGTCGCCATAGCGCTGGTGCTGTTGGTAGAAAGGCACGATACCCTGCTATTTACCCTCGCGGCTTGCGTGATTATCGGCCGTGAGATTGTGATCTCGGCCCTGCGGGAATGGATGGCCGAGCTGGGAGAGCGCACCTCGGTGGCGGTTTCCTACATCGGCAAGGTTAAGACCGCGTTTCAGATGGTGGCTATCACCGGCCTGCTGGCCATCGACCCCGCCCGCGACGAGAACTGGATGCTGGCCCTGTGCTACCTGGTGCTCTATGCCGCCGCCGTACTGACCCTCTGGTCCATGGTTATCTACCTTCGCGCCGCCTGGGTGGTAATCAAGGATCGAGACAAATCTTTATAATTCAGCCAGTTGCAGTAATTATCGGGGATTCTTCTTGACTCAGCAGCCGCGGTGAATACAATAGGCGCGCGTCAAGTTTGACGCGCGGCATTTGAC
>TARA_R110001599_G_scaffold353744_1_pt1 | contig 101152 bp, 86 predicted proteins | sample TARA_R110001599 | Tara Oceans TARA_R110001599 (sample SAMEA4398360) | marine metagenome | biome: Polar Biome; feature: [MES] marine water layer (ENVO:01000295) within the mesopelagic zone...; material: water (ENVO:00002006), including particulate matter (ENVO:01000060) such... | reverse complement strand
AGCTGTTTTTTCGCCACTATCTACGTCGTTTCGCTTGCCCGTACCTTCAGCGTCAACCAGTTCGGCAATGAGAACAACCTGTCCTGCGCCAGCAATGAGAAAAACCACGCCGCTCATATCTTTGATTATCGCGATGCGGATGGTTGTTGCGGTGCGACAGCGTCCATCGTGGTCAACAGTTTCATCGACTATTACGAAAAAACCCACCACTGGCAGGCGATGGCCTGGTGGATCCACGATCATCTGCCGCCGACCGATCTCTACTTCTTCCCCAAACTCGCCGCTTTCAACATCTCATGGCATGAGAAGCCCACCCGCACCATCAAGAGCTATGCCAAACCGATGGGAACATTGACCAAACCGGGAATGAGCAATTTCGAAGGATCGCATGAAGAGGACTATGCAGAATTCCTTGCTTCATTTTCCGGCTGATTGGCTGATTTGGAAAAACCTTTACGATTATTTTTCGTTGAGACGCTTCACTTGGCGTCATTCAATACAAACATCATCAGGCATGGCTCGGTTCCACGGTTGGACCAGGCGTGATTTGTGCCTTGCTGGATGACGACATCGCCGGCTTTGACCAGCACGTCTTCTTCGTCCATCATCATGTACATCTCACCGCTCAAGACGATGGAATAGTCGATGCTGTCGGTGCGATGCATATAGGGGTGGCGGCCATTCTCCACCACATTGGCACCGGCGCCCATGGCGGAAAAGGCCGCCTTGCCGTCGATATTTGCAATCACTTCAGGATCTTCAGGATTGAACTGTACGATGCGAAACACCGAGCCGTTTTTCGGTGGATGCAGGATCAACGGTCCTTCAACGGGGTCGTCATGGCGCTCCATTTGCGCCGGTGATTGATCGATTTGCCACAGATTTGTCAGCGTGATGCCCGGCCGTGTCGGTCGTTGCAATATGCAATCGGCAATGTCGTTGCGAATGACCTTTGCAACACCATTTTCATCGTGACCGGTGACAAGCCGTCTGAATTTTTTTGCTTCGAAAGACATGTTCGGTTTCCTCTCTTATGGGTTAGCGGTTTTCAGGTCGGATTCCGGTCTGGTCAGGAACCAGACTGAGGCAAATGCAGCGATCCCGATGGCGTCAGTGACCAGTCCCTGATGCAGCAGTGCTATGCCTGCCGCGCCGATGACAAGGCGCGGTATGAGCGCAAGATCATTGCGCATGAAACCGATGACAAAGGAGGCGAGGCAGTAGACGCCAATTGCGCCACTGGCGATTGCCAGAATGATGCTGGGCGCGCTGCCCTGCATCAGGAGGGCGGGACCGTAGAAAAACATGAAGGGCAGAATGTAACAGGTGATGCCATAGGTGAAAGCCGTCCAGCCAACCTTGTTGATATCGGCCTTGGCAATGCCTGCTGCCACATAGGAGGCAAGTGCCACCGGTGGCGTTATCGTCGACACGCAGCCATAGAAGAACACGAACATATGCGCCGTCAGAAGCGGCACGCCCATTTTGGCCAGCGCCGGCGCGACAACTGTTGCAAGGATCAGATAGGCCGCCGTCGTTGGCAGGCCCATGCCCAGAATGATGGCCGTCAGCATTGTAAAGAGCAGTGCAAAAAAGGTGATGCCGCCGGATGCCGCAATGATCAGCCCGGAGATCTTGGAGCCAAGGCCGGTTACGCCGAGTGTTCCGGCAATGATACCGGCGGCGGCGCAGGCAATGGCAATCGGGACAACCGCCTTGGTGCCTTCGGTGATGGCCCTTGCGGCTTTCTTCGCTATTTCCAGATTGATCCGCCGGGTCCAGATGATGTGGCAGACAAGCAGGACGATGATCGAATAATAGGACGCCTTGAAGGGTGAAAATCCGTTGAGCATCATGGCGATCAAGGTGGCGAAGGGGATGATGAACTGTCCACCCTTGAGCAGGATCATCCAGATGGATTCACCGTCGTCATCGGGCTGGACAAGCGGCACGATCCGGCTCTTTCCCGCCTGCAGATGCACGACAAAAAACAGCGACGCAAAAAACAGCAAGGCCGGGATGAGGGCAACCTGCATGACGTTCGAATAGGGAACACCGACAATCTCGGCCATGATGAATGCTGCAGCGCCCATGACGGGCGGCATCATCTGTCCGCCGGTTGATACCACTGCTTCAATCGCGCCTGCCTGATGCGGTGCGTAGCCTTCCTTTTTCATCATGGGAATTGTCAGCGTACCGGTTACGGCGACGTTGCCGGCTGCAGAACCGGAAATCATGCCGAGCAGCGTGCTGAAAATCACCGCCGTCTTTGCCCCGGCGGCACGCATGCCGCGGGTCAGGCGGTTCGCCAGCTTGAAGAAAAAGTCACCGGCGCCGAATTCGCTCAGGAAAGCGCCATAGATGGAAAACAGCACGATATAGGTTGCCGACACACCGAGCGGAATGCCGAAGACGCCCTGTGATGTCGTGGTCAAAAGCTCCGAGATTCGGGTCACCGAATAGCCGCGTGAACCCAGCACGCCCGGCAGATATTCGGAGAAAAACGGATAGGTGAAGAAGAACAGGCAAATCAGCGCCAGAATTACCCCAACCCCGCGACGCGCACCTTCCAGAACAAGCACAATGAGCAACAGGCCGATCCATGCATCCATCGGTCCGGTGTCGCCACCGCTCATGGCGATGTCTTTCCATCGGCTGAGGATATAGAGGCAGCTGCCCAGCGAAGCGGCGATCAGGCCCACAGAGATGATGCGGTCCAGCAACGTACCGGCGATCCGCCGGAAACTGGCCCGTGTCAGAAACAGGATGACCAGCATGGCCATCAGGTGGGTGATGCGAATATCGCGGGTCGACAGAACGAGAAGGCCACCCACATTGAGCAGATGGAAAAGGCCCAATGCGAATGCAATCACATTGACTGCAACGCCAATCAGCTTGTCCGTTGAATTTTGCATGATGTCTTTCCAGGCGCAGGAAGCAGGCTCCCTGCGCCGCATTTTAAGGAGCGGTTTTTACTATTCCTTGAAAAACATCTCGGCACCGGGGTGCAGTGGGATCTTCAGCGAAAGGGACGCTGCAGGATCAATCTGTTTTGCCAGCGCATTTTCAGCGCGGAACTCATCCATATGGCCATAGATGGCCTTGGTGATCTCATAGGCCAGTTCATCGCTCATGCCCGCATCGACGATCAGCATGTTGCTGACACCGAGAACGTTGCCATCTTCATCCGTGCCGTAGACGTCCTTTGGCACGACAACCCCGTTGTAATTGGGATATTTTTGCAGCGCCGTGACTATCTGTTCCTCGCTCAGCGGAATGAATTTCAGCTTCTTGTTGGCCTGTGCCTGCATCACCGCACCGGCAGGGTAACCGCTGAGCGCAAAGGCTGCATCCACATTGCCATCGGCAAGCTGGCTGAAACCATCGGCATAGGACAGGAAGCTTGGCGTGATATCATCCATCGACAGGCCTTCAAGCGCCAGCACCTGGCCGAGGAAGGGAATGGTTCCGCCGCCCGCCGGACCGACAGCGACGCGCTTGCCTTTCAGGTCGGCGACTGAATTGATGGGCGAGCCGTCAAGGGTCATCATGTGCAAAATGCTGTAATGCAGCGAACCGATCGCCCGCAGGTTCATCGGTCCTGCTTTCTTGTAGGGACCAACGCCCTTGTTGGCCAATACGGAAAGATTGTTGTTGGTGATGGCGATATCGACCTCGCCGGAGTTTACCAGGCGCGGGTTTTCCACCGAGCCGCCCGTCACGATCGGCACCATGGTCGTGTCTTTTGCGTGATTGCTGACAAGCGAGGAGATCGCCTGACCGACTGGATAAAAGGCACCGCCCTGACTGGCTGTTCCTATGCGCAACTCCGCGGCACTGGCCAAGCCTGCGCCTATTAAAAGTGAGGCGCCCAACGCGGCCAATGCGGCCATCGATTTGAATTTCATGATCTGATCCTCCCGAGTTGATTGATTGTTGATCTTAAAAGATTGTTGTGGTCAGGCTAGCACAAACTGAGAAGCGCGCCAATAAAATCGATATTTTATGATTGTATATCAAAATACCGTTTATATTGGCATCATCAAGTGTTTTGTTGATTATGCGCGATTGCCCGCAAAGCGATCCATGCCATTGTGTCTATCAATGCAAATTCACAAGCAATCCGTTGTGACGTTTTTGAGCTTGGTCCAATGTCTGGTAATCTTACAGCAGTACCAGTTCTTCGCAGGCCAAAAAATGTTCTGGTACGCACAATGCGCCAGCACAGATATATCCGGACGCCTTCACTTGGTCGCCAAATTATTTTTGGCCACAAAACCGGGATCTGTGACCTGGCAGATTGCCTGTGGGCCGGTCAATTCTGTGATTTTTGACGTTACAAAGTTCTTTGTACCGGACTTCATCCCATCATATCGGGCTTGACGATCATTCTTGTAATGCTGTTCATGCCCAAGAGTGTAATGAAACAACAATTCCGCAGGATCATGAAATCCTCGCGACCAAATTTGCATGCGGTGGGTCAGATGTTGGCGGAGCCGAGGCAATGAAGCGATCAGACGAAAGGAAAGACAATGACCGACGCACAATTGTTTATCGGCGGGCAGCACATCAAGCTGGATGAAGCCAGAACCTGCACGCGCCTGGATCCTGTCACCGGAGACGTCGCGACGCGGTTTGCAACTGCCACGACCAGCGATGCCGAGGCTGCGGTCAACGCGGCGAAGGAGGCCTTTCCTGCCTGGTCAGCTTCGACGCCTGCGCACCGCCGTGAGGTTCTGTCGAAAGCCGCCGACATCCTGTCAGCGCGTGCCGCGGACTTCATCAATGCGATGCAGAGCGAGATTGGCAGCACGGCAGGCTGGGCCGGTTTCAATGTAATGCTGGCTTCGCAAATGTTGCGCGAGGCGGCTGCCATGACCACACAGGTCAAGGGCGAAATCATTCCATCAAACAAGCCGGGCTCCCTGTCCATGGCCGTGCGCAAGCCGGCGGGTGTTTGCCTGGCCATGGCACCGTGGAATGCGCCGGTCATTCTGGGTGTACGCGCAGTCGCCATGCCGCTGGCGGTGGGCAATACCGTGGTGCTGAAGTCATCCGAGACCTGCCCGATGACCCATCTTTTGATTGCCGAGTGCCTGCATAAAGCCGGCTGTGCGGACGGGGTGATCAACGTCATCTCAAATGCGCCAGAGGACGCGCCGGAACTCGTGCGCACGATGATCGAGCACCCGGCCGTGCGGCGCATCAATTTCACCGGATCGACCAATGTCGGGCGCGAAATCGCCAAGGTCGCGGCTGAAAATCTCAAGCCGGTATTGCTCGAGCTCGGCGGCAAGGCACCTTTGGTGGTGCTGGAAGATGCGGATATGGATGGTGCCGTCAATGCAGCCATCTTCGGCTGTTTCATGAATCAGGGGCAGATCTGCATGTCAACCGAACGGGTTCTGGTTGCCAGTGCCATCGCTGATGAATTTACCCGGAAATTCGTAGCCCGTGCAGCAGCGCTGGTGGCTGCCGACCCGCGTGAGAACGGACCGCTGGGGTCCCTGGTCGGCATGGCATCGACAACCCGGCTGAACGGCCTGGTCAAGGATGCGCTTGACAAGGGCGCGACCCTCTTGACCGGCGGGACCAGCGACAGCGTCATCTATCAGCCAACCGTGCTGGTTGACGTGACTGAGGACATGCGGATTTTCAGCGAAGAATCCTTTGGCCCGGTCAAGGCGATCTATCGCTTCGACACCGAGGAAGAGGCTTTGGCCATGGCCAATGATACCCAATACGGCCTTTCGGCTGCGGTGTTCAGCAAGGATGTCAGTCGCGCGCAGTCCTTTGCGGACAAGATTGAAAGCGGCATCTGCCACATCAATGGTCCTACCGTGCATGACGAGGCGCATATGCCATTCGGTGGCGTCAAAAACAGCGGCCATGGTCGTTTTGGCGGCACGGCGGCGATATATGAATTTACCGAATTGCGCTGGATCACCATTGAGGATCCGGCCCAGCATTACCCGATTTGACGGCCGATCAGGAGGCTCATTTGACCGAGGAAAACAACACCATCACGGCCGGCGGTGCCATTTTCACCAAGCTCAAGGCGCTGGGTGTCGACTATGTCTTTGTCAATTCCGGAACCGATTTTCCGCCGATTGTCGAGGGCCTGGTCGAGGCGTCTTACAAGAACATCGATCTGCCGACGCCCATTATCATTCCGCACGAACACGCGGCAATGGGCATGGCGATGGGGTACTACGAAATGTCAGGGCGTTGTCAGGCGGTCATGCTGCATACCAATGTCGGCCTGTCCAACGGGGCAACGGGCGCCATCAACGCGGCTTGCGAACATGTGCCCATCCTGATGATGTCCGGTCGCACCCCGGTCACTGAAGAAACCCGGTTTGGTGCGCGGACCGTTCCCATTGGCTGGGGGCAGGAAATGCGTGACCAGACCGCTCTGGTTCGCGAGGCCAGCAAGTGGGACTATGAACTGCGCTTTCCCGAACAGATTTCCGGCGCGCTTGACCGGGCTTTTGCGATCGCCAATTCGACGCCCAAGGGCCCGGTCTATCTGTCGTTGCCGCGCGAGACATTGTGCGAGGAAATTCCGCGTGCCGGCACCAGCGATGCGACGAGCATGCAGCCTGCGAAAATAGGGATGCTGGACGTCGATATTGACGCTGCTGCAGCCATGCTGGCCAAGGCGAAGCGCCCGCTGGTGATCGCCCAGCGCGGAGCCGGTGACGCGGAAAGCTATGCGCAATTTGGCCAATGGGCGGACGAATGGGGCATACCGGTTTGCTCCTGGTGGGCGACGCATCTGGCGATTGATACGGATCATCCCTGCCACATCGGTGAAAATCCCAGCCCCTGGCTGGAAGAGGCCGATGTGGTGCTGGTGCTCGACAGTCTTGCACCCTGGTGGCCCGACAAGCACAGATTGCCCGATGACGCCCGGGTCATCAACATGGGTCCTGATCCATTGTTCAGCCGTTATCCAATCCGCAACTTCCGCTCAAACCTGTCGATTGCCGGTGAAAACGCCGACACGATCCCGGCGCTGATCCAGGCGATGAAGCGCATCGGCGGAGATGCAGAGATGATTGCAGCGCGCCGCGTGCATGTGGCTGAGAGGTCGCAGGCAACCCGAGACAGGCTGGCTCTGGAGGCGCAGGCCTCAACGGCCAAGGGCATCACCAAGCAATGGGTCAGCGCCTGTCTGGGCGCGGCGCTACGGGGTAAAAAATCCACTGTCTATTCCGAACTCGGGGTAAAACTGGGTTCTGTGGAGCGCAAGGGGCACAACGCCTGGTTCCAGGAACCACATTCGGGTGGGCTGGGATGGAGCTTTCCTGCCGCAATGGGGGGGCAACTGGCGGACCGGGACCGTGTGGTCGTGGCGACAATGGGGGACGGGTCCTACATATTTTCCAACCCGACCGCCTGCCACCAGATTGCCGAAGCCCTGGGGCTGCCGGTTCTGATCATTGTTCTGAACAACCATGAATGGGGTGCAGTGCGGCAATCCGTTGTGGGCTCCTATCCCAATGGCTATGCGGCGCAGTCCAATGAGGTGCCGTTGACCTCGCTCGAACCATCGCCAGATTTCGTGCATGTGGCAAAGGCCAGTCGCGCCTGGACCCGCAAGGTGGACAAGCCGGAGGATGTGCCAGGTGCCATCGAAGCTGCGCTGGCAGCCATTTCAGACCGAAAACAACACGCGTTTCTGGAAATCTCTATTCTGAAGGACTGAGCATGTCTGATGTGTTTGCTCCGGACTTGCGGTTGATCAGCTTGATAGGCTCTGTGAGGCGTTAATATACTTTGGCCCGGCACAAGGATGCCGAGCCAAAGGTCAAAAGAACATCCACAGGCCAGCCCCGACCATGAGGCCCCCGACGAGTTTTGACAGTTTCTCGCTGCCCGGCTGGATCTTCTCAGCCAGAACATAGATGGTGATCGCGATGATCCAGGCCGGGTTCATGACGCCAACGACGAACAGCAGTCCCATCAAGGCCCAGCAACAGCCCACACAGAACAGGCCGTGACGCCAACCCATGGCAAGCGCCCCCCAGGCACCTTCGCGCCACTGGGTCATCAAAAAGGCAATGGGTGTGCGGCATTGATGCAGGCAGGCCTGTTTCAGGGGGCTGAACTGATAGAGCCCGGCGACCACGAGAATGCCGGCGGCCAGCGGCCCCGTGGCCTTCATCATCATGGGCGACATGTAGGCAAGGTTTGTCAGCCCTGCCTGCAACACGGTTGCGGCCAAGCTGAAGCCCGACCAGGCCAGGACATAGCCGCCGGAGAACATGAACACCGGCAACCAGCCTGCACCGTGCAGCCGGTCGGCTGCCTGCATGCGCGCATAGGCGTGAATCATCGGCGCGGCGGTTGGCAGCATCATAGCCGCCATCATGATGGCCCACATGAGGAAGAGGCCGGTGAACTGCATGGGCGCGAACATCTGCGGTGACATCATCATTGCCGCCATGCCCGGTATGGCCGACATGTCGCCGATCATGATGACCAAGTAAATCCACGATGCCAGAGCCACGGCAACCGGAGCGCCCATCAGCAGGGCAAGACGCGCGGGGGTCAAAGATGCCCCCACGCCGCGATTTGTGTCGGCGCGCATCGTTACTGCTCACTCTGATAGGCAAATTCAGAGAATATGCCGGTCTTGTCGGTCAGATCCCAGGCCATTCCATGATCGCTATAGGCCAGTCTGGAGGATTTGGCCGCTGTGGCGACAAATCCGGGGGCAATGCACAGAGGATGGCCCTCGATTGTCACCGGCCCGCCACCCTGTCCGGCAATCTGGTCGATTTCGACATCGGCAATGCCGGGAATTTTCAACGCATGTTTGCCGCCGTGAACCGAAAAATCAATCGGCACGGAGCGCACACCGACGATTGCGCCGATATGGGTGGCCAGCCGTGCCGGATGGCCGCCGCCCTGGCCACCGAAGATTTTCATCAGGCTGGCATTCTGCGCCTCGTCGGCGCGTTCGTCGACATAGACCGCCACGTTCCACTGGGTCGTGGCCATATTGCCCGGAGAATGCACGGCCAGCGCGACATTGAGACCGGAGAGCGACACGTCCTCGTCCTTGCCATCCTCAATGTGCCAGCCGACCAGAGCCGTGCATTCCTCGTTGGTCGGAGGGCTGAGGAAGAGACAGGGGCAGGCGGTATCGCAATTGCAACTTTCGAAATAGGTTCCCTTGAGTGACCAGGTCATTGAATTTCTCCTTGGTGGTTGTTGATTGCAAAAACCTAGGCGTCCTTCGGCGCCATTGCTTGAAGGCGGCATTGAGATTAGGTTGGGATTTCATCGTTTTTTGATCAATGGCGGGTCTATTTGTCCATGATTTACAAGTTCGGCGCCTACGATCTTGATCCCGAGATGTTTGAACTTCGCCGGCACGGCAAACCCGTTCCCATTGAACCCCAGGTCTTCAATGTTCTGTTGCACCTGATCGAAAAGCGAGAGCAGATTGTGTCGCGGGACGCGTTGATTGATGCGGTGTGGCAGGGACGAGTCGTTTCGGACACCACGCTCAGCAGCCGAATATTTGCGCTGCGCAAGGCGGTCGGTGATACCGGTGAGGCGCAAAACATAATCCGCACCGTGCCACGGCGCGGCTTCCGCTTTGTCGCCGAGGTGCGCTGTGATGGTGACGAGGCTGCGTCCCGGGAGGCAGATGGGGATATGGTGGATGCAGCAGCAGCGCGTCAGGAGATCATGGCCGCAGAGCCAAGACCTGCCGCCGCAGTATCATCAGGCCCGGCCACCTTCATGCCGACACTCGTCGTCCTGCCCTTCAGGATCGCCAGCGAAGGCCTGGATGAATATTTTTGCGACGGTCTGACCGAAGACGTCATCGCCAATCTGACGCATTTCAGGGAGTTGCGGGTCATTGCCAGCGCCTCGTCCTTTCACTTCAGGCAAAGGGACGTGCCCCTGACCGAAATCGCTGCAAAGCTGGGCGCGGGCTATATTGTTGATGGCAGTGTGCTGAGAGCCGGCGACCGGTTGCGCGTCGCCGTCCAACTGATCGAAGCGGCTTCCGGCGTCTCCCTGTGGGCGGATCGCTATGATCGTCAGTTGGAGGATATTTTCGCCGTTCAGGACGCCATCACGCACATGATCGTCGCTTCCCTCGGGGTGCGCATGCAGGATACAGCGCTGACGCGGGCTCTGCTCAAAAGCCCCTCCGAAATGGATGCCTATGATTGTCTTCTGCGGGCCCGGCGCTATACGGCCACCCTGGACGAGAAAATGCATGAGGAGGCGCGCGAACTTCTTGAACGGGCGATCCGGCTGGATCCCAATTATGCCGAAGCCCATGCGCTTTTGGCCAATGTCTATCTGGCCGAATACCGTTTCGAGGCAAATCCGCGCCCGAACCCGATCGAGCGGGCTTTGGCTATGGCCCTCAAGGCCACCCAGTTGGACCCGCAGAGCGCCTATGCGCATTGCTGGCTGGCGATCGTGCATTTCTTTCGAAAGGATATCGGCAAGTTCGAGGCCGAAGCGCAGCGGGCAATGGACCTCAATCCGAACGACCCGGAAATTCTTGCCGAAGTCGGCCATTACCTGTCATTCCAGGGTGCCAATGAGCGGGGCATGGAGCTGTCGGGGCGGGCGCAAAAACTCAATCCGCTGCATCCGGGCTGGTATCATTTCAGTGCAGCTCTGCTGCATTATCACCAGTGTGACTATGAAGATGTCCTGGTGGATGTGCAGCGTATCAGCATGCCTGATTTCTACTGGTCCCATATGCTCAACGCTGCTGCACTTGGGCAACTCGGACACCCGGAAGCGGCCCAATCGCTGGCACTGATGAAGACGGTAAAGCCAAGCATCCGCGCGGCAGCCGAAATACAAAAGTGGAACACGCCACCACGGGACGCAGCCCACATCATGGAAGGCCTGCGCAAGGCCGGGTATGACGAATAGGAAAGCGTGGGTTTGGTCAGGATGAATTAGGCGCAAGGCCGAATGTGCCGGCAAAGGTGCAGGGCCGTTATCCTGCATTAAATCGCCGGGTAGAGGTGATTTCAATCCCAACCCACCAACACCAGGAAAACCACGTCCGCCTTGATGTCTGTCGATTCGAACGTGTTTCCCATGAGACCTGCGGATGGGGCCATCGGGATCTGCCGGTCGCCTCTTTATGGCACCTGAAAAGGGTGTTAATTCCTTCAGTTGCCACAGGCTGGCTGGGAATTGGAGTTTATCGGATGTCTTAAAGGGTTTGCGTTTCGTCTTTCGCAAAGTTCAGGTCGACCGTCTCAACGCCTTTTCAAATGAGGTCTTCGGATGTCAATATACCCTTTGCGTCTTTGGCTGGCGTCTCTGTGAGTTCCGTCCGAAACTGGATGAAGCCACCTTGTTTCTCGGTACTGACATTTCCAGTCAGGCGTGCAAATCGGGATCCGTTTTCTGTTTCAAAGCTGACCTGTCCCGTTGATACACCGCCCATGACCGTATCCGCCAAATACTCCCAGCGGCTTTGGGGATTCATGTTGAAAGTGTCCAGCAATTTCTATTCTCCGAAAGCAGTGGTCGTAAGCAAGCCGAATGCGATGCAAATTCCGAACGTGTATGTCGGTTTTCTCATGGAAATCTTGTCCAGTCTTGTTCGACGACATGCCCTGGACATGTAGTTTTTCTGATCTATTTCAAGAGCTTTCCTAAAGTGCGCTGTTCGATCTGGCTGGGGTCAGCGTACGACAATGGCCTTTGGAAATCCGGTCAATGTTGGGGCAAAAAGTGGTCCAAAGGCGCTGCTGCATCGTAGTACCATGACACGTAAGCAATCCAATGATACGAAAAGCGATTTTACTGATGGCGCTGATTTTGACAGGCATTAAAGCGAAAGCTCTGGATCTGGGCCCACACTTTGACTCCATTGATGGTGGCACCCTGACGCTGTCTCAATGGAGAGGCCAGCCAATACTTGTTGTCAACACTGCTTCAAAATGTGCCATCTCAAAACAATACAGCGGGCTTCAGGCTCCTTATGATGATTATCGTGACCTTGGCGTTGTGGTTCTTGCTGTTCCGTCAAACGATTTCAGGCAGGAACTTCAACAAGGTGTTGATTGGACCATGCGGTGATCTGGTTGCTCCGTAAAGTTCTTCCGTCAATCCGCAATCATCGCGCATCAGACGTGATATCGAGGGGCTTTTGAAGTGAAATCAGGCAGTCAAGATGCGCCCGCACCACTGACGCTATTTTATGACGGATCCTGTCCGCTGTGTGCAACCGAGGTCGGGTATTACAAACGGTCCGATACCTGTCAGGCATTGATTTTGGTCGACGTGTCATCCGAACAGTTTTCGGGAGATGAAAGGATCAATCGCCGCGAGGCTATGGCCCGCTTCCATATTCGCCGGGCGGATGGGCGGCAGTTGTCCGGTGCGCCTGCATTTGTCGAGGTTTGGCGCGTAGTGCCGGGCTGGCGTTGGTTGGCGAGACTGGCAGACCTGCCGGGTGCGTTGCCCGTTCTGGAAGCGTGTTACCGTATTTTCCTGAACCTGCGCCCCCTGATCGTGCGGGGTTTCGCCGGATATCAGCGGCTATCGGGCAAATCATCGGCGAGATGCCCATGACCTTTTATCCACTCAAACCCGAGGGCTGATCACAATGAAAATCATGGGTTCGTTTCTGCTATTCCTGACCGTTGCCATGGGCGGAGGGATCGCGATTGGCACGCTGACAGCTCCGGGCGACTGGTACGCGAATGTGCAAAAACCGTTTTTCACTCCCCCCAACTGGATTTTCGGACCCGTGTGGACAGTGCTGTATCTGATGATTGCCTATGTTGGCTGGCGCTTGTGGCAGCATGAAAACCCCGCGTCGCTGAAGCAGCTTTGGATCGTCCAGATGGTTTTGAACTTCTTGTGGTCTCCTGTGTTTTTCGCAGCACAACAGCCGGCTTTGGCGCTTGCGATCATCCTGAGCCTGCTGCTGATCATCGTCGCCTTCATAAGGGTCGCTTGGCACGCCGACCGTCTGTGCGCTCTGTTCTTTGCTCCATATGTCGCGTGGGTGGGCTTTGCATCGGCGCTGAATGCGGCGATCGTCTTTCTCAATTAGTCGGGGTTTTACCATGGAAAAACATGCACTGGTCATTGGTGCTTCGGGTGGCATCGGTCACGCCTTGGCGAATGAACTGGCGGCGAGGGGAAGCCGCATCACGTGTCTTTCCCGATCACGGGATGGCTTGGACATCACCAATGAAGACGATGTGTCGCTACACTTGGGGCGTCTTGAAACACAGTTCGACTTGATCATCGTTGCAACCGGTATCCTGTCGGGCGAACGGGGGCCTGAAAAGTCGCTTCTGGCCTTGTCCGCCGATGAGATGGCAAATCTGTTTGCGGTCAACACGATAGGGCCCGCTATGGTGCTAAAGCATGCCAAACGCTTGTTGCCCAAGGACAGAAGAGCCGTTTTTGCATCACTGTCAGCGCGCGTTGGATCAATCGGGGACAATGGATTCGGCGGCTGGTATTCCTATCGCGCGTCAAAAGCCGCTCTCAATCAAGTGGTTAAAACTGCGTCGATTGAACTGAAGCGGACGCACAAGCACCTGGTTTGCGCGGCGTTGCATCCGGGCACCGTGGCAACCGAGTTCACGCAGAACTACCCGCAACATAAGACAGTTGCGCCGCAAGAGGCTGCGCGCGATCTGCTGAATGTCATAGATACCCTCACGCCTGACGACAGTGGACAGTTTTTCGACTGGGCCGGAAAAAGGGTGCCATGGTGAGCGCACCTTTACAACAGGGAACTGATAGGGAAGGCGCCCGCATCGTATTGGTTTTGGGGGATCAGCTTTCGCCTGACTTGAACGCGCTGAAAAACGCGGATCGGGACAAAGACATTGTGCTGATGGCAGAGGTTCTCGACGAGGCCACCTATGTGCCGCATCACAAAAAGAAAATCGCATTCATATTCTCTGCCATGCGTCATTTTGCTGAGGAACTTGCGGCGGCCGGTTGGCGGGTCAGCTACACGCGACTGACAGATACCGACAACGCGGGGTCGTTGGGTGGTGAAGTCAAACGCGCCCTCTGCCACTACGGTGCCCTGGGTGTCATCGTAACCGAACCTGGCGAGTATCGCTTGAAGGAGGAGATACAAACCTGGCCTGAAAAACTGGACGTGGATGTTCAGTGTGTCGAAGATACACGGTTTCTGGCAAGTCATGCGGAGTTTCAAAACTGGGCGCAGGGGCGCAAACAACTGCGGATGGAGTACTTTTATCGGGACATGCGGCGCAAGACCGGATTGCTGATGCAGGGTGAGCGGCCCGAGGGCGGCAAGTGGAACTTTGACGCGGAAAACCGCAAGCCTGCCAGGCAAGACCTGTTCATGCTCCAGCCATTTCAGGTCAAACCGGACGCCATTACAGGTGGGGTGCTCGATCTGGTGGAGGCCGAATTTGCCAACAACTTCGGGACACTTCGCCCCTTCTGGTATGCTGTCACGCGCAAGGATGCGCATCTGGCTCTGGACCGCTTTGTGGAACATTCTCTGCCCCATTTTGGGGATTATCAGGATGCGATGCTGGAGGGGGAAGCGTTCCTCTATCACTCGGTTCTAGCACACTACATGAATGCCGGCCTCTTGGACCCAATGGAGGTTTGCCATAAGGTTGAGCAGGCCTATTACGACGGGCACGCCCCGCTGAACGCCGCCGAGGGCTATATCCGCCAGATCATCGGATGGCGAGAATACATGCGCGGAATCTACTGGTTAAAAATGCCGGGTTATACTGAGCAGAATTTCTTTGGGGCGACGCGCAACCTGCCTGAATTCTACTGGACTGCTGACACGGATATGGCTTGCTTGGCCGCAGCCATAGGCCAGACACGGGATGAGGCCTATGCCCACCACATCCAACGCTTAATGGTTACCGGAAACTTCGCGATGTTGGCGGGTATTGACCCGCATCAGGTGCATGAATGGTATCTCGCGGTTTATGCCGATGCCTATGAATGGGTAGAGGCGCCGAATGTAATCGGGATGAGCCAGTTTGCCGATGGTGGATTTTTAGGTTCCAAACCCTATGCGGCCAGCGGCAATTACATCAACAAAATGTCCGATCACTGTGCCGGGTGTCGTTACGACGTGAAGCAGAAAACCGGGTCACAGGCCTGCCCGTTCAACCCGCTTTATTGGGATTTCTTGATCCGCAACGAAGACAAACTACGAGGCAACCCACGTCTTGGACAGATTTACCGAACATGGGACAGGATGGACGATCAAAAGAAGGCCGCTTACCGCGAGACCGCGCAAGCTGTGTTGGACATGCTTTAAACTGCGAAACCAAGCTGGCGACAAATCTGCGGAATTGCCTTTTTCAACCCAAAGAAACCTCTCGTGCAATGCGGCCACGCCAAATTGTCGTAGTCACGGCGAATTTGATGCACCGTGATGCCGCTGTCGCCAAGAGTGGCAAGCTGCGTCGCAGCGGGGCCAACCGGCGCATATCCCGTGACAACAGTTTTTGCACCAACGGCCTCAGCGGCAGCGATGACCTGATCCGTCCAATCTGTCTCCGACGGGGCGGCTCCACTTGCTTCTTCAACCGCACCAGTTGCGAAGGCCTGTGCCACATCCCCGACTGCCAGCGGCGAGCGCCGCTGTGTCGCGACCAACCCAAGGCGCCCCGCAGGCGCGTGATGCAGCAATGTTTCGATCTGGCAATCCTCTTCTGTAACAAGCAAAAGGATGTCTTCGTCTGGTACAGGCTCAACAATTGGTATCGGAACACGGGGGTGCAACATTGGCTCGCTCAAAGGCTCTGCCGAAGCTGAGAGTTGCCCGTGAGGATTGAAACGTCCGTCCGTGTACTTGGCGATGTTGGACGCACGGGCGAGATAGGTTTTGCCTTTGGTGTGCAGGCCACCGACCCATCGCCAGCTTAGCGTGTTGGACGCCGGGTCGCCGTCAATGAGATGGCGCAGGAAGAAATCTGCGCCCAATTCCCAGGGCAAACGTAGCGTGAAAATCCAGATTGAGGCAAACCACATCCTCGCGTGGTTGTGCAAATACCCGGTTTCAACCAGTTCGCGCGCCCAATGGTCGAAACAGTCTATGCCGGTGCGCCCTGATATTGCGTCAGCGTATTCTGCTTGTTGGATGCCGGTGTCCAGTATCTGCCTCAATCCGTCTTGGTAGGCCGTCCAAACGCTTGGATGCTGTTCCATCCAGCCCTTGAAATAGGTGCGCCAGAACACCTCCTGCACGAATTTTTCCGAACCGGACATGGAATGGCGTGCAAGTGTAGCGTGCAGCACCTCCTCCTCCGTGATCATGCGATGGCGAATCCACGGTGACAGGGCCGAAACATTGCCGCGCTTCTCGGTCCCAAAATCAAAATTACGCTGTCGCGCATAATGCTGGCCTGTACGCGCAGAAAACTGATCTAACCGTGCCAAACCAGCCTGCCGCGAAGGCGTGAAACTTATGGCCTCAGCCTGCGTTTCCAACTCCGGGAACATGTCTTGACTGCTCATGAGCCGCGCCTGCATCCGCCAAAATCCAACCCGATTGTTGTTCTGTTGGTCATGGACGTGTCCTCTGCTGATTTGCTTTGATACAACCCAATATGGCTTATTTTAAAGTCGGTGGGGGTGTCCAAATCAGCGAGGGTAGTCAAACGGGACAGTTTTCCAAAGCGTTTTGCTGAATTGCGAGACCGGCTACGGTTTCAATTGGATATCTCGTCCTGGCTGGTGATCGCACTCACGCGACCATTTCCGACGTTCAGCGCCGTTGTCACATCAGGTGCACGCCGGGGTGCGCCAGGCCCGACATATTGGCTCGCTTAAATGCGGTTTATCCGTCACCGGCCACCTGCGCCGGGCGTGTTTTCATGGCAAAAATGGGGGTGAAGGTTGGTAAAAGGATGTGCGTGAACTATTGCCGCAATCACTGCGGCTTTGCCGCCGTGGCGCTTTGGGCGTGTTGTGGGTTCGCGGTTTGCTCATAGAAATCTCTTGCATAAAGTTTGTATAATCTGCAGTATCGGGGTTATGGGAGGCATGAAGCAATGGTTTTGCCAGCAGTGTTTGCCTGTCGCAACGAAGGGCCTGGCCTCGGCAAATGCCATGGGCGCACACACATCCAGGGAGCGGAATTCAATGTCAAAAGCCAATCGCGAATGGGTCGTCACTGAATATGCCGGACTGTCCGGACTTCAATTGAGGGACTATACGCCCGAGCAGCCAGGTCCCGGCGAGGTGCGCTTGAAGGTTGAAGCCTTTGCTCTCAACTGGGGCGACATGGACCTGATGCAGGGCCGGTACTCCTTCAATTTCAGCCAGTTGCCGGCGCGTATTGGCTGCGAGGCCGTGGGCGTCGTCGATCAGATCGGTGAAGGCGTTGCCGGTATCGCATTGGGCGAGCGCTATTGCACGCTTCCGTATTTTTACGACATGAAGGGTGTCAGCGGCGATACGGTGATCATCGATGCCCGATATCTGACGAAGGCGCCGGACGGCATCAGTTCAACAGAGGCCGGATCAATCTGGATGCAATTCATGACCGCCTACTATCCGATTGTCGAACTCGCCAAGGCTGCAACCGGTGTCAATATCCTGGTGACCGCAGCCACCAGCACGGCCGGTTACTCGGCGCTTGAGATCGGCAGGATCAAGGGTGCCACCATGATCGGAACCTCGCGGTTTGAACACAACCGCGAATACCTCATGCAGGGCGGCGCCAGCCACGTTTATATTGGTGAAGGCGAAAATCTGCCGGAAGCGTTGCAGGAGTTTACCGATGGGGTGGGGGTGCACGCCGTCTTTGATTCCATAGGCGCCGGGATGATCGCGCAATATGCCAAGGCCCTTGCCAAGAATGCGCAATTGTTCACCTATGGGACGCTCGATGAAAAACTGCCCGAACTGCCGATGATGGAACTGTATCAGGCAAACGCCACCTTCAAACCCTATTCGTTGTTCAACTATATTGAAAACGCCGAATGGAAGCAGAAGGGGCTCGATTTCGTCTATGGCGCTCTGGCTTCAGGCCAAATTCAACCGAATGTCGACAGGGTCTTTGAAATGGAGGACTTCCAGGAGGCGTGGACATATCTGCGTGCTCCGCGCAGGAGCCATGGCAAGGTGATGATCAGGGTTGGAGACTGAGCCTTTTACCTTGGTTCTTCCCGGTCAGCTGCTTTCATCGATGAAGCGATGTTCCAGGGTGGCTTCCAGGGTGAGCATCTGTTGTTCGGCATGGATCATGTGCTCGCTTATGATGCTGCGCACGGCTTCCGCGTCACCGGCTTTCATGGCCTTGATCAGCTCGCGCTGGTAGGCGATGCCGCGTTGGCGCAGGATCGGCTGCGGTTGCAGGTAGATGTCGCGGCAGACCGCCAGTTCTTTCAATAGCCTTTGCAGGAAGCGGCACTGGAATGATAGCAGGGCATTGTCGGAATATTCGGCAACGACCGTGTGGAAATCCAGCTCGGCCATGCGCTGCTGCCAGCGCTCACCGGCATCTCTTGCTTCGTGATCGTAGACGGCGATAATGTCTTCGAGCCGCCGGAAGCCGGATTCGTCCATATTGTCCATGGCGCTGACGGCAACCAGCGGTTCAAGCGCCTTTCGCAGTTCGTAGATGTCGGCAATCGTCACATCCTTGGCGAACAGATAATTGCCAAGCAGGCTCATGGCGCGTCCCTCGGACATACGCTCGACAAAGGCGCCGCCACCCGGGCCCGTGCGTACCCGCACCAGGCCCTGTACTTCAAGGGATTTCAAGGCCTCGCGCACGGTGCCCTTGCTGGCGGCATATTGGGCAATCAGATCCTTTTCCTGCGGCAGGCGATCACCGGGTTCCAGCCCGTGTTCCATGATCGTGCGCTTGATCGCCTCGGCAATCTCGTCGGTACGCTTGCGCGCCTTGCGTGCCGGTTCTTTTGTTCCTGGGGCGGAAACCCTCATGACACTGGTCAGTCCTTATCCGGTTTCAAGGCATATTCTGTTTTGAGGCACGCCCCGTTTTGAGGAGGGGCGCGCTCGATATCAGACGCTTGGTATAGTCATGGCGGGGTGACTTGAAAAGCGCTTCGGCCGGACCTTCTTCGACGACTTCGCCAAAATACATCACCGCCACCCGGTCGCAGACGCTCTCCACCACGGCAAGATCGTGGCTGATGAACAGATAGGACAGATCGAATTCGGTCTTCAGGTCTTCCAGCAGCAGAAGCACCTGCGCCTGTACGGACACGTCGAGGGCGCTCACCGGTTCATCGAGGACCATGATACGCGGCGCGGCGGCCAGCGCCCGGGCAATGGCGATGCGCTGAGCCTGCCCACCGGAAAACTCGTGCGGATAACGCTCCAGCGTGTCGGCCGGCATTTGCACGGCATCCAGCAGTTCTTTCATCCGCGTCTTGCGGCGGGTCGGATCGAAGCCTTTCAGCAACCGCAGCGGGGCTTCCAGCGTCGCGCCTATGGTCTTGCGCGGATTGAGCGAGGAGGTTGGGTCCTGGAACACGTATTGGATCATCTGTCCGAAGGCGCGCGGACCCTCCTTTGCCAACGTTCCTGCATCCTTTCCGGCAATCCGCATCTGCCCGCTGGTGGGTGTTTCAAGTCCGACCACCATGCGCGCCAGTGTCGACTTGCCCGACCCGCTTTCGCCAACGATGGCAAGGGTTTCGCCCTGTCTGAGCGCCAGCGTTACGTTTTTGACCGCATGAACGACGTGTGATGTTCCGCCGAACAGGCGGCGTTTTCCGCCGAATGTCTTGGTCAGGCCGGTGACTGCAATGGCATTGGGTTCGTCCATCATCAAACCCCTTCGACCTTGGGCAATTGGCGCAAGGCCTCAAGGAAAGCCTTGCCCTGGCCAAGCCTTGGCACACAGGCGATGAGCCGCTGCGTATAGGGATGCTGGGGATTGCCCAGAATGTCGGCTGTGTTTCCGGTTTCGACAATTTCGCCATGACGCATCACGGCGACCCGGTCGCAGATTTCCGCGACAACGCCAAAATCATGGGTGATGAACAGCAAGGCCAGACCACGCTCCTGACGCAGGGCCTGCAGCAGACGCAGGATTTCCGCCTGTACGGTGACATCCAGGGCGGTTGTCGGCTCGTCGGCAATAATGATGTCGGGGTCGTTGGCCAGCGCCATGGCAATGCCGACGCGCTGCCTCTGTCCGCCTGACAATTCATGCGGATAGGCTGCGGCGCGCTTTGCCGGATCGGGAATGCGCACGGTGTCCAGCAAGGCCACGGCCTTTGCATGGGCCTCGTTGCGGCTGACCGGCTGATGGGTGCGCACGGCCTCGGCAACCTGCTCGCCGATGGTGAATAGCGGGTGCAATGTTGTCAGCGGGTCCTGGAAAACATAGGCGACCTTGCTCCCACGGTAGGATGCGATTTCGGTCTCATGCATGGAAAAGATGTCGCGGCCATCAATGGCGACGGATCCGCCTGTAATGACGCCGGGAGGGGATGCGACAAGTCCGAGCAGGGAAAGCGCCGTAACGCTCTTTCCTGATCCGCTTTCACCGATCAGACCAAGGCATTCCCCCTTCTGGACGGCAAAGCTGATGCCTTTGACAGCGGGTACGATGCCCTGGGTGCTCTCAAAGCCTGTCTGGAGGTTTTCGACGGACAGGGCAGCTCCTTTGCCCGAAGCGCTGGTCTCGTTTCTATCGGATCGATCGATCCGGGTCACCGGCAAGGGGCGGTTGAGCGCGCCGGCCCGCAGGCGCGGATCGAGCGCATCGCGCACGCCGTCGCCGAGCAGGTTGATGCTCATGACGATGATGAAGACCATCACACCGGGTATGATGGAGACGGAGGGTGCGGTGAACAACAATGAGCGGCCTTCGCCCAGCATGGAGCCGAGATCGGCCTGCGGTGGCTGCGCGCCCAGTCCCAGAAAGCTCAGTCCGGCTGTCTCCAGGATCATCCAGCCGACCGTGGTCGACATGGTGATGACGATGATCGGCAGGACATTGGGCAGGATTTCCGTCAGCACGATGGATGTATGGCTTTTGCCCGATAGTCGCGCGGCATCGACAAATTCCCGATGCGCCAGACCCACGGTAATACCGCGGATATTGCGGGCAAAAAACGGAATATTGACCACCGCGATGGCATAGAGCGCATTCATCAGTCCGGGCCCCAGCACCGCCACGATGGCAAGCGCCAGCAGGATGTAGGGAAAGGCCATCAGCATATCGATGCCGCGCATCATGATGTTATCGATGCGCCCGCCCGCATAACCGGCCACCAGGCCGATCAACGAGCCGATGAATGCGGCAATGATGGATGCCGACAGGCCGACGGCCAGCGAGACCCGCGATCCCCAGATCAGCCGGGCGAGAATGTCGCGCCCCAGATGATCGGTCCCCAGCAGGTGACCGTCGGAAAGAACCGGCTGCAGGCGTCCGGCCAGATCAATTGTGTCGGGATTGTCAAGCGGCAGGACCGGCGCGGCCACAACCAGCACCACAAGCGCGGCAATGATGTAGAACCCTGCCGCTGCAAGTCTGTTGTTCATCAGCAATTGCCAGGCGGTCGGGCGGCGTGATTTCTGACGTGCCAATGTCGTCGTGGCGCTCATGACTTCAATCTCGGATCAAGCAGCGATTGCACCACATCGGCCAGCAGATTGAACAGGACATAGCTTGCCGCAACCACCAGTACACCGCCCTGCACCAGCAGGATGTCGCGGGTTGAAATGGCCTTGACCAGCATTGCGCCGATACCTGGCCACTGGAAAACCGTTTCGATATAGACAGCGCCGCCGAGAACGAAACCGGCCTGGATGCCGATCACCGGGACGACGCTGACAAGCGCTGCCTTGAAGGCGTGTTTGTATATGACTGTGCGTTCATTCAGTCCCTTGGCCCGCGCGGTGCGCACATAGTCCTGGCGCAGCACTTCCAGCATGGAAGCCCGGGTCAGCCGGGCGATGACGCCGGTGGCAACCACCGACAATGTGGCCGCCGGCAGGATCAAATGGCGCAGCAGGTCGGGCAAGTCGCCGCCGCCGTAGGCGGCGTACATGCCCGAGGCCGGGAGCAGGCGCCATTGTACCGCAAAAAAAAGGATAAGCAGCAGCCCGAGGAAGAAGGACGGGATGGAAATGCCGATCAGGACGACAAAGGTCACCGCCCGGTCGACCCAGCCGAATTGCCGCACGGCGGAAACGATGCCCGCCAGCAGTCCGAGGATCGAGCACAGGACCAGCGCTGTGCCGGAAAGGATGAGTGTGGCGCCAAAGCGGTCAATAATTTCGTCGAGGACCGGGCGATTGAGGATATAGGAGCGTCCGAAATCGCCCTGCAGCAGATTGCTGATCCATATGCCGTATTGTTCCAGCAGGGTCTTGTCGAGGCCGAGTTGACGGTTGATGCGCTCGACATTTTCCGGCGTGGCATAGGACCCCAGAATAGCGGTTGCCGGATCGCCGGGAATCAGCGCCATGATCAGGAAGACGATGACGGAAAGTCCGAAAAGAACGGGAATGGCAGAAACAAGCCGCTTAAGAATATAGCCGGTCAATGCACTGTCTCCCCGGTGGTTTCGGGCAGCGCCGGGACGGATGGTCGCCCCGGCGCAGCGTTTTAGTTCGGCTTGGAAACCTTGCCCAGCATAAGCAGGAATGAGGGCTGCAGGGCAAAATTTTCAACCGTGGCCGAAGCGACGGCATTCTGTTTCCAGTTTGCCACGAAAAGCCAGGGCGCATCATCCTGCACGATGGTCTGCATTTCCTTGTAAAGCCTGGCGCGTTCTGCCTGGTCGGTGGATTGGCGTGCACCTTCCAGCAGGGCGTCGACCTCAGGGTTGGAATAGTAACCCGAATTGAAACCACCCTTGTCCGGCCAGGCGGCTGTGCGCAGCGCAAGGAAGGGCAAAGTGTCCGGATCATTGGTCATCCAGGCCATTTCAGCCATATCCGCCTTGCCTTCGAGGCCGGGATTGACCTTTCCGAGGAACGTGTTCCATTCGTAGGTTTCGATCTTGACGTCCAGTCCGACCGCTTTCAGATCGGCCTGGATGGCTGTGCCCATCGGCACCGGATCCAGCATGCCGGAACCGCCCTCCGTGACATAGAAGGTGACTTCGGCGCCATCCATGCCGGCTTCCGCAATCAGCTCCTTGGCTTTCTGCGGATCATAGGGATAGGGATCAAGCGCCTCATTATAGGCCCAGCCGAAGGCGGGCGGTGTGGGGCCGGCTGCAACGGTTGCCGTTCCCTGCAGCACATTGTTGACCAGGGCCTCCTTGTTGACCGCATAATTGACGGCCTGGCGCATCCGCTTGTCGGCAAATGGACCTTCCTTGGCATTGAGGATCAGGAACCAGAGATGGGGACCGGCCTGGTCGTATACATTGTAGTTGGGGTCCGAGGCGAAGGTGGCGATATTGTCCGGCGGGACTTCAACCATCATGTCGATACCGCCAGACAGCATCTCTGCAACACGCGTATTGGCATCGGTGATGGGGCGGAAAATCACCGCTTCCAGCGAGGCGGCGCCGTCCCAGTAGTCATCATTGCGTTCGACAACAACGCGGGCATTGGACTGCCACTCGACGAATTTGAACGGGCCGGTGCCGACAGGATTGCGGCCGAAATCCTTGCCATGTTTGACAATGCCGGCAGGCGAGGCGATCAGGCCGGTCGGATAGGCAAGGTTGGACAGGAACGGCGCGAAGGGCTCGGAAAGCCTGAATGCAATCGTTGTGGGGTTTATTGCTGTTACCTCGGCAATCGAGGAAAAGAAAAACGACAGGGGAAACGGTCCCGTATCATGTTGCGGATGGTCGTCCTTGAGCATCCGATCGAAATTGAATTTCACCGCTTCGGCGTTGAAATCCGTTCCGTCATGGAACTTGACGCCTTCGCGCAGGGTGAAAGTATAGGTCAGCCCGTCATCTGATATGGTCCAGCCGGTCGCCAGGGCGGGCTCAACCTCGAGTTTACCGTTTTTGTAGCGCACCAGACCGTCATAGACGTTCATCAGGATACGAAAATCATTGACGGCGGTTACGGTATGCGGATCGAGCGCCAGCGGCTCGGCAATCTGCCCGACGATCAGGACATTGGGCGGGGTTTGTGCAGAAGCGGAGCCTGCGGCACCCAAAACCGACACGGCGGCAAGGGCAAGGGCGACTATTCCTCTTTTGATTATATGCATGACGTTCTCCTTGGCGGCATAGCAAATGGCAGTCGCCCCGGATTATGGGACCGGTATTGGCGACCGATCAAATCTAATTTATCAGCATAAATTGATGACGCAACTAATTTATGCGTATAAATTGACATCTGTGGAAATCGGAGGCATCAAGGACCCATGACATTCTCGATCGTTGCAAAGGATCTGCGCACAGGGGCATTCGGTGTTGCCACCGCGACCGGTGGCCCCGTTGTCGGCTCACTGGTACCCCATGCGCGTGTCGGAGTGGGCGCCATTGCAACGCAGGGTTATACCACAAATCCGCTCTACGGGTTTGAAGGTCTGGACCTGTTGGCGTCAGGCAAAACGGCCAAGGCCACTGTCGAACAACTGGTTGCAGCCGATGCGGGGCGTGAACGACGCCAGTGCATCGCCGTCGGGCGTGATGGCGGGGTTCATGCCTGGACCGGCGCTGAAATTCTGGCCTATTGCGGCTCGCTTGTACGGCAGAGCTTTGGAGTTTGCGGCAATCTGCTGACCGGCGCACAGGTGCTCGAAGCCATGGTTGATACTTATGAAAGCAAGGCCGGCCAGGCGCTCGAAGACAGGCTGATTGCAGCCCTGGCAGCCGGTCAGAATGCCGGTGGCGACCAGCGCGGCACAACCTCCGCGGCGCTGAAGGTCTATGGGAGCGAGATATATCCTCTCGTTGATATCCGTTCAGACTGGTCCGACCGTCCGGTCGACCATCTTGCGCAAATTCTCGAAGCCACACGCGGCGAAAAATATGCCACCTTCTTCAAGCGACTGCCAACAAAGGCAAACCCCGGCTCGGGTTGAGCGGAGGGGTAACGATTACATTTTTTTCGCGGGCGCGGAAAGCCGGTCTGGCAAACAAGCGGGCTCGCACGAAACGGTTTTCCACCAAGAGTTGATTGCATTTGATCTTGATGTCGGATGCCGGAGTTTATAGAGAAACCAACGCGTTTGGGGGTGTCTTCGGGGCAGCATTCTGGCTGTCATCCATTGTTGTATGACGTTCTTTTGCAAGTGATTTCAAGATCACGCCTGCGCGTTGATCAAAACTGTGATGCTGTCGTACATAAGACGCTGCAGCCTGGCGTTTCTCAGACGTATTGGTTTCTTTTGCCAATCTCAGTGCATCGTCCAATGGAAATTCATTATCAAAGAACGTGCAGAAACGGGCAATTTCCCGGGGCATACCCTCAACCCGATCCGTTACCAGATTTCCACCGCAAGCAAGCACGTCGAAAACGCGATTGGAAACAAAACCGCCGATTCTCATCCATTCCCAGTGATCGTTCAACACAACGTCAGCACTGACATAATAGGCTGGTAGGTCGATATTAGCGATCTTATCCGCCCTGACCCATTCGCTCGGCGCCAAACCCTCCCACAAACCTCCATAGATCTGTATTTCCATATCCTGGCTGAGGGCGTGTTTGACCACGCTTCGCTCAATGCCGCGAGAATTTGCAACAAACAGATGCTGTTCGCTGACTGCATTCATCTCATTTTCGGGATAAAACCGGCAAATGTCTGTCGCCTGTAACAGTCTTTCAAACGGCACCTCCTGATTTTCATCGTTCAGTGTCCAGATGTTTGAGGCGACAAAAACATGGTCGTAGACCAAAGCCTCACGGGCCGGGGTTTTTTCGGGGTGGCTGATGATCCACAGCAGGTTGGTATCCAAAGGGTTGGGCTCATAGCGGACCTTACCACGTATGACCAGATTGATGTCGCCGGGTGTACGGGCGGCATACCAATCCTGCAGGAGGTCGACACGTGCACGGACCCCCTTGCGCAGAAATGCCGCTGCCAGCGAGACCGCAAAATGATAATCGCCACAAATGTCCAGAAACATTCTCTCCCGGCAGGCAATCTTGATGGCAATTGTGGTGCCGGCAGCCAGTCGATTGAACAATGGCGGCTGTTCATTTTCAGCGCGGACTTGCCTTGGACGCCACACAGCGTAACCGGCTTCCACCCAATCAGGATTGTCAGGCTCGTAGGAGGTGGCAGATATGCCGGCATTGGCATAATGTTGAGCATCATCGCATCGAACTGAATCTGCCCACCGACCATGAAATACCCGTCGATTGTGTTCGATATTATCACGACGCCCGGGGGTGCTGCCTTCATGATGAATGATCACCGAATCCGGCGCATAGGCAAATACTTTTTCGCCTCCTCCCAGACGCAGACATAAATCAACATCCTCCTGGCCATTGATGAACGCAGGGTCATAGCCGTCTACACTGGCAAAATCCCTTGCCATCAGCCCCATGCATGCAGCCGTAATGGCCTTGAATCTCATCGGTGACTGAGTCGGTTCAAAGTCACCGGGTTTGCCCGCATATATATGATAGCCCATCGGTGAATAGTCGGAAAACACTGTGCCGACGGCCTGAATGGTGCCGTCCGGAAAAACGAGCTTGGGTTGAACGCCGATAATTCCGGGCATTTTCAATGGGTGCAATAGAGAGCGGAGCCATTCAGGAGATAGTTCCGTGTCGTTGTTGAGAAAGACAACCCGCGCACCGCGAGAGGCCGCAAATCCGATATTGCATCCGCGCGCAAAACCAAGATTTTCCTCATTGCGTATCAATGTGATGGTTGCGTATCGCGCGGCGTATTCCTGCAGTAATTGCCGGGTTTGGCCATCACTGGAATTGTCCACGATGATCAATTCGAATTCTTCGCCTGCTTCGTGCCGATACAGCGATTTCAAACAGGCTTTCGTTACTTCGATGGCCCCATGGACGCACATGATGATCGATACCAGACGATCATCTCGTCCCGGTATATTCTTGCGCAACGTATTCCAGCAAATCATCCACGATATCCCGATTCCGCGTGACCGCGGTTTACAGTAAAGACATCCTCCCTGACCTGATAGCCATGTCTCCGCCGGGTTCAGGAGAACCTTTGGGTTTGCTATTGACCTCATGCGGCCAGTTTTTGCAACGCATTGTCATTGTCTATCCACCGGGAAGCAGAGTGGGCCTATCCACTGGGAAACAGAATGGGCCAGTGATGGATGTTGGCTGCTTCCATTGGACAAGGCGTGTTATTTTCGCCATAGCGGTTCCATTCATTCCCCGGGGATTTTGAAAAGCGTTGCATAATTGGAAAGAGGGGCGGGGCGGAACTAACCTTATCCTTGATGGACCGAATTTGATGAGCAAAACGATACTCCTTTTGACCTACGGTACGCGCGGCGATGTCGAACCCTATCTGGCGCTTGCCCTGGGCCTGCAGAAGGCTGGGTTTCGCCCCGTTCTGGCCACGTCGGAGCGTTTTCAATCTTGGATTGCGACCTTTGGTATCGAGGTCTACCCGCTGACGGATGCCGTGCTGGCCTTGATTGAAACCGACGCTGGCAAAACGATGATCGAGGGCACACAGGGGCGATGGACACGACTGAAATCAGGGCTTGAGTTGACGCGAAAGTCAGGTCCGCTGAATGGGCAATTGGTGCGTGACTGTTGGCAGGCAGCCCAGCATATCCAACCGGATCTGATCGTCTTTCACCCGAAAGCCTTCGCGGCGCCGCATATCGCTGCCCATCTGGACATTCCTGTGGCAATGGGTGTGTTTCAGCCCGTCTTTGTGCCGACTGCGGAATTTCCCCTGATGGGCATGGAATTCCTACCCAAGGCGCTGAACAGGTTCAGCTACAAGGCATCAACAGCCGCCTATCGGATGTTTCGAAAACCAGTGAATGAATTGCGTAAAGGTTTTGGCCTGCCGGCCATTTCCAAAGGCCAAGATGTTCTTTTCCCGCCGGAAAGGGGAACCTATCCCCAGTTGCATGCGATCAGTCCGGCCTTGCTGCGGCGCCCATCTGACTGGCCGGCACAGGCAGAGATGACGGGTTTTTGGCAAATGCCGGGAACCAAATCCCCCCTGCCGCCTGAATTGGACGCCTTCATCGGGGCAGGCGACAAACCCGTTTTTGTCGGTTTTGGCAGTATGGTCAGCAGCAATCCGCAGGCGCTGGGCCGGATTGTTACCGATGCGCTGGCTCAAAGCAATCTGCGTGCAGTTGTCGCCAAGGGGTGGGCGCAGCTCGAGTTGGGTGATGAAAAGCAAATCCTGAGTATTGATCCCATGCCCCATGCTGCGCTGTTCCCGCATATGGCAGCCGTCGTGCATCATGGCGGGCTTGGCACAACGATCACGGGATTGCGTGCAGGCGTGCCCAGCATCATTGTTCCATTTTTTGGAGACCAGCCGTTTTGGGGGCGGCGGGTTGCAGCGCTCGGCCTTGGCCCGGAACCGCTGCCACGCAATGGGCTGACCTCTGGTGCCCTGGCCCTTGCGCTGATGCGCGCCACCACAGATCGTCCGATGCAGGAGGCAGCGCGTGCCATGGCGGCGAGCTTGCAATCGGAAAACGGGGTAGAAAATGCCATCAAAAGGCTTGCAGCTATGATGTGAGCGAAAGGGCGGTGTGGCGCTCAAGCTGATGGATTAAGCAAAGCATCAACAGGCTTTGATCATTTCCAATGGTTGGGGATTTGGCAGGCCGACATCGCAATTGCATTGTCATGAAATGCAAAAGCCGCCCCGGAACGCTGGAGCGGCTTTTGTTTTCGAAACACACTGAGGTGCTATTTCCTTCTGAGCGGGGAGGGCACAACAACGTGGTGTGACGTTCCATCGTTGCGATGTTTACCGCCTGTTACCGAGGCAAACCATGCTGCTGCTGCGCCAAGGGCTGAACCGGCTGCGGTCGCAAAGCCCATGATGACGGTCTGGTTTGCTGCCCAGTTCTGCATCTCGCCAGAGAGTTCCGGCCCAGTGCTGACATCTGCCGCCGTCAGTGAAGATGCAACGGCAGCTGTCAATGCTGTTGCCATGGCGACGATCACTGTGGCGAGACCCCAGCTTGTTACACCATGGATTCCATCGCGAAATTCCACTTCGTCTGGCGCCGCATCATTCATCTTCATCCGCATGCGGCCGGAAATATAACCGGCTGCCGCAGAGGCCGAGACCGACACCAGCAAGATCCACAGGCCTGCAACAATGAAATTGTAGGATAGCGTGTTGTCCGGTCTGATGGCATCACCCACAGCCAGCCCAGCTGAAGCGCCGAATTGCAGCAATATGGTTGAAATCGCCACTGCAACAATTGCCCCGGCCCATACCGGGCCCCACTCCAGGTATGAAGAATTGGCAAGATATGAAGGATTGGCCAAATGGGGCGGATTGGGTGAAGCCGCGCTTTGACCGGTGATGTTGGGGTTAAGGTTTTCAGCCATGATCAACGCAGTCCAAGTGCTGACAGGATAAACAATACGACAACGACGAGGCCGACCAGATAAATAATGGAGTTCATGATTTTGCCTTTCACATTTGGGACGCAGGAATTCCAATCACCAACGTTGTGCCGGTAGATTGGTTCCAAATTTGTTTTGAACGTTGCGGTGAAATCGGCTTGAGCGCTGATGATAAAGGGCCTGCAGGAATGAAGGTTCGGGGCAGGATAGTTGGAACACCGCCAGCGCAGACAATGGTCTCATTGATGACATGCCTATCGCTGGCGGCTTAGAGACGAACGGCTGTGACGCCTTATGCCTACGCTTCGTTGATGGAGGAAACAGCCAGATTAGTCAGCTTGCTATTGGTGGCTTTTTCCTGATCGAGGATGCTCGTCAGCAAATCGTGGGCTTCGTCGTGACCGAGGACCTTCGCCCACTCCCGCAGCGTGCCGTAGCGTGCAATCTCGTAGTGTTCCACGGCCTGACATGCTGCAATCAAAGCGGCATTTTTGGCAACACCGCTTGCTTCCTCGATGATCGATTCAGTTTCCTTGATCAGGCCTTCAATCGCGTCACATTTTTCACCGGAGGCGGTTTTACCGATCGACTTGAATACTTTTTCCAGAACCTTGATTTGGTCCTTTGTCTCCTCAAGATGATCGGCAACGGCCTTCTTCAGTTTTGTTCCGTTTGCTGCCTCGTGAACCTTTGGCAAAGCCTTGGTCAAAGCATTTTCGGCATAATAGATATCCTGGAGTGTGTGTTCAAATGCGTCTGAAAGAGTTTTCATGGTGTTTTCCTTTGGCTGATAACGCGCTTTGGAAAACGCCCTCATGACGACTTGGTTCCGCAGTGATGACCGCAAAACGCAAGGCGCGCGCAACACCCAAAAACAGCAAACGGTATAATCGAAGGCGCTTGACTGCCGCATGCCCGGACAATTTCATTGGAGGCCTGTCTCAAGAGGAAAGCGCGTTTTATGGACGCTGGATCAGCTTCGAAATTCAAAACCTTGCCTGCGGGGTGAAATTGCGTCTATACAGAGGAACCATATGCCATCTTGTGCGTTGGCAATCAGAACATCGTATATTCTATCAATTCGGTTCTCCACATCGAATGCAATCGAGCATGCATCATTGGCGCTGGTCGCAATTTTGCTATCCAACGCTCGGATGCTGATGCCTCGTGGCTTTGTGGACGCCTGAAGTTTGAAATACGACAACAGAATCGGAATACCACCGTGACAAAGCAGAATGATTTAATGACGATGTGGACGCTTGCATTTGCCACCGGCAAGATGGTGGCAGAGGCACAGGCAGTGATCGGATACAGAATGATGGGCATGGCTGGCCTCTGGTCGGTGACCCCCGGAGAAAACGCCCGCATGATGGATGAAAAAACAGACGCCTTCACGCAGAGTGCAAATGCTGCAACGGCAGCGATCCTTCAGGGTAAATCACCCGTCGGTGTGCTTACTCAGGCTTTGGCGCCCATCGGGAAAAAGACAGCATCAAACGTCAAACGATTGAGCCAGCGTGGTTTTACCAAAAGCTGATTTCGGGCGTCGGCCTCGCGGCAAGGAAAGAACAGATGGAAACCGTATCTCTCGACCTGTGGGCCGTTAATCTTGAGCCTGTCCTGCCTGATCTGACGTCCTGGCTGGCGCGTGTGGACGAACGGATGGCGGCGGCAGCCGCCAGGGGCGCACATATGCTGGTCATGCCGGAATTTGCCTGCGCGCAATGGCTTTCCTTCGCACCTGCTGATCTGCCGGCCAACCAGTCGCTGCAATGGCTGTCCGAAGTGGGCACGGTTGCACTTGACGCGATATCGGCCATGAGCGTGCATTACGGGGTTTCCGTGCTTGCAGGGACAATTCCCTTTCCGGCAGCCCTGCCTGACGGTGTCCCCGGTTTCCTCAACCGCGCCTGGCTTCTGACACCCGATGGTGGACGGTTCCATCAGGACAAGCTCAGCCTGACACCCCTGGAAGCAGGTGGTGCCGGCGGGATTACAATCGCCGGCGGTTCCATCAATATCATCAATTGGAACGGCCTGCGGATGGCCATTATCATTTGTCTCGACTCGGAATTCACTTCACTCTGGTCGCGCTTGGGAAAGCTCGACCTGGACCTGATCATCATCCCGGCAAAGACCGACATGATCACGGGTTATAATCGTGTGTTCGGCTGTGCCCGATCACGGGCTGTGGAATTGCAGACTGCGGTTTGCGCCATAGGCGCCGTTGGCGTGCCTGTCGGCGTACCGCATACGGACACGGGTGTTGGCGGCGCCGGCGCTTTCATTCCATGCGATGTTTCTGTGTCGCTGGACGGCGTGTTTGCTGCATTGCTTCCGCAAACGGCTGCCATGATGAGTGACCATGTCTTGTGTGTGACAGACCTGCCGGTCGGTGCCTGTCGCCGACTGCGCAATGGGCATGCAGAGGCGGAAGTCTGCCCCGCCATCTGGGATGCATCGCACCTGCTGGTCACTGATATTGCGGTTTGAGGGTTAGCGGCTGTTCGAGAAGACAGATGCCAATTCCTGCAATCAATGCAGCCACCCCAGTTTTTGCCAATCATCATTGCAACGGGGCTGCGGGCGGGGCTGGCGGGTTCATTTCTCCCAGTCTGAACCTGCCGGCTCTTCATCGCGCGTCTCTTCTTCCGCGATTACGTCGTCGGCCTCTTCAAGATCTTCCCGGGTTGCCTCGCTGTTTGACCCGTTGTCAGACTGTCGGCCCACCAATGCCAGATCGAACAGCATCGGAAAATGGTCCGAGCAAACAAAGGGCATGCGCTGCATCCTGACAAGCTGGAAGTGAGATGAGTGAAATATGTGATCCAGCGGCCAGCGGATGAAGAAAAAACGCGCATCGAATGTGTTGAACATGCCGCGCCCCTCTCGCGGATCGAGCAGTTTGGAGATGCGTTTGAAACGCTGCGTGGTGGGCGACCAGGCAACGTCGTTAAGGTCTCCGGTGACGATAAGGGGCGCGCTAAAGTCGCGCACCTTTTTGCCCACAAGTGCAATTTCTGCATCCCGCCCCACGGTGTCCCTGTTCACCAACGGGGGTTCCGGATGGATCGCGAAAAGCCGGAAGCTGCCTGATTTCGGGTGTTGGACTGTCACGTCAATGGACGGTACGTGGTCATTCAGCAGATAATTGATGCGGCTTTCGGTGAATGGAAAACGTGATACCAGAAGCATTCCGTAACTGTTGTCCTGAGGGCATGCCACCACGTGATCGTAACCACGCGTCACGGTTTCCAATGCGCTTGTCCATTGCTCATCAACTTCCATGAACACAGCAATGTCGGGCGACTGCTCCACCACAAGGTCGATCAGCGGCTGGTATTTTCTGTTGCTCATTTTGACATTGCTGACCAGCAAACGAATGGTCGCAACGTCATCTGGGTCGCCGTCGAAGGAGGTCGTCTTGACGGGCCACAAAGGGGTAAAACGCACGATATAGGTCAGGTGAATCACGGTTGACGCGGCCAGAAGGGCCATAGTCACCCAAGCTATGCCGGTTTGTTCAAAAAGCAGCGGCATTGCGACGAGCAAGACCACAGCGAGCAGCGCGTATTGGATACGCGGAAAATCAAGCGTGCGGACAAGGCCATGGGCAATATGCAAAAACGGCAGTACGCTTGCGGCGAAGAGGATGACAGCCAGCCCCAAGAAAATCCAGATCACTGCGCCGGCTCCTGTCCCGTTTTATCCCGTTCAAATGAATTTGGGATCTGCTCCGCGGGAGGAGCATGATCCCATCACTGCACAAGCCAACCGGCCGACGCAGGTCGGCCGGAATGTCCGCATCAGTCAGATGTTTCGCCGCTGCGATTGCCTTTGCCCAGATCTTCCTCGGCGCGGTAGTCCTTGTCCAGTTTTTTGAAGGACTCGATGATGCCGTCCGTCTCCAGCTTCACGTCCGGGACGGCCTGGCGTTGATTGCGCATATTGCTCTGGTCATTGCCCTGCAAGGCATTGTTGCCCATTTTGTCCTGCGCCAGGTCCGTTTCTGTCAGATTCATATTCTTGTCTTTGGTCGCCATGATGGTCTCCTTTTGGTCAATGTACGACATCAACGCTCACAGAAGCTGCTGGTTCCAAAAGGACCTGTTTTTGAAAATACACGGTAAACAGCACGCTTGCGGATGTACGAACGGTCAGCAATTGGGCATTGTCAGTCAAATGGAGCATCCCGCCAAGCCCTGTGAATACAAGTGGATCTGATGAGCGAGACGACACGAGTCCTTTCCAGGGTCTTCAGTGGTGAGCGCGACACATCACGCCTGATTTTTTTCGTGACGGCAATGGTTTGCCTGTTGATTTTCCTGACTCAGAATCAAGCCAATCTGCGGGCCTTCGGTTGTGATTCCTTCGGCTATGCCAGACAGGCGGAGCTTATACGGGACAAGGGCCCCATTGGCGGCCTTGATACAAAGTTCGATAATCAGGAGGCCCGACAGCTTGTGCGGGTCGCACGTTCAGTCCATGCGGATTCCAGCAACTGGTCAGAGGCGATTGCGCCGCATTGCCATCATTACGAGAAGGCAACCGGGCAGGTTATTCTTCAGTATCCGCCCGGGACAGGAATGGTGCTTGCTCTTTTTCCTGAGAGTCTTGCCCTGGCCTATGTTTTCATCATCGGCATGACACTCGTTGCAGCCGCCTATGCAATGCATTTCGCGCGCCACAGGGCGGCATGGCCTGCAACTGTGCTTGCCGTGGTCGCATTATGTCTTCTTGCCTGGACAATGGCGCAAAACATGGCCCTGACCAGCGCATCGATACCGGTGACTGTGTCAATTGTTCCACTCGCGGCCGCCTTGTCATTTGTCGCATTTCCGGGCTCCCATGCAGCGGCCAGACCGGTTCCTGCATTGGCTTTTGGTCTTCTGTGTGGGCTGTTGTTGTCTGTCAGACTGCCAAATGTCTTTCTGCTGATCGGTTTTGCCACTCAGATTGTCTTGACAATGCGATTATGGCGGTTGTCGGCAATTGCAAATTGCCTGCCGGCACTGTTGCTTGCATTCGCTGGGTTCTGCGCAACAGGGTTATTGCCGGTATTGGCGGCAAACCTTATCAATGCCGGCGGTATTTTCTCGACGACCTACAGTCCCATTGACGCCAGTCCACCCGTTCTTCAGTGGTCTCTCATTCTGGAGAACCTGGGTTATTATTTCAAAACGGGCTTTGCTGCACCAGCATTGATCGGCGCCTGCGCAATACTTGTCTTTCGACTGGCCACAGGCAAGCATTGTCCTGCCGGGGACGGAGTATTCGGCGCGTCCATTGGTGCATTGGTCGCGCTGACCGTCTCATTGGCGTTTTTCGCCACCCACTCAATCCGCATTCCCTATTACCTGCTGCCAGCAAGCGTATTGGTTCTTTGCATGGTTGCCTTTGAATTCATGGGCAGCGGAAAACCCGATAGCATTGAGTCAGGACTCCGGTCCAGGTGGCTGGTTCTTTTTCTACCAATACTATTTGTCGCCCTTGTGCGCCTCGGTCAGGTCACGCCCTACACGCCCAAGGTGCTTCTGCCGCAGGAGGTGAAGTCGGAAAATGCTATCGTGTGGGCCGATCTCAACAGCGGAACAGTGATCTACTATCAGAACAAATATGCGGCGAAATTGAATTTCGCAGGTGATGAGATCCAGGACAAGTTGATCGATGCGTTCTCTGATCTGGGATGGACGCAGTATTTCATCGTGGATAGTCCGAGCATGCAGGCGATCCACAGCCGATTGTCAGGCACCAGAAAGCTTGCGCAAAGCGGCGTTTTCAATGCGCAATCCGCGTACCCCATCTGGAAACTTGAGCCTGAAAAGGCACCTGGAAAAAATACGGAATCATTGCCGTTACCAGGTGCTGACTGACCAAATACGCAAGGTGTCGGGTTCTTGAGAGGCGACTTTTCAGTGTGATCATGTGTTAATCAGAACAGTTCTGCCGCGGCGCATTGCGATCGCCCCATCACCTGCGCAGCGTATTATCGCTCCAAATCGCGCTGATATGATTGAGCGCAAGCGGCTCATCCCGCCCGTCCAACAATGCGAGGACCCGGGGCGGCGTCAGGGGCAGTTGCGAGACCTGTTTGCCGGTTGCATTGGCAATGGCGCAGCCGATGGTGGCGCCGACGTTGAGAATGGGCACTTCACCGGCACCTTTCGTGCCCAATGGGCCGCAGGACGGTGCGCCCTCAAAGAGATCGAATTCGATCGGCACAACATCCTGCGCCAGAGGCAGGCGATAGGCCTCGAAGCCCGTTTGATCGAAACAGCCCTGATCGTTGATGGTGATTTCTTCATGCAACGCATAGCCCATGCCCTGTACGACACCGCCTTGAATTTGCCCGTGGATGGCCCTGTGGTTCAGCGCCCGGCCAACATCCTGCACGACGCGATAGGCCAGAATTTCAACCTGCCCGGTGTCCGGATCAATGGCCAGTTCGCAATCGTGCACGGCGAAAACCGGAATATCGATCGCATCAATGAAATGTCCTGCCGCGCAGCCTGGCATGGCTTCGATGCCGGGGGCGGTGAAGGCGCCACTGCCGGAAATCGGGCCGGTGCGGGTTTCCGCCTCGGCCACCACCTTCTGGATTGTGGTGCCGGAACCGGATCTGCCCCGTATCTCGACGCGTCCATCAGTGAGCACCAGTTGTTCGGGGGCGGTTTGCAGCATTTCGCTGGCAACAGCCAGCAGCTTGTCCCGGACCTCATCACAGGCCGCTGCGCTGGCCGCGCCTATCGATACGGTGGTGCGACCGCCGCCGACGCCCAGGTCGCGACCGGCAGCGTCGGTGTCAGCAGTCTTGACGATCACCTGCTCAGGCGCAATGCCAAGGCCTGCTGCAACGATCTGTGGCAGCGCATGCATCATGCTGCCCGAACCGATTTCGACGCCGGATGTGACCAGAGTGGCGCTGCCATCGACATTGAGATTGACTGTTGCTGCCGATGGGCCGACGAAGATGAACCATGTGCCGACGGTCATGGCCCGACCGTAAATCCGCCCATCGTCAAGCCGCTGGCCATTTTCCCGGCCGTTGGGATGTTTGGCGCACAGGGCCTGCATGCGGTCGATCATCGGGCGCAACACATCGCCCTCAAAGACCTGCCCGGTCGCGCCAATATCCTGATCGCCCACCACGTTGCGGCGGCGAAATTCCATCCGGTCCATGCCAATGGCTTCGCAGATTTCATCGGTGTGGCGTTCCAGCGCAAATGTATTGTAGACACCGTTGCAGGCGCGAAATGCACCATTGGGCGGCGTATTGGTGTAGATTGCCCGGCTTGATAAGCGCACGGACCCGAGCCGGTAATTGCCGCCCAGCGTATGCGCGGTCATGGTGGTCAAAAACACCTGTTCACCGCCGTAGGCGCCACAATCCATCAGAACTGTTGCCTCGCGTCCGACAATTTCCCCGTCTGCCGTGACAGCCGAGCGGATGCGGATTTCGGCATTTTCCCGGCACAGGCAGGTCATTTTCTCCTCACGGCGTGAATTGACCAGAGAAACAACCCGTCCCGATTTTTTTGCCAGAATGGCGGCATAGGGCTCCAGTGAGCAATCGAATTTGAGGCCAAAGCCGCCACCGACAGCCGGGACCGTCACCCGCACCTGCGATTCGGGAATATCCAGCACTCTGGCGGTGACGTGGCGGACGGTCCAGGGCACCTGGGTAGAGGTCTGGATATGGTGCCTGCCGTCTTCAAAAGCGGCGACAACGGCGCGCGGTTCAAACGGCACATGGCTTTGTCGGCCAACGCGGTAAACCCCGTCAACAATCGTCACATCCGGGCGGTCAAAAGCCGCATCCGTGTCACCGCGTGCCACAGTGGCTTCCCAGGCAACATTGCCGCCGCGGGCTGCGCCCTCAAACAGTATGTCGTAATCTTTCCAGTCAGGGTGGACCAGCGGTGCGTCTTTTTCCAGCGCCTGCGCCATGGTCAGAACGGCGGGCAGGGGCGCCAGTTCCAATGTGATGGCCTGCGCCGCAGCATGGGCCTGTTCGAGCGTTTCGGCTGCAATGGCGGCAATCGGTTCGCCATGATAGCGGATGACATCCCTGGCAAAAATCGGATGGTCGGCAATGCCGATGCCGTGCGCGCCGGGGGCATCTTCCCAGGTGGCTATGGCGCGAACACCAGGCATGGAACGGGCGGCTTCAACATCCAGCCGAAGCACTTGCGCGGAGGCGACCTCTGCGCGCAACAAAACCGCATGAATGACCTCCGAGCCGCCCACGTCGATGGTGTATTTCGTGCGGCCGAGCAATTTGTCCCGCGCGTCCCGGCGCGGGAAATTCATCACGGCAGCGTCTGCATTGTTCTGCATCAGGACGTGACCTCGTTTGTGCGGATCGACATGAGTGCGTCAACGATGCGCTCATAGCCGGTGCAGCGGCAGATATTACCGGTCATTGCGGCCTTGATTTCGTCACGGTCGGGCGATGTATTCGTCTGAAATAAGCGGCTCATGGTCATGACCATGCCCGGAAAACACATGCCGCATTGCACCACATCATGGTCTTCGAATGCCTGTTGGACAGCATTGAGATGCTCCAATGTGGCGACGCCTTCAATGGTGGTCACCGCGGCACCGTCGAGCGATCCGACGGGCAGCAGGCAAGATGCCATCGGCGCCCCATCCACATGCACCATGCAGGCACCGCAAAAGCCTTCGCGACACACGGCCTTGGTGCCGGTCATGCGCAGATGGTCGCGCAAGACGTCGACCAGCGGGGTTCTCGGATCACCGCTGAAGATGCGCTCTTCCCTGTTGACTGTCAGTGTGATGGTCATATGGCCCTCCCCAGGGTTGTTTCCTGCAGGGTTGAAAACGCGTTGGCAACAAGGCCGGGAAGGACCCGCAGCCGATACCAGCCTGGCGCGTCCGTTGCGTCCCGTCCGTCAAATTCTTCCAGACAGGTTTTGGCGATCATTTGCATTTTTTCGGGCGATGGCGCATGGCCAATGATGGCCTCTTCAAAGCCTGTCCAGCGTTTTGCAACGGCTTCGACCGCACCGACCGCGACCGTTGCCGCAGATATTTTTCCGCCGGCACCCAGAGCAAGCGACACACTGAGATTGGCAACGGGATAGTCGCCCGCCTTGCGCAGGGTCAGCCGGGCATGCGTGCTTGTACGCTGCGTGCGGGGGATGATCAGGCGTGTTACCAGATCGGTGTGGGCGCGGGTGGCGCGCCCCTCAAGGAAGGCCGCCATGGTCTGGGTTCTGCTGCCATCAAGGCCTTCGATTTCCAGTCTGGCATCCAGGGCGAGAAGCGCCGGCACCAGATCAGCCGCCGCAAATTCCGCTGTGCAAATGTTGCCGCCAATGGTTGCCATGCGCCGAATGGCCGGATTGGCCGAATGGCCAGCCGCCTGTGCCAGCGCTGCCAGATCATTGTATCCGTTCAGAGCATTGGCGATTTGTTCATGGGTCGCCAGAGCGCCGATCACTGCCTCTTGCTGGTCAATGTTTATGGTGCGCAGCGCTTCGATGCGTGACAGGTCGATCAGGGTCCGATCAGCTGTTTCGCAGCGCAGCGGGGCACGCATAACCCAGGTTGCGCCGGCCAGAGGAATGGCACTGTCTGCCAATTCACGCAGAGCACGCAGTGCCTCGTTCAGATCATTTGCCAGGAAAAGTTTGGGGTAGGGCGTAATGTCCACTGCTGCCTGCCGGTTTGATGTGCGTATCCTGCACCGAAGCCGGCAAAAGGCGCCAGCCCGGACAGACAAGGGGTGAATGGTCGCAGCCTAACATCCGCGCCGAACCATGAAAAATTCAATTTCCGCAGGGCAGCTATCTGAATTGTTGATAATGCCCCTTTTCAGGCGCGCTTCATCCAGCGTTAGCGGGACGGGATATTTTCGTGAAACAACACCTGCAACCGTGGCAGATATTCCGGTTCCTTTGTTCCCCGGACCGCGGCGGCGAGCAGCTTGATGATTTCGCGCGCCTCGACCCGAGAATTCTGATCGATCACGGCATCCACTGTTCTGTCCAACAGAAGACCTCTGGTGGCGTCGGTCAGGTCATGGGCGATGAAGACAATGTCATGCTGCGCATTGGCCTCCTTCAGGGCCTGCGCAATGCCCTGTGTGCCGGACCCGATATTGTAAATCGCCGACGGTCGATCTGTCTTGAGAATGGCGTGCATCTCCTCATAGGCGCGGTCCCGGTCCTCTTCGACTTCAATCAGCGCCGATATGCGCAGATTGTTGAAGTCGCGCCCCGTCACCGCGCGAAACCCCATTTCCCGTTCTTCGTGCCCGCGATAGGAGGGCGAACCGATGAACACCACGATGTTGTGCTGGTTGTCGGGATGCAGGAAGCGCCCGGTCAAGAGGCCTGCAAGCCTTCCGGCGGCCCGGTTGTCTATCCCGATATAGCCGACCTTTGTCACCGAGCGTATGTCCGAGACCAGCGTGGCGACACGCACGCCGGAGGTGGCAAGCCGGTTGATGGCCTCGCGTACAGCCGGATGGTCGGGTGCGACCACACCGACCGCATCGGTCTTTCCAACCATCTCGTGCAGCCGGGCGGCTACCCGATAGGGATCAAAGCCGTCAATGACGTGCAGATTCGGAAGAACGTTGCCATAGCTGGTGGCTTCTTCAAGCAGGTCCTTGCGCAGATTGGCAATGAAGCTGTTGCTGCCACCCGGCAGTATGAAATCGATGTGGACATCGGCAGCGGGTTGAATTTCCGCCGGTCCGAAATAGCCCATGCGCCGCGCTGCCGCGAGCACGATCTCACGGGTGCGTTGTTTGACCCCGCCGCGATCATTAAGGGCCCTATCCACGGTTGCAACCGAGAAACCGACTTCCTGTGCAATCTGGCTGACTGTTGTTTTCAATGCCTGCTCCGAGTCTTTGCGATGTCTGCACAAACCGCGCAACAATCATAATCCATCATTTCCAGAATTGGTTCCATTTACAAGTCAATTCAAGGTTCAAGACTGTGCATATGAATGATAATGATGTTAAATGATTGGTTATGACGCTTGTGCTGCAATCATTATACATCAATATTTCCTCGCAATGGTGGTGCCAAATCACCAATTTGGGAGGATATTATGGTTTTGAAATCTGCATTTTCGCGCAGGAAATTCCTGTCTACCACAACGGCTGCTGGCGTTCTGGCCATCGGTACACCGCTTTATCTGCGTCCTGACAGGGCCAGAGCTGCCGACGGTCTTGCCGAGGGCATGGTTGGCGGTCCGACCGGCTTTGACGGCGCTGAGCGCTATCAGTACGGTCCGGACACCCCGGAAGGTCGTGCCGTGGAAGCTGCACGCTCCTTGAAGGCTTCGGGAAAAGCGCCCGAACGTATTGTCCTGGGCCTTTCTGACGGCTCGATTGGACAGATTACCCAGCCATTCCCTGCTGGAGCGCCCTCGATCAAGGATCTGTGGGAGCAGGAAACCGGCATCAAGCTTGATATTATTGGCGTTCCAAGCGGCCAGGAGTTCACCAAGGTCATGCAGGATATCAGCACCAGCGGCGGGGCATTTGATGTCTATGCGGTTGAGTGGAACCGTCTTGGTGATCTGGCAGAGACCGGCGGTATCGTCAATCTGGATGAATATGTCGCCACGCATCGGCCCGAATGGGATGATGTGGATCGCGGCTATGTCGGCGGCGCCAAAGGCGTTTCATTGCTCAACAATTATCGTGGTTCGACCTATGGGGTGTCGCTGGATGGGGACTTCCAGACCTGGAACCATCGTACCGACCTGTTCTCTGATCCAAAGGAACAGAAGGCCTTTGCCGACAAGCATGGATATGCCCTGGCGCCACCGAAGACCTGGAAAGAACACGACGAGATCGCAGCGTTTTTCCATCGCCCGGATGATGGCCTGTTCGGCAGCACCGACCTGCGCAACCAGGGTTGGGGGTACACCAACTGGTATCAGCGCTACGTTTCCATGGCATCGCCAAACCAGTTTCTGTTTGCCGATGACGGTACGTCCTTGATCAACTCCGACCAGGGTGTTGCGGCCACAGAGGAATACGTCAAATCGCTGGCACATCACTCACCGGATGCAATTTCCTGGGGTTGGCCGGAACAGTATGGCAATTTCGCCAGTGGCGGCGCTGCGATGACCTGTGCTTTCTCCAATCTGCCGAAATTCCTCGACAATGCAGCCAATGAAGGCTCCAAGGTTACCGGCAAGATCGGGTCCCACATTCCACCAGGGCGCGTTCACGACGATGGAATGGTCAGTCGTTCAGTGCTCTGGCTGAATCTCAGTGCCAGTGTCTCCTCGCAATCAGCCCATCCGGAAACGGCCTATCTGTTGCTTCAGTGGTTGGGTTCATCGCGCATCTATTCCTGGATGACGGCCAATCCGGGTGGCTATTTCGATCCGTTCCAACTGTCCAATTTTGCGGATCCGCTGGTGCGTGAAACCTACCATGATTATCACATGGATGTGGTGCGCGAGACTGTGCGTCGCACGGTTCCGACGATCAATTATCCAGGCGCAACCGCTTTCCACAATGCACTGGATGAAAATCTGGTGGGTGCCCTGACCGGTTCGATGACATCTGAACAGGCGATGCAAAACACCGAACGCAGCTGGAAGCGCATTGCCCGCCGTGTTGGTGAGGAGAAATTGATCGAGGCCATCACGGCAAACAAGGCGGCCTGGCCGGATCTTGTAGACCCTGTCTGATAGGACTCCCGAACTCCCGGTAAGCCCGGGGGCCAGCGAGTCTGGCCCCCGGAGGTTGTCAATTTGCAGGTGTAGTACATGCGTCGATCTCTCCCCTTTGAATTTTTGCGCTATGCAATGATCTTGCTGATTATCGCGATATCACTGGTTCCGACGCTGTGGATGTTGTCGATGGCTTTCAAGCCAATCGCCGAATGGTCGGCGTCCGGTGCTGCTTTGACCTGGTGGCCAGAGAACCCGACGCTGGACAATTTCCGTTTTATTTTTGGTCAATCATCCTCCGAACTCATCGTATCTCTTGAGCGGACCGCTGCGCGTCCCATTGTGGCATCCTTGCTCGCGGCGATCGTTGGTACATTGATCGCCATGACTGCGGGCACGGCTGCAGCCTATGGCCTGTCGCGGTTTGGCAAAGGCAACAATCTGCCTCTGGCCCTCATTCAATTGCGCCTGTTTCCACCCATGGCCGTGATGATACCGCTGATGATCATGTGGTCGTTTCTGGGTCTGATAGACAATTGGTTTGGTCTGGCGGTTGTTTACGGAATTGTCACGCTGCCCTTTGCCTTCTGGCTGATGAAGACATTTTTTGACGACATGCCACGCGAGATTGAAGATGCGGCGCTGGTCGAAGGCTGCACGCGGCTGCGGGTATTTGCCGTGATCACCCTGCCGATGATGCGCCCGGCGCTGGCATCCTCTGCGCTTTTCGTCTTCATCATGAACTGGTCGGATTATCTCATCGCACTGCTGCTGACGACGCGGGACTGGGTGACCATTCCCGTTTACATGACGTCACTGTCCTCCTCCATGACAGGGCAGCTCTATGGTGCGAAGGCTGCACTGGGACTGATTGCGGCGATACCGCCGGTCATATTGGGTATTGCCATCCAGAAACATCTGGTGCGCGGTCTGACATTTGGAGCCTTGAAGGAATGAACGGGGTGTCTGTGAAAGAGGCGGATATTGCGGTGCTTCCGCAGGATAATGCCGGCAGTGAAGAAAAGCGCCTTGGTTTCTGGCTGACGTTGCCGGCACAATGTCTCGTGCTGTTCATCGCCGTTTTCCCCATCCTGATGCAATTGTACATCTCGATGACGGACTGGTCACCGCTGGATGGTATTCCCTGGTACAGGGCGTACGAGTTGTGGATCGGCTTCATCAACTATACGGATCTGGCCTCGGACAGCCGCTTCTGGGCCGCCATGTGGCGTACCTTTCTGGTGATGATCGTCTGCGTGCCGATCCAGTTTCTTCTGGGGTTGGGGCTTGCCGTGCTTTTCGTCGACGAGTTCCCGGGCAAGCGCTGGTTCTATTCGACGCTGTTGATACCAATGATGGTGGTGCCTGCCGTCGCCGGATACATGTTTTTCCTGCTTTTCCAGTCGGGCGGGCCGGTCAATGATCTTCTCTCGCTGTTTTCCGCATCTCCGGTCAAGATTGCCTGGCTGTCGGATCCCAGTCTTGCCTTGGTGGCCGTCATGGCGGCTGACATCTGGCAATGGACGCCATTGATGTTCCTCATCCTGCTGGCGGGCATGATTTCCGTTCCCCAGGACCAGCAAATGGCTGCCGTTTTGCTTGGCGCATCATGGGGACGTCGCTTTTTCACCATTGTGCTGCCCCGGATGAAGACCATCATCATCATCGCACTGGCGATCCGCACAATCGAAATCTTCAAGATATTCGATACGCTCTACATCATGACCGGTGGCGGGCCGGGTGTCGCCACGGAAACCATCTCCGTCTATATCTACAAGGTCACCCAGCAGGATCTGATCTGGGGTTATGTGGCAGCGATTGCGCTGGCCATCCTGATTGTGCTGTCTGTCATATCGGCGATTGCCATCAGCAGAATGTCAAAAGGGGCGAATGCCAGATGACGCAAATTGCCCTTTCCAATCTCGGCAAGAAGTTTGGTTCCTTCACGGCGCTGGCGCAGATGAACCTGACCATTGGTGATGGCGAGTTCGTGGCACTTCTCGGGCCGTCAGGCTGCGGGAAATCCACAACGATGAACATGATTGCCGGTATGGTGGACCCCACCGAAGGCGATATTCGCTTTGATGACCGCAGCATTCTGGATGTTCCGATGAGCCGCCGGGGTGTGGGTTTCGTTTTTCAGAATTATGCGATTTTCACCCATATGTCTGTTCGCGAAAACCTGGCCTACGGTTTGCGGGCGCAGGGCGTCAGTGCGTCCGAGCGCAACCGCCGGGTCAATGCCATGGCCGACCTGTTGCAATTGACCCCGATGCTGGACAGACGGGCCGCAGGCCTGTCGGTCAATATTTTGCAGCGCCTGGCGATCGGGCGCTCAGCCGTGGTCGAGCCGGCCATATTTTTGCTGGATGAACCGCTGTCGAATGTTGATGCAGCGTTTCGCTCTGTCATGCGCAGTGAACTCAAGGCTCTGCAAAGGCAATTCTCACAGACCCTGGTCTATGTCACCCACGACCAGCTGGAAGCCATGACCATGGCGGATCGCATTGCGGTGATGGATCACGGCAAGCTGCTGCAGGTTGGCACGCCATTGGAAATTTACAACAACCCGCAGGACGTCTTTGTCGCGCGCTTCATCGGCTCTCCGGGCATGAATATTCTTGAAGGCACCATTGCTTCATCGGATGAAGGCAAACTGGTTGATCTGGCATCGGCCGGCCGGTCGGCACCACTTGCTCTTTCGGACCGCGCTGCTTCTCAAGGGTTGCCGGAAAAAGTTCTTTTCGGGTTTCGTCCGGAACAGGTCAATCCCGATCCCAATGGCACCATGGCCCTGCCGGTGAATTTCGTCGAACGTATCGGTGCGCGCACGATCCTGCATCTGGGAGGCGACGGCTTGGAGGCCAAGGCTGTTCTGGATAATCAGATCGCGATGCCGAGCATTGGTGATGTTTTGCGGTTTTCCATCGACCCGAAAATGGTACGGCTGTTCGATCCCGTTTCGGGAATTGCCATTGGAGGAGATATCTGATGGCATCGATTCGCCTTGAAAACATTTGCAAGCACTATGGCGATGTGGTGGCTCTGGACGATGTGAGCATCGAGGTCGAGGACAATGCATTCTTCTGCCTGTTCGGCCCACCCCTGAGCGGAAAATCGACGATCCTGAAGATCATTCTGGGTCTTGAAACACCCGACAGCGGCTCTGTCTTCATTGATGATCGCCCGATGAACGGTGTAAGCCCGGCACAGCGCAATGTGGCGATGGTCTTTCAGAATCTGGCGCTGTTTCCCCATATGACGGCCTTGCAGAATGTACGCTTTCCGCTGGTCGAGCGCAAAATAGCAGAAGATGTGATTGCTGCGCGTGTCGACGAAGTGACCAAAAAGCTGCACATGCAGCACATCCTCCACAAGCCGCCATCACAACTTTCAGGCGGTGAGCGTCAGCGCGTTGCCATTGCGCGGGCACTGGTGCGCGATCCGGTGGCATATCTGATGGATGATCCCATATCCGCGCTGGATGCACGGTTGCGGGAGGAAACCCGGGTGGAGTTGCGACGCATTCAGCGCGAGATGAACCAGACCGTCATTTATGTGACCCATGACCAGGAGGAGGCCATGTCCGTATCGGATCAAATGGCCATTTTCGAACATGGTCGCGTACGGCAGGTCGGCGCACCGCATGATCTTTATGATGCACCGGCAAGCACCTATGTCGCCGAAATGCTTGGAGCGCCTGCCATCAATCTGATGGCAGCAGGCGGAACCGCACTGAACGCCGGCAGACCGGTTCCGCAACAGGCCGTACAGCTGGGCGTGCGGCCGGAACATTTGCGGGTTTTGAAGGATGGCGGCAATACGCAGGTCAGTGCGATCGAGCCAATGGGCGCCACGACAATTCTGACGCTGAAGGCCGGCGCGGAAACAATGAAGGCCGCCTTGCACGGGCAACCGGAATTCCAGGTGGGTGAATCCGTCAGCCTGTCGGTCGACCCGGCGCAGATACATTTTTTCGACAAGAACGGCGACACGCTGGTTGCCGTATAGAAGGGAGGGATACATGACAGATTTCAAGCCGGATCCGGACATTCGCAATCGCGATTCTCGCATCGGCTGCATTGGTGCAGGCATGATCATGGCCGAATGTCACCTGGCCGCCTATGCGCAGGCGGGTTTTCCCGTCGTCGCAATTGCCTCGCGCACGCCCGAAAGAGCTGCGACTGTGGCCGAACGCTACAATATTCCCAAGGTGCACAATACGCCTGAGGAATTGATCGCCGACCCGTCCGTCGATATTCTCGACATTGCCTATCCGCCCGATCAGCAGCCTGCATTGATCCGCGCCGCCTTGCAGCAACCGCACATCAAGGCCATTCTTGTGCAAAAGCCGCTGGCACTGACCTTGGGAGAAGCCATTGCCCTGCGCGATGAAGCCAAGGCTGCCGGCAAGATCATCAGCGTCAATCAGAACATGCGATACGACCAGTCTATGCGGGTCCTGAAGCAGATTCTGGAACGCGGTGATCTGGGGCAGGTCGTCTTTGCGCAAATCGACATGCATGCCATTCCGCACTGGCAGGGGTTTCTGGAAGACTATGACCGGCTCACCCTGGCCAATATGAGCGTGCATCATCTGGATGTGCTGCGTTTTCTGTTTGGTGATCCGGACGAGATCACCACACAGGCGCGCAAGGATCCGCGCACGACCTTCGATCATCAGGACGGGATCACGGTTTCAACCCTGCGGTTTCCGTCAGGCGTTCTTGCCCTGTCCCTGGAAGATGTCTGGTCGGGTCCGCGGCAGGACGGCTACAAGGACGATCAGCACATCACGTTCCGGGTGGAGGGTACGGAGGGCGTCGTCAAGGGCTCGATAGGCTGGCCGACAGGTTCGGCCTCGACGCTGAGCTATGCATCCACCAAAACCACGGGCGGAGAATGGGTGACGCCGACCTGGGAAAGCATGTGGTTTCCCCATGCCTTCATCGGCGTCATGGAGCAATTGCAATATGCCGTTGCCACAAATAGCGAACCGGTGCTGACCGTTGCGGACAACGTGAAAACGGTGGCGCTGATCGAAGCCGGATATCGTTCAATTGCCGAGGGGCGCACGGTGCGCCTTTCGGAAATCAACACCAAATAGACACCAAACGGAGGAAAAGATCATGATGCAAGCGGGAATTTTCACGGGGTATTTCCCTTATGGGCTTGAAGAAACGGCCAAGAAAATCAGGAGCCACGGCTTCAACACGGCGCAGCTGGATCTGCATTTCAAGGATATCGACCTGAGCTATGGCAATCTGAATGCTGCCAATTGCAAAAAGGTGCGTGACACGTTCCGTGCCAACGACTTGCCGATTTGTGCCGTATCGGCCTATACCAACATCATCCATCCCGACCTGGACCAGCGCAAAGCCAATGTCGACCGGCTTAAGGAAATCCTGCGCAACGCACGGGCATTGGGTTCGCGTTACGTGATCTCCGAAACGGGAACCTACAATGAGGAAAGCGAATGGATGTCGCACCCCAAGAACAAATCCGAAGAAGGATTTGAGGCGTGCCGCAAGATCATCGCCGAACTGTCGCAGGAAGCCTATGATCATGGCTCGATGTTCCTGCTGGAAACCTATGTGAACAATGTCGTGGGATCGGTTGAGGAGACCGTGAAAATGTTTGCTCAGGTTGATCATCCGGGGCTGGGTCTGCTGATGGACCCGACCAACTACTTCGAAGATCATAATATCGACCAGATGGACCAGGTGCTGAATCAGGTCTTCGATACATTGTCGGACAAGATCAAGATCGCCCATGCGAAGGATGTCGCACGCGCCGATGACGACAAATCGGAAAAACACGCTGATATCGGCGATGATGATGCGCTGGCATCTCACACTTTCCGCGGGGTCGGCGAGATTGTGCTGAATGCTCCGGGTACCGGGGTGTTGAACTATGATCTATACCTGCAGCGTCTGGCAGAAAAACATCCGAACATCGAGATGATCATCGAGCATCTGGATGAGGCTGATGTGCCGCGTTCCAAAGCCTTTATTGACGAGAAATTCGTCGCCAACGGCGTATAATCAACGCGGCGGCGGGAATTGTTCCGCCGCCGCTCTCCACCTGGACTCTGTCCAGCGCATTTTTGACGAGGCCAGCACATGGTAGATATCTATGGCACAACGCATTCCCGGCGCGATCTCGCAGCCAGGTCCGGTGCGTTGAGTCAGTTCGCCGGTGTGCGGTTGATGACATTGGACAATGGCGTCGAGCGCAATGTGCGGATGCTGGAATTTCGTACCGGCAGCGGATTGCACTTTACCGTGCTGGTCGACCGGGCGATGGATATTGCCGAGCTGGAATATAATGGCAAGGCCATTGGCTGGCATTCGCCGACCGGTTTTCGAAATCCCGGACTTCACGAAGTCGAAGGCGAGAAGGGGATCGGCTGGACCCGCAGTTTTTCCGGTTTTCTGGTGACCTGCGGACTGGACCATACATTGGGTCCCGAAGAGGTGCCGGCAGACAATTACAATTATCCCGGGCGTCCGACTGCCAGACATACGCTGCACGGACGTGTCAGCACGATTCCTGCGCGCCTGACCGGTTACGGTGAACAATGGCGGGGCGATCAATGCATTCTATGGGCAGAGGGCATCGTGCAGCAATCAACCGTTTTCGGAGAGGATCTGCATCTGCTTCGACGCATTGAAGCCGATGTGGGCGGGCGCGAGATCCGGCTCAGCGACCGGGTTGTCAATCATGGTTTCCTGCGCACGCCGCACATGTTCTTCTATCATGTCAATCTGGGCTATCCCCTGCTCGATGAGGGCGCCCGCTATCTGGCACCGATCAGTGATGTGGTCTGGGCATCCCATGCGGGGCCCGACTACCGTTCCCAGGGCATCGGGTATGCAAAGGCTGCAGCACCGGTCGAAGGTTTTACCGAACAGGTCTGGCAGCATGAAATGCGCGGCGATGCAAACGGCGAGGTCCCCGTGGCGCTGATCAATGACCGGCTCAAGCTCGGCCTTGAGGTTGTGACAAACAAGAACCAATTGCCCTGCGCCTTTCAGTGGCAGAATTTTCAGGCCGGCAATTACACGATGGGCATAGAACCTTCCAGCCATCATGTTCTTGGAGACCTGGCAGCGCGTGAACGCGGAGAAATGATCTGGCTAGAGCATGATGAAGCGCGGGCCTATGACGCGCGTTTCACTGTTCTGGACGGCGCAGACGAAACAGCAGCCTGCGAGGCGCGCATAGCGGCGCTCGCTCAGCAGCCGAAGGATGATTTTCCGACACCATCGGGACAATTCCCATCACTGGCATCCGGGCGACATGACCGAACGCCGACAGCAACCAGACGATAGCATTGAGGAGACTTTGCGTTGACGATGTCTGATATCCAAAACCACACACGCGACTACAGTCTGGTCGGCGAGAGCACGCGCCGGGCTGTCGAGACGGGGTTGGCCAGTGCGCAATGGTATCATTCAGAGGTGCCGCGCAAGGTGATGAAGGAACTGATGCAGCGGCGTGACGGACCGGCGATCCGTGACACGATCATCTGGCTGGGGCTGCTGGTGGCCAGTGGTGCCGGCGGGGTCTATTTCTGGGGCAGCTGGACCTGTGTTCCCTTCTTCTTTGTCTATGGCGTTCTGTATGGTTCGGCCTGCGACAGTCGCTGGCATGAATGCGGGCACGGGACCGCATTTCGCACACGCTGGATGAATGATGTCGTCTATCAGATCGCCAGCTTCATGGTGTTTCGCAACCCGGTGTCCTGGCGCTGGAGCCATGCGCGCCACCACACCGATACGGTGATTGTCGGGCGCGACCCGGAAATCGCCTTCATGCGTCCGCCAAATCTGTTCGAAGGCATCCTGCACTATATCGGCCTGCTGGACGTCGTTGCATCCTTCAAGGTCATGGCACGCAATGCATTTGGCATCCTGACGCCTTCGGAGAAAAGCTACATACCGGAATCGGAATGGCCGAAGGCCATTTTTGCCGCGCGCATCCATATGGCTATTTACCTGGCGGCGGCGATTGCTTCCTTGCTGATGTGGTCGATCCTGCCACTCATGTTGATCGGACTTCCGCGCTTCTACGGTTGCTGGCACATGTTCCTGACGGGCCTGCTGCAACATGGCGGGCTTGCCGAGGACGTCATTGATCATCGACTGAATTCCCGCACCGTCTATATGAACCCGATCAGCCGGTGGATTTACTGGAACATGAATTATCACGTGGAGCACCACATGTTCCCGATGGTTCCCTACCACGCGCTGCCGCGACTGCATGAATTGATCAAGGGTGATCTGCCGGAGCCAAACCCTTCCATGTGGCATGCCTATGTGGAGATGGTGAAGGTGCTGTTACGCCAGCGGCGCGATCCCGAATATTACCTGCGCAGAACCTTGCCCGCGACCGCCAGGCCGTACCGTGAGGAATTCCATGATGACGATGCGGTGCCTGCCGCCAGCAGCATTGCATGAACGCCCCTTTCAAGGAGACAAGGCCATGAGCCGCAAGAGACCGACCGTTGCAGATTTGCGCGCGCTGAAGGGCAAGCGACAGTTGACGATGCTGCGCGTTTTCACCATTGAAGAGGCCGAGGCTGCCGAAACTGCGGGTATCGACATTGTATCGATTCCGCCGGAACTGCTTTTGAATCCGCGCTACCGGGAGGTCGCGCCATCGCTTTTCTCGATGACCGGCATGACCCATCTGGAGGCCGGCACCCGCGATGATTATCTCAGATTTGCCGGCGAGATGCTGCAGGCCGATGGCGATGCACTCTATTGCAGCGGTGGTTTTGGAACCGTGAAGTTTCTGGCGGACGAATTCATTCCAGTTGTGGCTCATGTCGGTCTTGTGCCGTCACGCGCGACATGGACCGGTGGCTTCAAGGCTGTCGGAAAAACCGCAGATGCCGCCTTGGCGCTTTACGAGGAATGCAAGGCCTTCGAAGAGGCCGGCGCCTTTGCCGTCGAGATTGAAGTGGTGCCTGTCGAGGTGGCCAGCGAGATCAGCAAGAGGCTGGATATGTTGTTGTGGTCGATGGGCTCAGGCGCGGGCTGTGATGTGCAATATCTTTTTGCCGAGGATATTCTGGGCGAAAATCGCGGGCACATGCCCCGCCATTCCAAGGTCTACCGCAATTTCGCCGCCGAGTATGACCGGCTGCAGACCGAGCGTATAGCAGCTTTTCGTGAATATATTGAGGATGTGAACAATGGTTCCTATCCGCAGGATGGCCATATCGTGCATATGGCTCCAGACGAGTTCTCGCGCTTCTGCAACCAGCTAGACAAAGATTGCCAGCTAGACAAAGATTGAAGGAGAGACCCATGCCGTGGATCAGCGCCTGTGAGGCGGATGAAATCGATGCTGAAGATGTCATGCGGTTTGACCATGACGGGCATACCTATGCGCTCTATCGCAGTCCGGACGACAAATATTACGCAACGGACGGGTTGTGCACCCATGAGCAGGTGCATCTATGTGATGGCCTGGTAATGGACAACATCATCGAATGCCCCAAACACAATGGTCGTTTTGACTATACGACGGGTGCGCCCAAGGGGGCTCCCGTCTGCGTTGCTCTCAAGACCTACAATGTGAAGGTTGAAGCCGGCATGGTGTTGATCGAGATCGCTTGATGGCAAGACCGCATGGCATGGTTATTATCGGCGGCGGCATTGCGGCCTCGCGTGCAGCCAATGCGCTGCGCGACGGGGGCTGGAATGGGCCCATCACTCTGGTCAGCGATGAAAAGCATGTGCCCTATGACCGTCCGCCGCTGTCCAAATCTTTCGTGACCGATGCGCCGGCACCCGCGCCCTATCTGACGGACATCGCCGCTCTTGCCGCCATTGATGTCAATTTCATCAACGCAAATGCTGCGACACGGATTGACCCGAAGGCATGGACAGTTTGGCTGAGTGACGGGCAGTCTCTGCCCTATGAAAAGTTGCTGATTGCAACCGGCGCGCAGCCGCGGCGTCTGACCTTGCCGGGATCGGAAAGTGCCCGTGTCCATTATCTGCGCACGATCGAGGATTCTCTTGCCATTTCAGGGCAGTTGAAAGCCGGTGCGCATATGATTGTCATAGGCGGCGGGTTTATTGGTCTGGAAATCGCCTGCAGCGCCAGAAACCTAGGTGCGCGCGTCACCGTGATCGAGGGGTTGCCGCGCATCCTGTCGCGCGGCGTACCGCATGAGATTGCAGAGGTTGTTGCCAGCCGTCACCGCCAGGAGGGGGTGGCGCTTCATTGCAACGCAAAGATCACCCATCTTGTTGAGAGTGATGACGCGATCAGCGTGATGCTGGCCGATGGTCAGACGATCACAGGTGATCTTGTCGTCGCGGGCATTGGGGCGCAGCCAGCGACGGATCTGGCTTCAAACGCAGGTCTTGCGATTGAAAACGGCATTCGTGTGGACAGCTATCTGCAGACCAGTGATCCCGATATTTTTGCAGCCGGAGACTGCGTATCCTTTCCGCTTGCCGCCTATGAGAATACCAGGGTGCGGCTTGAATCCTGGCGCAATGCGCAGGACCAGGGCGTGGTCGCAGCGGCCAATATGTTGGGCAAGCAACAGGCCTATGAGGCGATCCCGTGGTTCTGGTCGGATCAATATGATTTGTCACTCCAGATCGTGGGGCTGCGCGGTGCACAGGACCGTTCCATCCGACGTGATCTTGGCAACGATGCCTTCATCCTGTTTCATCTGGATCCAGCGGGGCGCTTGTCGGGCGCCAGCGGCATCGGTGTCGGCAATGCCGTTGCGCGCGACATCCGCCTCACGGAAATGCTGATCGCCAAAGGCGCCAAGCCGCCGGAAGAGGTGTTGGCTGATGGCAAGGCATCACTCAAGGCTTTGTTGCGCCAACCGGGATAACATCACTGCAAATTCAATGCACCGCGGAGGAATGGTTTATCACGGCGCTGCAGCGACAGTCCGTGCGGGAGCGATTCCGCCAGCGAGAATATCGCGGACCATCGTGTAGGAGACGCGGGCATTGGAGATGGCCCGATAGAAATTGATCAACTGGTCGGAAGGGTCGGACAGCTTCTGAAAACCCGTGATGAATACGAGAAGCGTACCCACATCAGTTTGGCCATGGATGACCAGATATCCACCGACCATCAAGACGATAATGGGGCCCAGGGCATTGAGGAAGTTTCCGAGGAATGTCAGGAAGTATTTGTGGCGATAGATACGCATACGGGTTGTAAACAGTTTTTCGATCAATTTGTGCGACCTGCTGAAATGGCTTGTCGGGTCCTGTTCATCGGCATGAACATGATGGATGATTTCGTGATTCAGCTTGCGCACCAGTCCGGTTCTTCTGCGGGCAAGCAAATTGATCGTACGTTGTACCTTGGGAACCAATATCATTTGCGGCAGATAGACGATCAGGGCGAGACCGGCGATCAGCGGCTGTACCCAGATCAGATAGGTGACAACCCAGATCATCGTGCCGGCCTGAAGCAGCGGCAGCGCAAGGCTGTCGCTTGCAAACCCTCCGATATCTTCGGCTTCCGCGGCCACGATTGATGCTGCTGTGGCATCATCAAACCCATCGGGCAAAGCGTCTTCCCTTGCCCAGACGTGTTTTTGCTCTTCCACAAGGATGCGATTGCGAAGATCGCGCGTCACCTCCTCCAGCACCAGTCCCTTTGTCAGGTTCAGCACATATTTGAGACCGCCTTGTATCAAGATAACCAGGAGGTAGGCCGCACCAAGCATGTAAAGAAGCTTCAGATCCGGTTTGCCGATTGCCTGATCAACAACACGGCGCTGGATTTCCAGTGGAATGATTGAGAGCGGTACGATCGCAGCCGTCAGAAAACAAATCCGTATCTGGTTCTTGCGGCTGGTCATCCAGATATAGGCGTATATCGATTCTGAGATCATGGGTGTCCTGCGCATTGCCTTGCAATGACATTTCACCCTTTGGGAGAATTAAGCAATCGCCTAAAACATGGCTTTGCGGACAAATAGCGCCGCCATCATCGATCTTTGGTATTAGGCTTTGGTCATCTGGATATGTTGTTCATGATCTGCGGGGTCATGGAATATCCTGGATCCACAATGAACCTGCCAAAATTCTCGCAAAGCGCGTCGACGGCCAATTTCACCCGGGGGTTGCGGTGTCGTGCCTGTGGATAGAGGACCCAGATGTTCAGTTCTTCTGATTCATGATCGGGTAGCACCGGAACAAGGGCACCTTGCTCCACCTCGTAACGCACAAAGAAATCCGGCAGGTAGCCGACGGCTTCACCGGCGACGACATAATATTTTGCCATCCAGTAGTCGTCGACATCAAAGCGGAACCGGGCCTCGGCTGATACGGCTTCACCACTTCGGTTCAGCTGCCAGGTTTCGGGAATGCCGGTGCGATTGTAGCGCACACCGGTCAATCCGCTCAGATCATCCACGTGGCGCGGCGTGCCATTGACCCGCAGGAATTTCGGGCTGGCATAGAGCCGATAAACGACGGACCCCAGTTTGCGGCAAAGCAGGTCAGAATCCGGCGGCTGTCCAACACAGACAAAACAATCAAAATCGTGTTGACCGGTCAGCAATGTTTCCTGGGGGTAGACGCGCGTCTCAAACAGCATATCGGGATGTTTGCGCGACAGGAACAGGGTCGCAACGCCCAAAATGAGTGTTCCAAATTCGGTGCCGCCGGCAAGACGCACCCGGCCTGCATAGGACGAATGGGCATTCATTGCCGCACTGGTGGCAGTCTCACACATGTCCAGGATCTTCTGCGAATATTCCAGATAGGCTTTGCCAGCATCTGTCAGCGCCAAACCGCGTGCCGAGCGAATGAACAATTCCACGCCAAGCGTATCTTCCAGACGTCTGAGGGCATGGCTGAGTGTGGATTTGGAAATATGCGATTCCACCGCCGCCTGGGTGAGGCTTCCCGTCCGGGCGATTTGCACGAAGCAGTAAATGTCTTTGGTTTCGGCCAATTCAGCCATGCGTCGGGCTTCCCTGTCTATATGTCATGCGTCCGATCCTGCCAGCAGAGGCGTTATCCACCTGATTTCGGCTCGGTCGCCACCTGGTGGCATCATCCAATATATTGGACGCATCTCTCCAAATTCGGAACAGTCTTTTTTGGATTATTCATATTAACCTGTTGATATAAAATAATTAAATAGTTTTCAGTCAATTCACCCCTTTTGCGTCTCGGTCATTGATGATGAAGCCGGGCTGAAACATACTTCATCGACCGACGCATTTCATTCGCCGAGACCAAAGATCACTTTGCCCTCACCGGGAACGGTTTTTTTGTTCGCGAAGAATGGTCATGACAAGCAAAACAGGGTGCACTGAATGTCAATCACGAACAAGAGCGAACTGACGCTCGGCATTGCAAAGCAGTATCATATCGATCTTTCGAAAGATGATGTCGGTGGCTATGCCTTGCTGCCTGGCGATCCGGCGCGCAGCGATATCGTCGCCAAATATCTTGATGACGCGGTTCTGGTCGGCCACAAGCGCGAACACAAAAGTTTTTCCGGATTTTACAAGAGCATCAAGGTTACCGTGTGCTCCACCGGCATGGGGTGTCCTTCGGCGGCCATTGCCATGGAAGAACTGGCCAATATCGGTGTGCACACATTCATTCGCATCGGGTCCAGCGCCGCCCTCAAGCCGGATATCAAAATTGGCGATCTGGTCATCAATACGGCTTCCATGAAAAACGAAGGCACGTCGAAATTCTATGTCCCGGACAATTTCCCCGCCGTAGCGGATCTGGACGTGACCCATGCGCTGATCCAGACCGCCAGGGAAATGCTGGCCGACACCGACATTGGCGTTCACTGGGGTATCGGTGCGACCGATGACGCGTTCTATGGTGAAACGCCGGAGTGGTTTGATGATCTGGTCAAACTGGGTGTGATGAATGTCGAGATGGAGGCCTCGGCACTCTATACGATCGGCCACAAGCGCAACCTGCGTGCGGCCTGTATTTGCGCCGCTTCGATGAACCATGTGAACCAGGAGTTCATCGAAGGCGAGAACGTCAGACTGAAGCAGGGCTGGGAGGAAGAAATCAAGGTGGTTCTGGAAACCATCTACCGCCTTGAGCAGCAGGCGAAAAACTAACAGAGAGCAGCAGGCGAAAAACTGAACAAACGGGCGGCAGGTCTGCCTTCCGCCGAACCAAGTATCAGGACAGAAACAGACAGGGAGCATATGATGAGATTCAACCGAAGAGTATTTTCCACCATGGTTTTGGCTGGACTATCGGGCGGCCTTTTGGCGGCGGCATTGCCCAGTGCGGCGCAGGCAGCCGATGCCAAGCGTGCCATATTCCTGGCCAATGGCACTTTGGGCGACAAATCGTTTTTCGATTCTGCCGCAAGGGGGATGCAGGATGCCAAGGCGAAATACGGTGATGATCTGGAAATCCGTATCGTTGAAATGGGCGTAGACAAGAGCAAATGGCGCTCGTTTCTGCAGGATGCTTCCGAAGAGGACTACGACCTTGTTTTCACGATCACATTCGAAATCGGCGAGTTGCTGGCAGAAATTGCGCAGGAATATCCCGATCAGAACTATGTGCTGATTGACGGGTTTCTGCCGGAAGGTGCCGGTGATCTGCAAAATATCTATTCGGTTGTCTACAAGGCCAATGAAGCATCCTATCTGGCCGGTGTCATGGCCGCCGGCATGCTGGCTGAAGGGACCAATGTCAAAGGCACGCATCTGGGCATGCTGGGGGCATTCGATATTCCCGTCATCAATGATTTTTTCCTTGGTTATGTCACCGGCGCGCAATCGGTGAAACCGGACGTGAAGGTTGCCGTGAGCTTTGCCGGCTCCTTTGAAGATGCGGCGCGCGGCAAGGAATTGTCGCTGGCTCAATACCGGACGGGGACAGCCATCGGTTTCAATGTGGCGGGACTGACCGGCCTTGGCCAGTTGGACGCGGCCAAGGAAACCGGGCAATGGGCCATCGGGGTGAATTCGGACCAGGAGCTTATTTTCCGGGAAAGCGATCCGGCACTGGCTGATCGCGTGGTGACCTCCGTCATGAAGAATATTGACGTCACGGTTGCACGCACAATCGACCTGTTGTTTGAGGATGCGGTACCACTCGGCCAGTTCGAGGCCTTGGGACTGAAGGAAGGCGGCGTTGGCATCGTCAAGGACGGGGTCATGGCCAGTGTCGTATCGGATGACGTCAAGGCGAAGATCAATGCGGCGGAAGCGGCCATTATCAACGGTGATATCGTGGTTGAATCGGCATTCGGCAAGGATACCGCCGAAATCGAAGCCATTCGAACGGCTGTACGACCCTAGAAATGAACCCGGGCGACATAACAAGGCTTGTCCCGGCGCATTGCGCCGGGGCATTCTCAACCGGAATTTTCCGCGTGGGCATTCAGCGCGTCTCGGCCCCTGAAGCGCGGCAATGTCGAAGGCAGGTATGCAGATGACAGGAGATGAAACCGCGCCACAAAAGGCATTGGTGGAATTCCGGGAGATTGGCAAGACCTATCCAAATGGCACCGTTGCTCTTCGCAATGTGAGCTTCCAGGTCATCGAAGGTGATATTCTTGCTGTCTGCGGTGAGAATGGTGCTGGAAAATCCACCCTGATGAAAATTCTGGCTGGTATCGAGCAGCCGACACAGGGCACAATCCATTATGAGGGACGCCAAAGGCGCATCGCCGATCCCAATGTCGCCGGAGACATGGGTATCGGCATGGTGCATCAGCATTTTTCGCTGATCCGGTCCTTGAGCGTTGCGGAAAATCTGGCGCTTGGCCAGGAGCCGAGGCGCGGCTTGCTGATTGACAGGCGCGCGGCCGCTGACCGGGTCCGGGAACTGGCGCAAAAATTCTCTCTGGACGTTGACCCGAATACCAAAGTGGGTTCGCTTTCCGTCGCGGCGCAACAGAAAGTGGAAATTCTGAAGGCGCTTTCGCGCAACACGCGGCTGTTGATCCTGGATGAACCATCGGCTGTTCTGACACCCCAGGAGACGCAGGAACTGTTTGTACAGTTGCGCTCCTTGCGGGCGCGCGGGGTGACCATCATCTTCATATCGCACAAGCTGCACGAGGTGCGTGCTCTTGCCAATCGGATCACGGTGATCCGTTCAGGTGAAGTGGTCGAGGATGGTGTGCTTTCGGAAATGTCGGATGCGGCCATCTCCAAACTTGTCATGGGGGTTGATGTCACAAGGGCCAGCCGGAACCAGCGTGACCTGAGCGCTGCGACACCTGTCGTTGTCGTAAAGAAGGCCACCCTGGCAACGGGTGATGCCGATCGGCGCATTAACGCGATAGACCTGACCATAAGGGCGGGCGAAATTCTCGGCATTGCCGGGGTGGATGGCAGTGGCCAGGAGGGTGTGGTCGATCTGCTGTGTGGCAACGTCCAGCCGGATGAAGGCGATATCGCGTTGCTTGGCAAGCCGATGGCGCTGGCAACGACACTTGACTGGCGGCGTGCCGGCATGGCGCATCTGCCGGGGGATCGCTTCCAGATTGGCGGCGCGCCCCATATGAGCCTTGTCGATAATGTCATGGCCGGATCTCACCGCGACAAGCAATTTACCCGGGGACCCTTTCTGCGGGTTGGCGCCATGGTTGCGCGCACCAATGAACTGATCAAGACATTCAATGTGCGCTGTCTGGGTCCGCGGGAGCCGTTGAATTCGCTGTCTGGAGGCAACGCCCAGAAACTTGTTGCGGCGCGCGAATTTTCATCGAACCCGAAGTTCCTGATCGTCAACCAGCCGACCCGTGGCATTGATGTGGCGGCAGCAGCGATGATTCACGGCGAATTGCTGCGTCTGTCGCAAAACGGCACTGCCATCTTGCTGGTCACCTCCGACCTGGATGAATTGTTGCAGCTCTCGGATCGTGTCGCCGTGATTTTTGATGGTCGGATCGCCATTGTTCTGGAGAATGATGGTCTGACACCTGAGCGTCTGGGACCTTTCATGCTCGGCCTGGAGAAAGCATCATGATCAGAGCGGCCTTTGCATCGACAGCAATTACCGCCGGCTTCTGCCTGTTTGTCCTGCTGGTCGTCCTGGTGCCGGTGGCTTTGCTCTATCCGGAACCCGGTGAGGTGCTCAGCCGCTTCCTGCTCGGCCCTTTCGAAAAAACCCGATATATGGGCAATATTGTCGAACTGGCGACCCCATCCATGCTGACAGCCCTTGCGGTTGTGCTGATGTTCCGTTGCGGTGCGTTCAATCTGGGCGTTGAAGGATCGTTCTTCCTTGGCGGTCTGACTACCGCTGCCATGGTGCTGTGGATGCCGCTTCCACCGCTGGTGGGCATTCCACTCGCCCTGCTGGCCGGCGCGATTGTCGGCAGTCTGGTGTGCGGGATTCCGGGCATCGTGAAGGCGACGACAGGGGCATCCGAACTGGTGTCGTCCCTGATGCTGAACTATGCAGCCGTTTTCATTGGTTTGTTCGTTCTCAATTATTATCTGCGTGATCCCACCGCGGCGATGCTGTCTTCAGGCCGGTTTCCGGCAGAATATCGTTTTGAATCGCTGATTCCGCGCACCCGCATACACATCGGATCCATCGTCGCGGTTGCGGCCTGCATCATCGGCGCCATATACCTGAACCGCACGTCACAGGGCCTTGAAGTGCGGATTTCCGGCACCGGAAACGATTTTTCCAGACATCTGGGTTTGAATTCAGTTGCGCTGAATATCAGGATCCAGGTGATCGGCGGGATGATCGCCGCCTTTGCCGGAGGCATAGAGATGCTTGGGCTCTATTCGCGGTTCACCTGGCAAAATACCACAGGAAACGGCTGGACCGGGGTGATTGTCGCCATCATCGCGCGTGACAATCCGATCCTGATCATTCCGGCCGCGCTGTTCATCGGATACCTTCAGGTCGGGGGCGATCTCGTTTCGCGGGCGTTTGGCGTTCCAACGGAGATCGTGTCGCTGATACAGGCGCTGGTGATGATCTGCGTCACATCGGTGGCCATATTTCAACACCCGGCGCTGCGCAAATTTGTGCAGGGTGACAGGGGCGGGGCGGCACAATGATGGATCTGGCTGCAAGTCTTTTGAGCCCGGAATTTTTCGCGGCCATCCTGCGCGTGTCGACGCCGATCATTCTGGTGGCGATGGGTGTGTTGATTTCCGAACGCGCCGGTGTGGTCAATATTGGCGCCGAGGGGATGATGCTCAGTGGCGCCTTTTGCGGGGTGGTCTTCAGCGCCTATACGGGAAGCGCGACCGTGGGGCTGGTCGCCGCGATCGTGGCGGGCATGGTCGGCGGGCTGTTCATGTCCTTTGCCGTCCATGTGCTCAGGGCGAACCTGTTCCTGTCCGGTATTGCGCTCAATCTTGCCGCTTCGGCGGGCACGATCCTGGCGCTGTTTGCCCTGACGGGCGAGAAAGGAATTTCCGGAACACTGGACAGTGAAGTCCTGCCGTCAGTGCACATACCCTGGATACAGGACCTTCCGGTTCTCGGCACAATTCTGTCGGGGCATCATATCCTGACCTATGTGGCCTTCCTGTCCGTTCCGGCAGTCGCCATCTTCATGATGCGTACCCCGACGGGTCTGCGGATGCGTGCGGTCGGAGAAAATCCCGAGGCTGCCAAGGCGACCGGTCTTTCGGTCATTCGATTGCAATTGCAGGCCTTCCTGCTGTGCGGGGTCTTTGCCGGGGCGGGTGGTGCGTTTCTTTCCATGGGCTATGTCAGCTGGTTCTCCCAGAACATGACGGCAGGCCGGGGTTTTATCGCGCTTGCCGCTGAGGTGATGGGTGCGGGTGGTGCCTATGGCACGCTTGCTGCGTCCCTGTTGCTGGGCAGCGTCGATGTGCTGGCCATTGCCTTGGCCGGAGAGGGGCTCCCCAGCGAATTGCTGCAGGCCGCGCCCTATGTGGTGACCGTTCTGGCGCTTGCTCTCTACGGGCTGCGGCAGACGAAACAGAAAACGATAGGAACAGTGCATTGACCCAGTTGAAGGTAATTTTTGACACCGACCCCGGCGTGGACGACGCCATGGCCCTTTTGTTGCTGGCGCGCCATCCGCGCATCACGCTTTTCGCCGTGACCACTGTTTTCGGCAATGCATCCCTCGATCAGGTGGTCCACAATGCCCTCTATCTGAAAGACCTCTACGGATTTTCGGCGCCGGTGGCGCGCGGAGCGGGGAGGCCTCTCGAGGTAGCGCCTGGTGAGCCACCGGCTTTCGTGCATGGTGACAATGGATTGGGAGACATTCCGCTTCCGGCGCGCACTGTGGCGCGGGCCGACATGATTCCTGCACACCAGTTGATCATCAAACTTGTGCGCGCGCATCCGCATGAAATCACCATTATTGCGGTGGGCCGGATGACCAACCTTGCCCAGGCGCTTGCCGAGGATCCGGGAATTGCGCCTCTGGTCAAACAGGTGGTGATCATGGGTGGGGCCTTTGGTTACAACGGCCATTGCGGCAATGTCACTGCAGTGGCGGAGGCCAATATCATCGGTGATCCGCATGCCGCTGATCGTGTATTGGCAGCACATTGGCCCATTGCCATGGTTGGCCTGGATGTCACCATGGAAACGGTGATGAGCGACCAGTATCTGGCCGAACTGGCGACCACGGGCGATGACGGCGCCTTTGTGCGCAAGATTTCCCACGGCTATCAGGACTTTCACAGGAAAACCATCAATCTGGATGGTTTTCCCGTTCATGATTCAAGCGCGGTTGCCTATGCGCTGCATCCCGAGTTCTTTGATACGATCAATCGCCCGGTGCGCGTCATCGACCATGGTGATTGCATCGGACAAACCCTTGCAAAGGATGAAGGTGACGCGGCGGATTCCTTCAATTGGGAAGGTCGAGCGAAGATCAGGGTCTGTACCGGTGTTGAAAGCCAGGCTGTCCTGAACTTCTATCGCCAGACATTGGTTGGCCGCGCGACCTGAAGACATATGGCCGCGACTGGTTTTCATTTTTATAGAGGGTTTGTAAACAACGGGCTGGACCATCGACCGAGATCGCTTCGGTCGATGATTCCGGTTTGCTTGAATATCTTTAAAATTTGACCTTGGCGGACAGCAGGAATGAACGCCCGGGTTCATAGAGTTCCCGCACCGACGTCACGCTGTCATAATCTGCGCCATAGGTTGCACGATCGGAATATTCCTCATCGAATATATTGTTGGCCTCCAGCCGGAGGGTCAGGTTGGGTAGCTGAACAGGTTTGTATTCGGCAAAGGCATTGACGACCGTATATCCGGGAAGCGGCAATCCGCCGGCCTTTTGCGTGCCGTCATAGTCCAGTGCGGCGTCAAGACTGGTGCCCAGCGTCAATCCGTGCTGGATGAATGTGTGAACGACTTGCGCAGAGACCACCTGACCGACAGGCATTCCCATATCTCCGGCCGTATAGGAACTGACATGGCCGTCTTCGACCTTGAGTTCGCTGTTTGAATAGGAAACCCGGACGTAGCCGTCTTCCCAATTGTAACCGAGACCCAGGTTGAAGCCCTGCGTGGTGAAGTCCTTGTTGCTGACGTTCTCACGGAAATTCTTGAATTCCGTCTGGAAGATACCACCGGTCAGCTGCAGTCCCTCATAGTTGAATTCGACTCCGGCGGTGAGGTTTTGCGCGCGGACGGGTTCAAGTCCCGAATAGTCCCAACTGCCGTTGAAGACGAAGTTTTCTTCCAGGTCTATGCCACCGAAAACATTGGAGTAACCGGCATTGACGGTGATGAAGTCATTGATATCGTAGGCTGCGTAAACATTGCCGCTGAGGCCAAAATTGTCGATTTTTGTGCCATCCAGCCCTTCGAACCACTGATTGTCACCACGCGCGCCAAAGGACAGCCGCAATTTGTCCAACGGCTCCAACCGCGCCTGCCCATAGAAACCGGCATTCGTCGCGCTCTCGGAAAGGCCATCAACCGTGTTGACGTCCGTATATTCGCTGTCCGTGGTGTAGAAATCCACACCGGCGGTTATGGTGTTTTTGTCATCCAGGTGAAAGGTATTTTCGGCCTTTCCCGACCAGGTTTTGGCGACGCCCTTGCTGTCACTGAAGACGTTCGTTGAGGTGCCCTTGTTGAAGTAGGTTGGAACGGAGGTCGTCGCATCGCTGTAACCGATCACGATATTGGGGTCGAAAAGACCCTCAGCGCCTTCGATGCCATAGCTTGCGGAGAAATTGCGTTGGGTGAGATCGTAGCGGCGGGTTTCCGGCTCGGTCGATGAAAGGCCACCGAAATTGGCCCGATAGGGCCGCAGGGCATCGTCCTCGATCTGTTGCGCCTTCAACTCGATGCGGTGGCCGTCCAGCGATTGCCAGGCACCCTTGGCAAGATAGCTGAGGACATCCGGTGCCGTGCCGGGAATGGTCCAGCCATTGCCGGCCGTGAAGTCGTCACCAGCAGCATATTTGATATACCCCAGAAGTTCAAAACCGTTCTTGCGACCATAAAGCGATCCTGATTCGGTGAATGTGCTGCTGTTGGTATCGAAGCTCAACTGCGCAAATCCGCCGAAATCCTTGCCTTCTTCCAGCACATCGGCCACGTCAATCGTTTCGTAGATAATCGAGCCACCGAGCGCACCGGGACCAGCATCGGCAGGCGCCACGCCGGGGTCGACCCGGACAGATTTCAACAATGTGGGGTCGACATAATTGGTCGTGTGGTGGTGGAAAACGCGGTTGTTCTGCTGAACACCATCTACGGATACCGCAAGGTTCAATTCGTCAATGCTGTTGACATAGACCTTTTGTGTTGTGGTCATGCCGCCGCCCACTGAGACGGCTGCGTCACCGGCAAAAACCTCTTTCAGGTTCTGGGGGTCAGTGATGGCGAGGTCATCTCTCGAGATGTAGTTGGATTGACTGCGGTCAGCAGCGCCCGCATGGGAGTCCTCGGCATTTTCACTGGTGCTGACGACCAGTTTTTCCAGGGCAGTCGCATCGGAACCGCTGTCGGTGCCTTGACTTGCCGTTTGAGACCACACCTGGCTTCCGACCAAGGTGAAACAGAGAAAAGTGCCGGCAAACAACGATCGTTTGTGCATGCGGATCTGCATGGCTGTATCCTTCAATAAATGTGCATTTGGCTACGCCCCATGCCTGTAAAGGTTCGGTAGGCGATTGCTGAACGGAATGGCGAAACAGCGCATGGCTGCATGAGCGGTTTATATATGATTAAATTACTCATGTAAAACCATATTTTAAACACTGTTTGAATTTTCTGATTTGCCAACCGCTCGGACGATGCACGTCTTTCGTTTGACATTTGATTGTCCGGCGATGCATGAAGAATGAAACGTTGTTTGAAATTTTACTGGGTGCGTATCGAGCGCCTGACCAGCTAGGAAAGCACATTGGCAAAACCCGGGACCCGTGACCGCCTGATAAAAAGCGCCGAAAAACTGATGGCGCGCAACGGGATATCGGAAGTTTCTGTCCGCAGGATAACTGACGATGCCGGCGCGAACATCGCTTCGGTCAATTATCATTTCGGCGGCAAGGATGAGCTCGTCCAGGAAGTATTGACAACGCGGTTTGATATTCTCGATGCGCAAATGATCGCCGGACTGGAGGAATTGGTTGCGCGTGCCGACCGGGAGAAACGCGAGTATACACTGGGCGAAGTGGTTTGTGTCTATCTTTCAGTCCTTGTGAAACTGGGTGTCGACCGCAAGCGAAACAGCCTCGACCCTTTCATCCTGCTGATCCAGCGGGCATCATTCGAGCGGGAAGATGCGCTCAGGACCGCTCAGAATCTTCAGGGGCAGGGCGTGTCGCGGCTTGTTGGCATGGTTGCGCAGAGTGCCAGGCGCCGGGTGACGATGGACAGTAATTTCGACCTGATGCTCAGTTTGATGTTTTCAGGTGCGGTGGCCATGATGCGCGTCATTGTGACCGCCGAAGATGCTGAACATGCCGAACGGTCCCGCCAGGCGATCGAGATCTATGTGGTCAACGGTGTCACGGCCTTCATCGAAAATGTCTTCCCGCCCTCTCAATCTTCGGCACAGACCTGAGACAGAGCTGTCGCTGGAAAATGCTTCGATGAGTCCGTCAGTGATGCATGGCGAAGGGCTGGCCTTCGATCTGATGAATACGAATGGGCGTGTCGAAGAGTGCGCTTAGAAGGTTATCTTCGAATATGGCCTGTGTTGGACTATTGGCAAAAACACCGCCCTGTTTCATGGCGAGGATATTGTCGGCATATTTGGCCGCATAGTTTATATCGTGAATCACCAGAACAGGTGTCTTGCCCAGCCGGTGCGCCATATCCTGCAGCACCTGCATGAGCTTGCGGGAGTGGAACAGATCCAGATTGTTAAGTGGCTCATCAAGCAGGATATAGTCTGTGTCCTGACACAGAATCATGGCAATCAAAGCCCGCTGTCGCTGACCGCCTGAAAGCTGGTCGAGAAACCGGTCGGCAAAGGGGCTTAGTGCCATCAGGTCCAGAGCCCACTGGATTTTCTCGCCGTCTTGTGCGTCCGGCTGTCCCCTGGTGTGCGGGAAACGACCGAAACCGACCAGTTCACGCACGCGCAGGCGGCTTGCGATGACATTTTCCTGACGCAGCACGGCCAGAATCCGGGCCAATGTGTCTGAAGCCGTCTGCTGCACATCATGTCCGTCGACACGAATGGTGCCGCTTGCCGGTGAAATCAATCGGGCGATCAGCGAAAGAAGGGTCGACTTGCCAGCGCCGTTGGGCCCGATGATTGCCGTCATTTTTCCGCGCGGCAACTGGGCGGATACCTCGTTGAGTATTTCAGACTTGCCGATGGCAAAGCCGATCCTGTCGATCTCGATCATCGCGTATGTCCCCTTAATATCAGGATCAGGAAAGCCAGCCCGCCGAGCATTTCGATGATCACGCTGAGCGGCGTGTGCAAGTGGAAAACGCGTTCCATCAGGGTCTGACCGGCAACCAGAACGATACCGGCGAGCAGGCCATTGGCGATCAAATGGTCGCGATGGCGAAACCCCGGCATGATCTGGTAGGCAAGGCTGGTGATGAGCAGGCCGAAGAATACCACAGGCCCGACCAGCGCGGTTGCGACCGATACCAGCACGGCGATGATGCCGAGGACGACCAGGACGTGCCTGTCGTAGTCAATGCCCAGGTTGATGGCGATTTCGCGGCCAAGTTCCATGGCGTCAAGCGTGTCGCGCAGCCGCCAGGCGGCAAAAAGGGCGACAACAATCAGCACGGTGCTGATGCCGAGCAGGTCCAGTTCAATCTGATTGAAACTGGCAAACAGATTGGCCTGCAGGACAGCGTATTCATTGGGATCAATCATCCGCGCCAGCAGGCTTGACAACGAGCGGAAAAGAACCCCGAAAATAATTCCGACAAGGATCATGCGATGCAGGTCGCGGCGGGCGCCATGCATCAAGGTCCCGAACAAAAGAATGGCGGCCAGGGTCATCAGAACCAATGTGACGGCAAAGCGGATGGCCGGATCCAGCATGGTGTAACCAAAGCCGCCAAGGGCAAAAAGCAGGGTTGTTTCAAGCAATACAAACAGGGCGTCGAAGCCCATGATGGATGGAGTCAGGATTCGGTTGCCGGAAATGGTCTGGAAGAGTTTGGTCGAAACGGCGATGGCCGTACCGGTGACAATCAAAGCCGCCAGTTTTGTTCCCCGAAAAGACAGAATGAATGCCCAGTCACCACGGGCGCCCCATGACAGATAGGCGGCACAGGCGACCAGCAAGACAGCGGCCATGACCAGGAGCCTTCTAGCGGGCATGGGCGGGCCTGGAAAAAAGCAGCCAAAGAAAAAATGCGGATCCGAAAATTCCGAAAACGACACTGACCGGCACTTCGTAGGGATAACGCACCAGACGTGCGATCAGATCGGACGCCAGGACCATCATGGCGCCGAGGCCTGCGACCCAGGGCAGTGAAGCGCGCAGATTGTCACCCATCATCCGGCTGGCGATATTGGGCACGACCAGCCCGACAAATGGAATCATGCCGACTGTAACCACGCTCAGGGCCGTGACCACGCATATGATGGTCATGCCCAGCAGCATGATCTGGCGGTAGCCAAGCCCAAGGTTGAGCGCCATATCCTTGCCCAGACCGATGATGGTGAATTGGTCGGCTATAAAATAGGCTGCGAAAGACAGCGCCGCTGCAAACCACAGCATTTCATATCGCCCCAGCATGACACCGGAAAACTCTCCATTCATCCAGACATCCTGATATTGCAGGAGGTCGAGCTGATAGGCGATAAAGGTTGCAATCGCGCCGACAAAGCCGCCGAAGACCAGACCGACCAGCGGAACCAGAAAGGGCTGATCGGTGGGCAGTCTGCGAATGAGTGCGAGAAAGATGGCAGTCGAACACAGTGCTGCAGCAATGGCAGCCAGCATTTTTACCGTCAAGGACGCCTGAGGCGCCATGATGGTGATGACAATGATGCCCAGCGCTGCGCCCTGGCCAGTGCCGGCAGTGGTGGGCTCGACGAATTTATTACGGGCCAGCATTTGCATGATCAGACCGCAGATCGCCAGGGAGCCACCAGTCAGCACGACCGCAAGCGTGCGCGGCAACCGGCTGACAGCCAGCAGCCAGAGCGCTTGCGGATCATTGAACAGAGCCGCAATATTGATATCCGCCACACCGGTGAAAATGCTGAGGATGCAAAGAACAACGGCAAGCAGGATGGCGGCGATCAAGGGCATGGCATTTGTCGGACGGCAGGCCAAAACCGGCGGGAGCGTCTCACCATCATTTTGAAAATGCGTCTGTAATGGTGCGGATAATGTCACCGGTCGCCTGGATGCCGCCACTGGCGATATAGGCTTTGGCTGAATCAAGATAGATGATCTGGTCCTGTTTCCAGGCGGTCGTATCTGCTACAAGCGCATTGTCGAGCGTTTGTGAGGCATTGTCGCCAACCTGATCGATGGCGGCAGCGCGGTCGATGACGATCAACCAGTCGGGATTGACCTGTTGTATATATTCAAAGGAGATGGCCTCGCCATGGCGTGAAGAGGCAATGCCATCATTGGCGACCGCTATTCCGAGCTCCCGGTGCAGCCAACCAAAACGCGAATCCTCGCCGTAAGCGGAAATCTTCGGTCCATTGGTCATGACAATCAGCGCCTTGCCTTTGCCTTTGACAGCTTGCCTTGCCGCATCGATCAGGGCCTGAAATTCTGATTTCAGGCGATCAGCCGTTTCTGTGCGGTTGAAAATTTGCCCATAGGCGGCAAGCCTTCCCATGGTTTGCTGCAGGAAATCATCGCCCCAGATGGACATGTCTATGGTTGGCGCAAAACGTTGCAGCGCCTCGGCGCTGGCAGCCGTTCTCGGGCCAAGGATTATCAGGTCCGGTTGCATGGCATTGATGGCTTCGAAATCCGGTTCGAAGAGGGTGCCGACAATGGCGGCCCGGCCTTCGATCTTGCCAAGATAATCAACGTAGAGACGGTTGACGATTCCGGCCGGCATCACACCGATCGCATCAAGCGTATCGATTGCGGCAATGTCGAAAGCAACGGTTTTGGCTGGCTCGAAAGGCACGGTTGCCGGTCCGGCTGCGGTATGGATGGTTACATCCGAGGCCTGTGTTGCCACGGCGGATAAAGCGAAAAAACAGGCAAACGCCAGCGGCGCCAGTGCTCTGATCATGAATCTCTCCATTGAGCTGGCTGCGTGGCTTTGCGTACATGCATGGCTGGCAGTGATTTGCCTTCAGGTAATTCAAACGCCGTGCCGAGTCCAGCCTCTACAGGATGCAGTGGGAGAGGTTTCGACCTGATTATTGGTGTAACCGCAGTGGCGTACAGGGAAAAACACAGAGCGCCGCTGTCAAACCACCCTGTTGATGAGAGGCAAACTGTTGGCCAGTGCTTGATATCTAGTTTGATGTGCGGCTAATTGGCAAATAACATCTGGTGCCGGGCAAACCGGCAGCGATCATTCTCGGGGCGCAATGAAGTATAACATCGTCAATGTCGGCAACAGCGAATGGTTCAATTTCAAGTCGGACATTATCTATGGGCTTTACCATAGTTTGATCAGGCGGGGACATGATGTCACCATTTCCCACAACCGTTTCGCCCGCAGGACGAATATTGTTGTCGGTGCAGATTTTCTGGCCAATGACCCCAAAAAAGTCGATGATTTATGCCGCAATCATGTTGATTACATTATATATGAAATTGAATATTTTGATGGCAAGACGATCAATCATCGCAAGCAATTCAATGTTTCGAATTACCTGAAGTTGATCTTCTCATCGCGCTACGTCGTAACACCCTATAAAGCCAATATAGCTTCTTATCGGGAAGTCGGATATTCCGGTTCCATACTCTATGCCCGATGGGGGCATTTTCCGGAGCTCCGCAATCCCAATATAAGCCGAGGGGCAGGTGAAGAATTTCATGGCGTTTTCTACGGCCTGGCAAAGGGTGACCGGCGGCAGAAACTGGCAAGCCTGCAGGCCAGCAATAGTACAAAAATCGCTGTACTTGGGCCGCGGGACCCGCATATGCTGCGTGAATATTCTCTATCGAGCGCGCGCTGGGGCCTGTCATTGAGCTATGGTACGCACGAAGCTTTCGTCAATCCATTCAGGCTATACTATATGAGTGCAAACGGAATCGCTGTGCTTTGTGATTCCACGCGCGATGAAGACGGCTACCTTTCGCTTGCCGAATATGTGAAATTTGATGCCTTAGAGGATCGGCTGCTCGACGCGCCGCCTTCGGCTGATCGGGTTATTGAGCGGGCGTCGGCTGAATCTCTCTTCGGAAACCTCAAGAACGTTTTTTGAGCCTTCTTGACTTTGCCTGGCTGATTTTTTGGGGGCTGATTTTTTGGGGGCTGATTTTATTGCGCTAAATTCATCGGGCAATGAGGCCTTGCCTGGATGTGTTTTCAAACACTATGATTGTGAATGCGGAGGTCTTCAACAAGAGTGGCTTCCCATTGGCCGTTGCCGACGCTCGTCGCTATCAACTCCAGGATCAGGTTTCGAACGGCCTCAAGCGCATAGGTTGGCGGGCGGTTGGTCAGTGAACACACGTGCAGCGTTCGATACAATTCCGGTTCAATGATCGGGCGGAAGTGCAACGTGCCAAGGGCCAATTGCTCGCGCATGAAGAGTTTTGTTCCGATCAGGCAACCAAGGCCGGCTTCCAGCGAGCCGCCAATCGCCTGCACCGAATTCATCTGCAGATTTGTCCTGCCCTCAATCTTCTTCAAAAGGCTCACGTCGTCTATGATGGCGCGGGCGGAAATGCCCTGACGCAGCATGATGAGTGGCAATTCAAGCAATTCATTGAAGGTGATCGCATCGTTGCTGCTGCCGATGATCTCTTCCTTGCCGATCAGCACCATGCGCTCTTCCAACACGGGTATGGTGCGCAGAAGCGGATCGGAGGGCGGGTTGTAGACCAGCGCCAGATCCACGTCGGTGGCCATCAGGTTTACCAAAGTCGCGCCTGACAGGCTCTCGGTCAAGGCCAGATCCAGGCGCGGATGATCCTCGATGACCCGCCGCACGAGGTCCACCCCAATGGCCTTGACGGCGGAATAGGCCATGCCGAGCGAGACCGCGCCTGCAACTTCGCCGCCAGCCTCGCGCAGGTCCGCCTCGGCTGCGCGCATGGCCTTGAGTATGAGCTTGGCGTGTTCATAAAGCCGGTGCCCTGCCGCAGTCGGCTCCATGCCACGGGGTTTGCGTTCAAACAGTGCGACGCCGAGATCTGCTTCCAGGTTTGCCAGATGATGGCTCAATGCGGAGGCTGCGACACGCATGTTGACGGCGGCGCTCGACAGCGTTCCATATTCGACAATGGCAGCGAAATAGCGAAGTTGGCGGGTGTCCATGGTTTCCAATATATAGAACGTAACTATAGAAACTTTATAATATCCAGATGTCATTGTTTTGGCTAGCCTTGGATCAGGAGAGGAAAATTGATGGCCGATCAGTTCAAGCCGCTTGAAGGCATACGCGTTGTCGAGATGAGCCACATGATCATGGGGCCTTCCTGTGGCATGTTTCTGGGTTTTCTGGGTGCGGAAGTGATCAAGGTTGAACCGCCGGATGGCGACAAGACCCGCCATCTGACTGGTATGGGCAGTGGCTTTTTCCCGACGTTCAATCGCGGCAAACGCTCGATCACGCTTGATTTGAAATCACAGGCCGGGCGCGCGGCATTGGACAGGCTGCTTTCAACCGCAGACGTTTTCGTCGAGAATTTCCGTGATGAGACCCTGGCCAAAATGGGCTTTGCGCCGGACAGTCTTCGGACAAAATTTCCCTCTCTGATCGTCTCTTCGTGCAAGGGTTTCCTGCACGGCCCCTATGAAAACCGTACAGCCATGGATGAGGTTGTGCAGATGATGACGGGTATGGCCTATATGACCGGTCCGACCGGCCGACCCCTGCGCATCGGGTCTTCGGCCAATGACATCATGGGCGGCCTGTTCGGTGCCTTTGCGGTGCTGGGCGCGCTGCTGCAGCGTGGCAAGGATGGTAACGGGCACACCATTCGTGTCGGCTTGTTCGAGAATTGTCTGCTGCTTGTTGCCCAGCATATGGTTCAATTCGATATTGAAGGTCGGGAGGCGCCGCCGATGCCGGAGCGGGAATTCTCCTGGCCGGTCTATGATATCTTCGAGACTTTAGAAGGGCGGCAAATCTTCATCGGGGCGGTGACGGAAGGGCAATGGGCGCTGCTTTGTAACATTCTTGATCTCCAGGAACTTTTGACGGACTCGCGTCTTCAGACACGCATGGACCAGATCAATGCGCGCGACTGGACGATCCCGATTGTATCAGAAGCGGTCAGGAAAAGTGCCTTTGACGACCTCGTCGCCGCTTTCGAGCCGGCCGGTATTCCCTTCTCGCCAATCAACCGTCCGGCGGAAATGTACGAAGATCCCCATGTGATGCGGGCGGGCGGATTGTTCACGTCACATTTGCCACAGGGCGGCACCTGCCGTGCGCCGGGCTTTCCTTTCGAAGTGGACGGTGCGCCTGCCGAGGCTTTCGGTTTTGATATTCCGGGCATTGGCGATGACACCGGTGCCGTGCTGGGCGCGCTTGGCCTTGACGAAGCCGCCATCACGGCCGCACGTGGCCGTGGCGGGGAGAAGCGCGAATGAACAGGACCGCACCAATCTACCCCAATGACCGCGTGACCTTGCGTGAAGTAGGGCTGCGTGACGGATTGCAGATGGTCAAGACCTGGCCGTCCACGCAGGTCAAATGCGCCTGGCTCAATGAAGAATATTCGGCCGGTGTACGCCATTTCGAAATCGGCTCATTTCTACCTGCTGCCCGTTTTCCGCAATTTGCCGATGTGACGCAGATGGCTGAAGCGGTCGCAGCGCTTGATGGCGCCCATTCGGCGGCACTTGCTCTCAATGAACGGGGCGCTGAAGCCGCGCTGCAAAGTGCGGTTGGCGAGCTGGTTTGTGTCGTTTCGGCGACCGAAGAGCACAGCCAGGCCAATATGCGTCGTTCGCGCGATGAGGCTGTCGCTCTTGTTGCAAACGTGAATTCCATGCGCAATGGGGCTGCGCCGGACAAGATCATCAATGCCGGTATTTCCATGGCCTTCGGCTGCTCCATTGCCGGGCCCGTCGCACCCGCTGACGTTTTGCGCCTGGCGGAAGCCTGCCTGAATGCCGGTGCGGATATTGTCGGTCTTGCCGACACGGTGGGTTATGCGGGACCGAAACAGGTGGCTGATATGTGCCGGTCGATGGCGCAATTGTGCGGTGATCGGGCCTTCTCGATCCATTTGCATGATACGCGCGGTACCGGCATTGCCAATGCGGCAGCAGCGCTCGACAATGGTGCGCGTATCCTTGACGCATCGCTGGGTGGCCTGGGTGGCTGCCCCTTCGCGCCAGGCGCAACGGGGAATGTGGTTTTTGAAGACCTTGTCTTCCTCTGCGAAACCATGGGATTTGCAACCGCGATTGATCTGGATGGACTGGCCAAGGCCCGAAAAATTGTTGAAACTGCGATGCCCGGAGAGGAATTTCACGGGGCGATCAGCACAGCGGGCGCACCGACAGGAATCGATTGGAGGGCATGAGGTCCTTTTCGAAAATGCGAACTGAAACAAACCTGGGAGGAAAACATGAAATATTTGAAAACACTTGCGCTTTCGCTGGCGGTTGGAGGATCGTCTATGGTTGCAGCACAAGCGGCGACTGAAATGCGTTGCAGCCACCAATTGCCGCCGGGACACCATATCGCCAAGGTCATTGACCAGTGGGCCGCTGAAGTGGAAAGCCAGTCCGACGGCGAGATTGATGTTCAGATTTTCGGGGCGGACAGTCTTGTCGGCGCACGTGAAAACATTGTCTCGACGGCAAAGGGCGATATCGAATGCGCCTTCTCGGTGAATTTCCAGTGGGGCAAAACCCTGCCCATCATGAATGTTACTGTATCGCCCTTTGCCTTCGGCGATATTGATGTCTGGCGCAAATGGCCTGACTCGGATGCAGCAGCCTTCCTCGGCGAAAAACTTGAGGAGAAGGGGCTGAAAAATGTTGTCTGGCTTTTCACCACGAATTCATCGGTCTTTACGAGCAATGGCAAATTCCTCAAGGAACCTGGGGATTTTGAAGGGGTGAAAATCCGCGGCCTCGAGCCGTCCTTCAACGCATCGCTTGAGGCCATGGGGGCCGCGCCAAGCTCGATGTCCGGCTCAAAGGTCTATCAGGCGCTGGCGACCGGCGTCATTGATGCCGCCATCACGGATGTTGCCGCCGCCGTTTCGCGCAAATATTATGAGGTGCAGGACCACTTCGTCGTGCTTCCGGTGATTTCCGTTTACTTCCATGGCTATGTGAATCCTGCTTGGTATGACGGTCTTTCCGACAAGGCCAAGGCTGCTCTGGACGGTGCGGGCAAAAAGGCTGCCGGTTGGGCCATCGAAGCTTCGCTCGCAGCATCAGCCAGTGCACCTGACGAGTTGAAGGAAAAGGGCGCCAATGTGCATATTGCAACAGATGCGGAGAATGCAGCACTGCAGGATGCCATGCGGCCGGCCTTTAACGCCAAATTTGCAGGTGATCCCGACAGCCAGAAGCTGATCGAACTCATCGATCAGATGTAAATCGGCACCATGGCTTCAAACCAAAACAATGGGGAGGGGAGCATTTCCCTTCCTACCCCGGATGGTGCAGACACGCCCATTGCACGTGTCCTGGGCTTGCCGGCACGGCTGGCGGGTCTGGTCAGCACTTTGCTGATCATCGTGATGCTGGCCCTTGTGACCTATTCGATTTTTCAACGCTATTTTCTGGATACACCGTTGAAATGGGGCGACGAATTGCTGGGCTATATGCTGGTTGCATTCGTATTCCTGGGAGCGGCAGAGGCGTTGAGACGCGGCGATCACATATCGATTGACCTGATTTCCGACCGCCTGAAGGGGAAAACACGCAGGGCTTTCAGCATGATCCATTGCCTGTCAATCATTGCCTTCGCGCTTGTTGTCGGCATCAGCACATGGCACAGCATCGGTTTTGCCTATGATTTTGGTTCCTATTCACCAGGCTATCTGGAGATGCCCATGTGGATACCGCAAATTCCCATACTCATCGGCAGTGCGATGCTCGGTCTTGTCGGCCTTGGCAGGCTTATCGCCCTGTTTGCGGCAAAATGACATGACCATACTGATTGTCTTTTCCGCTCTGATCGCAATGCTGCTGCTGGGCATGCCTATCTTTGCTGCGCTCGGTCTGGTGGCCGCAGCGATCCTGCTGATCTATGAGGGCGGCGTTTCCAGCGTTGCCGACACGATCTTTGCCCATCTCAACAAGGATGTTCTGACCGCCATTCCGCTGTTTGTCTTCATGGCGCAGGTCATGATACGCGCCAGGGTCATTGACGATCTCTATGATTTCGCCCATGCGGTCATTGGCCATATCAAAGGTGGTCTGGGCGTGGCAACGGTGCTTTCCTGCACGATTTTTGCAGCCATTTCCGGCTCCTCCGTCGCAACGGCGCTGTCCATCGGTTCGAGCGCCATTCCACAGATGAAACGCTTCGGTTATCCCGCCCGCGATGCGCTGGGGGTGATTGCCGCCGGCGGCACCCTGGGCATCCTGATTCCGCCCTCCGGACCGATGATCCTCTATGCGATCGTCTCGGAGGTCTCCATTGGCGCCTTGTTTCTTGCCGGCATCATACCGGGGCTTCTGATGGCCTTCATCTTTTCCGTTTTTTGCATGATACAGGCACGCTGCCGGGTCAATGTCCATTCGCCTGAGTGGGTTGGCTGGAGGCGGGCAATGGCAGCCACCCAGCGCTCGATCTGGGCACTGCTGGCGCCACCGGTCGTCATGGGCGGCATCTATTTCGGGATTTTTACCGCATCGGAAGCGGCTGCGGCCGGATCGATTTATGCATTGGTTGTTGCGGCGCTCGTCTATCGCAATTTCGGCTTGAGAGACCTCTACGCCGCCGCCTATGCCACCATGCGCACTTCGGTGATGGTCTTCATGATCATTGCGGGCGCTTCCATGTTCGGTCATGCCATTACCATCATTCGCCTGCCGGTGGGTGTCACGGAGGCCGTTACCGGTCTCGGTCTGGGGCCGCTGGGTTTCATCATCGTGGTGATGGCGTTGATTTTCGTGATGGGCATGTTTCTTGAGTCCATTTCCATCATTCTCATCACCACACCGATCCTGCTGCCGACCATCACTGAGCTCGGCATCAATCCGATCTGGTATGGCATATTGCTGATGGTCAATCTTGAGCTGGCAATGATCACGCCGCCGGTGGGCATGAACCTCTTCGTCATCAAGGGCATTGCCGACGCCCCCTTATCGGAGGTGGTCAGGGGCGCCGCGCCCTTTGTTTTGCTGATGCTTGCAGGCCTCGCCCTGCTGATCGCCTTTCCGGCCCTTGCAACCTGGTTGCCCGGTGCGGCGGGCTTTGGTCGTTGAGTGTGTGAGCAAGCTCGAACAGGGCGTCTTCAAATTGAAAAAACGGTAATGATGAGCAATCCCCGATCTTGTTGATCCGGTTGGGCGTGTTTTCAAGATGATCAAGAAAAGACTGTCATGTCTTCGGATCGTCTGACACGCCCTGTCTCCAGGGCAGAATGCGTTTGCATTGCCGGCGGAGCCTGTTTTTTCTGTTGGCGGCCTTTTTCTGCCTGACAATCGCCGCATGTTCCTCAAAGGGGTGTTCATAAAGGCCGCACAGGAAACAGTTGACTTTCCTGCCGCATTTGTCCGTCCAGCACTTCACATCATGGTTCCAGGCCAAAGCGACACGTTCGAGGTGTAAATTGCCGGAACTCTTCAAAAGGATCAGCTCATCCTTCATGGCCGTTTGCCTGACATGATCAAAGACATCCCTGGCGGTTTGCAACGCCACGAACCTGCCGCTTTTCCTATCCTCGTCGCTGGCTTTCGAACGGTGTGCATTTTCCCCCACGAAGACGACCTGATCGGCAACGGTGATCGCTGCGCGATAGGCGTCGCGATACTTTGTTTTGGGATTGCCGCTGAAGTCCGAAATTTGGCCAAGCACGATCCGTTTGCGCGGCGCAACCGCCTGTTCGACGACGCGCATGGCCAGCGGAAGGGATGCAAGGGGCGCCTTTTCCGTATCCACAATGAACACGGGACCCTCCCGGGTTGGATAGATCTGGCACCGGTTGGGAAGGGGCGTGAAGGTAGCGCATTGTTGCACGATCGTCTGCGGGTCAACACCCAGTTCGATGGCCGTTGCCACGCTGGCGGCAACGGAAGGCCAAAAATGTTCACCAAGAAGCTGTAAAACCACGACAAGGTTTCCACCCCTCCAGGCGATCTCGATTTGCAGGTTGCCTGGAAAGGACGAGGAGACGTGGGTAACCCGATAATCGGCTTCGCGCTCCCTGCCAAAGGTCACCACGCGTTCGGGCGTTTGATCCGCCATGGCCAAAACCAGATCATCGTCTGCGTTCAAAACCGCAATCCCGCCAGGCCTGGTGGCCCTGACCAGGGCGGATTTCTCTTCGGCGATGGCTTCCCTTGTTCTGAAAGATTTGAAATGTTCGATATCGATAAGCGTCACGATGGCGACATCGGGTTGCAGCAGGTCCGCCATCGGCTGCATGTCGCCCTTGCTCATGATACCCGCTTCGACAACAACATATTCAACGGGATGTCTGCCTTCGCTGACAGCTTCAATAAGACTGGCAAGCCGGTTGTAGGGCTTGAGCGGCAATACCTGTCCATGCCCTTCCAGAATGTGCGCAAGCAAGGCTGTGGCTGTTGACTTGCCGGAACTGCCTGTCACGCCGATGAAGGTGCTCTTGCTGCGCGATCGGTTGCGGCGCGCTTTGTAAATGGCCAATCTGGTTTTGTATCTCTGGCGCAGGTTTCGAATGGAGGAACGCAATGGGCCGTTTCTTTTGCCTGAAGACTTGTGATTCACCGGGTGTGTCATAGAGGGTTTCCATGCATGTGCCAGTCGGCTCGCCAACCGTTCGGGATATTGAACACGATTGCATGCTGGATAAGCCGGAAATTTGATATATCTTATCGTCGATTAATATCAAGCGCCGCCGGACCTTTGTCCCGGCAGCAGACAAGCCCATGACCGCCGATGCAAAAATACTTTACCTTGCGTCGGAAACAGCCCATAAGTGTCGGGTTATTACACTGATTCACGTTCGACGGATGGTGTTACGGTTGACCATGCCAATCAGATTTTTTATTGCCACACTGTTTCTGCTGGTGGCTGCCATTCCCGCTAACGCTCAGGATGTTTCCTATGAAGACATTCTGGCAAGCCCGGACGATATAAAACTCAGCTATCTCTACGCGCAGCAACAGGTCATCAAGGGTGATCTCGAACAGGCGACCTCGGCGCTCGAACGGGTGCTTCTGCTGCAGCCCAATTGGGATACGGCTCGGCTTTTTTATGCCGCTGTACTCTTTCGGCTCGACGATGCGGAGGGCGCGAAACGGGAACTCAAGCTCCTGCAGGATCGGCCGCTGTCCGCCAACCAGCAGCGCGAAGTCAGCAAATACCTTGCACTTGTCACCGCGAAGTCCAAGAAAACCAGGCTGACAGGGTCAATCGCGACCGGCTTTCGTGTTGATAGCAACCCCGACATGACGACAAGTTCATCGAACGATCTCAATGGCAATCCGCTCGATACGGATGAACGGGTCGATGGCGCATTTCTTGCGACGTCGAATATTCGTCTGGAACATAATCTGTCTGGCGGATCGGGCAATTTCGCTTTCATTGAGGCGAACGGCAATTTCAATGAGCAATTCCAGGTTTCCGAGGCTGATTATCTCACTGGCGGCGTGCGCGCCGGCGCCAGCTTTTTCCTGCAGGATCTGCAATTGACCCCCTATGTCTCAGCGACCGCGCTTGCATTGCAGGAGCAGCTCTACCGCAGCGAATATGGTGGTGGTCTGACGGCGAAATACACGGTCGATCCAAAACTCTCGGTGAGTTTGGGCGCTCAGGGCATCTATCAGGATTACAGTGCCGTTGCCGACAATTCGGTTGGCAGTGCGCGTGACGGGTGGCTTTACGTCGCCGCTGGCGGCATTGCCTATCGGACCAGTGAAACCAACCGGCTCTCAGCCCGGATCAATGGTTATCAAAAGCAAGCCAGCAACGACAGCTACAGCTACGAGGCCCTTGAACTGATCGCCAGCGATGTCTTCTTGCTCGGTCGGGGACAGTATGTGCTGGCCAGCGCGTCTTATCGTTGGCAGAATTATGATCAGCCAGATCCCAAATATTCCGCGACGATCGCCCGCAAGGACAGATTGTTGAAGGCACGTTTGGCCTATGGTGTGCCGGTCGATACGCTGCTTGACCTCGTCAATGTGGAGCACGGTTCGGCAACCAATGGGCTCAATGTCCAGATTGGCGCCAATTATCTCAATCAGGACTCCAATATCCCGAATTTCGATGCCGACAGCCTGTCGGCAGATATATTGTTCACAAAGCGTTTTGCCTATTAGCCGCAATGAGGCAAATTGCGCGACGGAGACATGAAATGACCGTCCAACGAACCCTGGTTTTCACTTTAGCCGCCGCTTGTCTCGTGGCCACCCAGGTGGCGTGGAGTTCCAGTGTCCGGGCCGAGGCGAAAATTGGTGTCAGCGCTGCAATCAAGGGCAATGTCTTTGTCAAAAGCGGGGGCGCCGGCAGCCAGCGCAAGGCCAAGGCAGACCAGAGCATTTTTCTGCAGGACGAGGTGCTTACCAAGCGGCAAAGCGCCCTGCAAATCCTGCTGATCGACCAGTCCGTCTTTACTGTCGGTGAAAATTGCGAAATGACCATTGATCGATTTGTCTATGATCCGGACAGGAATTTGGGCGAGATGAGTGGCACCGTGGTCAAAGGGGCCTTCCGGTTCATCAGTGGACGCATCGGCAAGGCCAACCCGACCATGGCAAATATCACCACGCCTTCTGCCGGTATCGGTATTCGCGGTACCATGTTTGAAGGTGTCGTGGGTCCTGATGCTCTCAAACTTGCAGCCCTGCTGGGATTGCCCACAGCCGGCGCGGACAGTGAAAAGGCCTCCTTCATATTGCTTCGCGGTCCGGGACGCGGCACAAATGCCCTGACGGCGACCGGGATCATTGAAGTCTCGAATTCCGGCGGCAGGACAACGATCTCCGCCGCCAATTACGCGGTTTTTGTCCCCGGTCCGGGCCAGGCACCCGTTGGACCATTTGCGGTGACAGAAGAGGTCCTGAGCTATTTTGACTTTTATTTGCGCTCCCTACCCAATGGTCCGTCATTCGGCAATGACGGCGAAGAGTCCGGTGAGGAACTGTCAGGCCAGGATGCCTTCAACCTGCCCGACGACGTTCCACCGTTGAACGAATTGTTCCAGGATGAGCTTTTCGACAGCCAGCCGGTCGGTATCGATCCGTGTTACCCATACTGCGGTACCGACTAGCAAGTTGCCGTCCTGACGTTTCCGGAGGCTCAGGTCCAGCAATTTCGGGCCTTTTGTTAATGGTTCAGGTTTTCGGGTAAATGACATTTATGCCCCAGCCGGCACCCGAACGCGCCCCTCAAGCAGCAGATGCGTCGCGACGGCGCCGACCCACATGAAGAAGACGGCAGTCCAGGCGGTGAGGGCGAAGATGGCACCGCCGGAGATGCCTGCGCCGACCGCGCAGCCGCCGGCCAGCATGGCGCCGAAACCCATCAAAAAAGCGCCCACCAGATAGCGTTCCATCGGAACATCGCTGCCAAAACGCTGTATCTGAAACTCACCTGAGACCAACGCCATCGCGGCGGCGCCGATAAAGACGCCGGGGACCAGGCCGATGCCGAAATCCAGAACAAGTTGCCGGCTATTGACCAGACCCATCAATGTATCTGTTGCCGGGCCGGTAAAGGTCACGCTGGAAACCGCAATGGGCTCGAACGAAATCTGCGCAATCTGATAGGTGGCGACCCAACCAAGGGTGACGGCAAGTCCGACAAGCATTGCCGCCGCCGATCTTGATGTCGGGTTGCCGCGTTTGACCGCAAGGGCAAGGGAGGCAATGAGCAGCGCCAGTGACAGGAACAGCGCAAGGGAGGCGTCCAGATCTATCCAGTTGAGCAGATTGCGCATGGGGCCACCTTCTACCGTCCACAGGGCGCTGAGCATCTCGCGGGCAGGCGACAGGATGCCGCGCAGACTTGCCTGTGCGACGAGTGTCAGGATCAGCCCGGTGATCAGCGCGCGCAAATTGCCGGTTGCCGAAAGCACCAGCAGGCGGCTGGCACAGCCGCGCGCCAGCATCATGCCGACGCCAAACAACAGGCCGCCGATGATCGCGCCGGACAGGCTGCCCGTCGCGGCCAGTTGCCTCGCATTGGAAACGTCGAGCAATCCCAGAGCTATTGCGGCCTGCGTTGCGACCACTGCTGTCGAAAAAGTTATCAGCCAGACCGCAAAACGCGGGCCTGCAATTCCATCGCCCACTTCGGCTGTTGCCGCGCGCAGGCAAAACCGGGAATGTTGCGCCGCTGCGCCAAATAACATGCCGACAAGCAATCCGGCCAGCAGCAGGACCGGTCCGTCGCCGATCTGGTCAATGAGCGTTTCCAGCATGGCTGTATCCAGGGTCTTTGCCCGTGCGCAGGCGCGGGCTTTGCAGGGTTTGCGGATTTTCGCATAGAAGCAGCCACGATTATATATAAATTTTTGAATATGTATCTACTCTTTACATCGTCCGACATGCGGCAAGGCGACACAATCAAAGCAGCGTAAACAACGCGATAAAGGCTTATGAAATCCTGTAAAACCCGTTATGGGAGCGGGGTCCTATCGATTTCAGGCAACCCGACATCCTCAAAATTGCCGCCGGATTTCCCCGAGAGAAATCGGAATTGTGACTGAAATTCTATGGGTACAATTATAAATACAAAACGCAAAGTGTACCTTGAGGAGCGACCCCGTTTTAAGCTTGGATAAAGGCGAGGGCATCCTGGGAGGGATGATTGTGGAGGAGGCAGCCAGATTTTGAATTGGTCATTGGGCAAGATGTTGAAAACGCAGGAAGGCGTTGTTCTGGCTCTTACTGCCGGGACGCTTGTGCTGTTTGCTATCTTTCTGCCATCCTTTCTGACAGCCGGAAACCTCATCTCCCTGGTACGCAGCATGTCCATTCTGGGCCTTTTGTCTTTGGCCATGGCCATGGTGGTGATTTCCAGAGGTGTTGATATCTCGGTCATTGCAACAATGGTGGTTTCTGTCAGCTGGGTGCTTGTGCTGCAACGAAACGGGGTGCCATTGGGAGCGACATTGCTGTTTGGCGGCCTGTTGGCGGCTCTCGTCGGAGCGCTGATCGGTGCGGTGATCGCCTATGGTGAAATTCCACCGATTTTTGCAACTCTGGCCGCCGGCTCGGTCGTTTATGGCGCCGGCAGAACCTGGCTGTTCAAGCTGGAAATGCAGAATGTGCCACCCGACAGCAGCTTTTTCACAGCGATCGGCAATGGTCAGATTTTCGGTATCCCCGTCATCATTGTGGTTTTTGCCGGTTTTTGCGTTCTGGTGCATCTGTTCCTGACACGCACACGGCTTGGATGGGCGCTTTACGCCATGGGCAACAATCCGGCGGCAGCGCGCAATTCCGGCTTTGCCATCCGGCCTCTGACCGTTGGCCTCTATACAGCCAGTTCGCTGATCGCATTTGTTGCCGGGCTGCTGATTGCCGCTTCGACCAACTCGATCAATGCACGCTTGTACAATTCAACGATGATCTACGACATTTTGTTGATCGTCGTGCTGGGCGGCATCGGTCTGAATGGCGGCCATGGACGGGTGCGCAATGTGCTGCTCGGTGCTGCGCTTGTCGGCATTCTGCTCAATGGCATGACAATTTTGAACGTTAACTTCACCACGCAAAATCTGGTGAAGGGCGTCGTTCTTCTCTCGGCAATTGTGATCGACGCAATTTTGAACCCGAGGGATGAACAGACTTCGCAGCAAGGCGATTTATAAACGATAACCAAGGGAGTGAAATCGATGAAATCGACACTGAAATACGTATTGGCAATGGGTTTGGCCCTACAGGTCTGCGTGCCGATGGCCATGGCGCAGGGCACCAAGGGGTTGGAAAATCCCCGCAGCACCAAGTTTCACAGCGATCTGTCCGGCAAGACTGTTGCTTTCCTGCCGCTGTCGATGGGCTTCGACCTGACCGAAGGATGGGCAGCCCAGATGCGCAAACAGGCAGACCGTCTGGGATACAGTTTTGAAATTCGCGATCCTGCCTGGAGCACCGATGCCGGCACCAGAGCCCTGCAATCGCTCATCGGAGAAGCGCCGGATCTCATCGTCGTCCACAATCCCGATATTCAATCCTATGCGCGTCTGCTGAAGCAGGCTCAGGCCAAGGGTGTGAAGATCCTACAGATCAATCTGGAATCCAACACGACAACAGACAGCTATGTCGGTGCGGACTGGACGGAGATCGGCGAGCAGGCCGCCAATGCGGTTGTTGCACAATGCAGTGAAGGCAAGGGACCCTCCAACAAGGTTGCCATCGACACGGGCGTGCCGACCGCCGCATCGGATGTGTTCCAGCTCGACGGCATCTATCGTGTGCTGGACAAGCACCCGGAAATCGAGGTCGTTTCCCAGCAGGCGACAGAATACAATGCCGAAAAGGCGCGTTCCATCATGGACACCGTTTTGCAGCAGCATCCAGACCTTTGTGGATCCATCGGTATCTGGGACAACCAGGATACGGGCACGGCTTCAGCCATCAAGCAGGCCGGCAAACAGGATCAGGTGTTTCTGGTGACCAGCGGCGGCGGCAATGCGGTCGGTTGTGAAAATGTCTCCAATGGCATGTTCGATCTGTATATCAGCTACAATGTGCCTCTGCAGGGCGATATCCTGAATGCGGAAATCGCACGGCTGCTGCAGTCCGACGCCAAAGCCGGCGACAACAAGGCGGTCTATTTCAATCCGCTCACCCTGATCGACAAATCCAATGTGAACCCGCGTAATTGCTGGACATTGGACGCGCTCAAGTAGAGGCGACCCGGAACATTGACCATGACCAGCATCCCCGTGGTGACGCCGCGTCGTTACCGGATCTTTTCGGCACGCTTCTTGGGCGAACTGTTGACAAAGAGCTGGATTGACAGCGTCATACCTGCGGCCGTTCTGCTGGTCATGGTCATCATTATCTCGATCCTCATTCCGGGTTTCTTTTCTCTCGGAAGCCTGTCCGATCAAAGTCGACAATTGTCTGAATTCGGTCTCCTGGCCATTGCCCTTACGATCGTCCTTTTGTCCGGGGGCATAGACCTTTCCATCGGCTCGATGTTTGCCCTGTGTGTTCTGGTCGCGCTGACCATGATGAATGTGCTTGGCGTTTCCATCTATCTGGCCTTCGGTGCAACATTGCTGGCCGGCTTTCTGTGCGGTGCCCTCAATGGAATCCTGATTGGCTATATCGGGCTGCGGGCCTTTATCACCACATTGGTGACGCTGGTCATTTTCAGGTCCATCTATGACATCGCCTTTCCCAGACTGGCCAGCGGCATTGTCGGCGGATTTGCCGAAAGCGCGCTTTGGGATTTCATCGGCTTCGGCGAATACATGAACCTGCCTGTATCCTTCCTGATCTTTGCCGTCATCGCCCTTTTCGTGCATGTCATGCTGACGCGGTTGCGCATCGGCTGGCACATAAGGGCGGTTGGCGGATCGCGGAAATCGGCGCATAATTCCGGTATCCATGTCAAACGCACGGTTGCGATTGCCTACATCTGTTCGGGGCTACTGACTGCGACGGCGGCCTTCCTGTTTTCTGCCAGACTGGGCAGTACGGGATCGGACACCGGCATCGGGCTGGAAGTGCAGGTTCTGACGGCCGTCGTGCTGGCCGGTGTCTCCCTTGGCGGCGGCCGCGGATCGGTCGGCAACGCCTTGATTGGAGCGGCCCTTGTTCTCATTTTGACCAATGCGCTCATCCGGTTTTCAGTCCCTGGAAATGTCAATCAGATGGTGCTGGGACTGGTTCTCATCGTAGCGGTTGTTTTTGACGCAAAATGGGTGAAGAACCGCCAGAAAATTCTGGGCAAGGTCTATGTTTCTCCCACTTATATGGCGCTTGACAAGGCGCCGGCCATTACGGATGGCTCGGTCTTTGTCGTCAACGACCTTTTGGGCAATGCCGAGATCATTGGTCAAGGTGCGGTTGAAGGGCCTGAAGACGTGATTCTGGATCGTCATGGCAATCTTTATACCGGCACGCGGCACGGCGAGATTGTTCGGTTTTTCGCGCCGGACTTTGTCCGGCACGAGGTCTTCGCGCAAATTGGTGGCCATCCGCTCGGTCTGGCCTTTGATGGCTCCGGAAATCTGCTGACCTGCGTGGGCGGCATGGGCGTCTACCGGGTTTCACCCGATGGTGTGGTCAGCAAGGTGACCGATGAAACAGACAGAAGCCTGACCTCGATCATTGACGATTCCCGGCTCCGCCTGCCGGATGATCTGGATATTGCGCCCGATGGCCGCATCTTTTTCACCGAGGCCACAAAACGCTATGAAATGACGGAATGGGCCGTTGATGCGCTCGAAGGCCGTGGCAATGGCCGCCTGCTGGAATATGACCCGAAAAGCGGCAAAACCCGCACCGTGCTGAAGAACCTGATCTTCCCCAATGGCGTCACCATCTGTCCCGATGGAGATTCCCTGCTGTTTGCTGAAACCTGGGCCTGTCGCATAAACCGATACTGGTTTGCCGGTCCGCGCAAAGGCCGCCGCGAGATTTTTCTCGATAATCTTCCCGGCTATCCGGACAATATCAATCGCGCATCAGACGGTGGCTACTGGATAGCGCTTTTGGGCATGCGCACACCGGCGTTCGATCTGACGATGCAACATCCATCCTTTCGTCGGCGTATGGCCGTTCGTATTCCAGCGGATCAATGGCTGTTTCCGAATATCAACAAGGGCTGCGTGATCAAGGTCAATGGGGATGGCAAGGTCACCCAAAGCCTGTGGGAAGCCGCCGGAGAACAATTGCCCTCTGTGACATCAATGCGGGAACACAGAGGATGGCTTTACCTCGGCGGTGTGACCAACAATCGCATTGGTCGGATCCGCCTGGCGCAAGCCGATGAAAATTGGGATGCCAATACCGCCTATTGGGGGCCGTCATCATGATGCGACTGTTTGGGCGCAGGCAGGCCAACCCATCCGATCATGGCCTCTATGTTCCGACCATGGACGGGCCTTTGCGGCCCAATGATCATCTGGATCGCGCGTCAATCGTCTGGACTGGTGCGCATATTGATGATCTGGCCGTGTTGAATGGCGAACTGGTCTTCACATCAAAAAACAGGCTGCTGTCCCTGCACGCCGAAGACGGCGAAGTCACGCTGATCAAGGCGTTTGACCGTCAGATTACCGCCCTGGTCGTTGCAGCCTCCGGATTGCTTGCCGTTGCGCTTTTCGGAGAAGGTCTGTGGCTGCGGTCTGCCGACGACCAGTGGCAAAAGATTGTCCTGCCGGAAAAATACAATGCCTGTGTGACCGCTTTGCATTTTGATTCCAATGATGGGCTCTATTGTGCAATCGGTTCCAACGCGAACCCCATTTCCGCCTGGCGCCGGGATTTATTCGAGCGCAATGCACATGGTGAAATCCTGCACGTGCAGCCTGCGCAGGCCAAGGTTCGCAGTGTGGTTGGCGACCTGCACTATCCAGCCGGGCTTGTGCTTGATGGCAATGGCGACATCATTGTTGCAGAGGCCTGGGCGCATCGGGTGGTGGCATTGTCACCACAGGGCGCGTTGAAACGCACGCTTCTGGCAGATCTGCCGGCCTATCCCGGCCGATTGAGCGTTGACGGTGAAGGGCATTATCTGGTGTCGCTTTTTGCACCACGACGGCAAATCTATGAATTCATTCTGCGTGAACCGGGTTTCCTGCAGGGCATGCTTGCAAAACTTGAAGAAGATGAATGGGTTGGCCCGACCTATGGGCGGCCGCGGTCGGCCAATTATCCGCTGTTGCAAGGGGAAGTGCGCCAGATGGGGGTCATGAAACCCTGGGCGCCGTCGTCCTCCTACGGTCTGGTGATCGCCTGTGATGGCGATTTCGCACCGCTTGAAAGCTGGCACAGCCGGGCTGATGGACAGATGCATGGCATCAGTGCCGCATTGCGTTTCGGCGAGCATATGTTTGCTGCCTCAAAGGGTCATGGTTGCCTGTTGATGATGAGGGCGGGGGCTGGCGATGGGCATTGAGAAGGTTGTCGAATTTCGCAAGGCGACAAAAAGCTTCGGTGGCAATATTGCCATTGACCAGGTGGATTTTGATCTGCTGCCGGGCGAAGTGCATGCCCTGCTGGGCGAGAATGGCGCCGGCAAATCGACCTTGATGAAAATTCTTGCCGGTCTGTTTCCACTGACATCCGGCGAACTCCTCCTGAAGGGGCAGGTCACGCAGCTTGCTTCGCCGGCGGATGCGCTTGGCAAGGGCATTGCCATGGTTTTTCAGGAGACCAATCTTGTGCCCTCCATGAGTGTTGCGCAGAATATTTTTCTAGGGGAAGAAAATTTCTTTAATCGCCTGCGCGGGGTCAATATCAGGGCCCAGCAGCATTTGCAGCGGCTGAGTTTTCCTGTGGAGCCGACAGCGCTTGTTTCTGCGCTTGGGGCTGCAAAAAAACAGATGGTGGAGATCGCCAGGGCTGTCCATCACAATGCCCATGTCCTGATATTCGACGAGCCGACGGCAACGCTGACCCCGGAGGAAAAATACCACTTTTTTACCCTCGTCAGGAATTTGAAAGCGCAGGGCCACGCCATCGTATTCATCACCCATGCATTGGAGGAAGCCCTGTCTATTGCCGACAGGATCACCGTGCTGCGCGATGGCAGATTGGTGCGCAATGGCCATGTCTCGGAATTCTCACGCAGCAGCATCGTGCGCGATATGGTGGGCCGGGACCTGCAGGATGAAATTCACCCCGGCCGTGTACAGCGCAAGGCGCGAAAGCTGGGGAACCCCACGTTGAGTCTGCAGAATCTGTCCATGGACAAGATCGTGCGCGGCGCAACCATGACAGCCTATTCAGGCCAGATAACCGGCCTGTTCGGGCTGGTGGGCGCTGGTCGAAGCGAAATGATGAAGATTGCAGCAGGCATATTGAAGCGCGACTTTCGCAATGGCGGCCGGGTGTTGATCAACGGCAAGCCGGTTCGCTTCAAAGTGCCGGCAGCCGGATTGCAATACGGCATTGCCTACGTCACGGAAGACCGCAAGCTGGACGGTATGTTTGACACGATGGGCATCGGGCAGAATATCTTCAATGGTTATCTGGCCAAATATGGCGGTCCGCTGACGGTCATCCATCGCGCGCAGGTCAAGCAACTGGCAGATGAGTGGATAAAAGCGCTTCAGGTCAAGGCAATCGGCACCGAGGCGCGCATGGTGGAACTCTCGGGCGGCAACCAGCAAAAGGTCGTAATTGCCAAATCGCTGGTGCAAAGCCCTGATATCATCATCTTTGATGAACCAACGCGCGGTGTGGATGTCGGTGCCATTTCAGAAATACATGCAACCATTGTAAAACTCGCTGATGCTGGCGCCACGGTGATTGTCATTTCTTCCTATCTTCCGGAAATCATGGCGCTCAGTGACCGCATACTGGTGGCAAGACAGGGGCGTATTGTCGAGGAACTGCCCATTGAGACCGCCGATGAAGAAAGCATCATGTATGCTGCTGTTCATTAGAGCGCTTCATGATCGAATGTTCTTGAAATAATTGCGCATGAAATTGAAGAATCGTGTGTCGTCAGCACGGGTGACATTGATCCTGATGGCTGCGACATGCGGATCCTTTTGCACTGCAAAGGGCGTGCTGGGTGCAATGAATATGCCCGCACGGGCCGCGTCCCTGGCAAATTCCAGATCGCAGACCCCCGGTGGCAATATGATATAGGAATAGTAGCCGTGGGTGTCACGGGTGAAGAGTTCCAGCCCCAACTGGTCGATCCGGCTCATGTAGGCTACCTGTGCTTCGCCCAGGCGTCGGTCGAGTTTCTGCAGGTGTTTGTGGTAGCGCCGGCTTTTGATCATCTCGGCGATCATCATTTCCGAAAACCGTGAACTGTTGATCGAAGTGATCAATTTCGATTCGGCAATTTCAGCGGCGATATTGGCCGGTGCAATGATATAGCCGGAGCGAAAACTGGCGGATATCACCTTGGAAAAGGAACCGACGAAGATCATCGACTGGAACTGGTCAAGTGAAGCAAGGCGTATTCCGGCTGCATTCGGCAGGTCGACAAATGGATCATCGTCGACAACGATCATGCCGGTCTTGTTGGCGATCTGCAGCACGCCGTGCGCGGTTGGCAAGTCGATGGACGAGCCTGTTGGGTTCTGGCCGGTGGACTGGGTAAAAAAGAATGCAGGGTTTTCCTGCTCGGCCTTTTTCTGCAGATCATCAAGATCCGGCCCGACGGCTGTGCGGCGCACGCCCACAAAGCGGACCTGTGCCAGTTCCAGTTTGGCAAACAGCGGATAATAGCCCGGATCGTCAACCAGAACAGTGTCACCGGGAACCAGATAGCGGCGGATGATCAGATCAAGGCCGTGATTGGCGCCGAAGGTTGTGACAATCTGATTGGCGCTGGCATTGATGTTGTGCAACCTGTTGCGCGCGGCAATCAGTTCGCGCAACTCGGTGTGGCCCTGAAAGCTGCCATATCCGCTGCGATCGCTGCCATCGGGTTGAAAAAACTGCTTGATCAGCCGGCTGGGGATTGCGCCTTCCATCCATGAGGCCGGTGGGCGACCGTCGCCGACGCGAACGGCAAAATCCTGGTTCAACTGCGATTGCAGCAGTGAAATCCTGTCCACGGCTTCCAATACATGCCGGGGCGGCGGCATGCTGGTCTCCCGGATCGAAAGCCGACGTTCGCAAACATAATATCCGGATCCGCGCTTGGCGGAAATCAGACCCTTGGCAGCAAGGCGTTCATAGGCCTCGATGATGGTGTTCTTTGATACGTCATAGACCTCGGAGGCCTGACGGACAGAGGCGATGCGCTGGCCAGGCATGAGGATGCCTTCACCAATATCCGCTGCAATCGCCTGGACGATTTTTTCAGTCTTGTTCATCATCGATCAGGCCAGCCTGTTGAAATGTACCCCTATTTTGATGGGTACAGTAACAGTAATAATCTCGCAACTGTTCCTTTATCGCGGACGTGAATTTTGCAAAACTTCGGCAGCAGGATCGGGAGGTCGCACATGGTCGGAAACGGGTCATCCGTCAAGAAAATCAATTCACGCATAGCCAATCTTCGCGGACTCGAACCTGCCGGAAGGCGCGCCGTTGTGTGCGAGGCAGCGGGGCTGGATGCGCAAGATGAGCGGGCTCTTGCCGGTGAGGACGCACTGTCGGTCTCACTTGCCAATGGCATGATCGAGAATGTCATTGGCAAATTCGAATTGCCGCTGGGCGTTGCCGGAAATTTTGTGATCAACGGGACCGACTACCTCATTCCCATGGCGGTGGAAGAGCCCTCGGTCGTTGCTGCCGCTTCCTATATGGCGAAGATTGCGCGCGACTGTGGTGGTTTCACCACATCGTCGACCTTGCCGATCATGCGGGCCCAGATCCAGATCCTGAATATCACGGATCCCTATGGTGCCAGACAGCGTCTGCTTTCGGCGCGTGACGAATTGATGGAACGCGCCAATTCCCGCGACAAGATGCTCATCGGACTGGGGGGCGGTTGCAAGGATATCGAGGTGCATATCTTTGAAGATACCCCCATTGGGCCCCTCGTCGTCCTGCATCTGCTCGTCGATGTGCGCGATGCCATGGGGGCCAATGTGGTCAACTCCATGGCTGAAATGCTGGCGCCGCGTGTCGAGGAAATCAGCGGCGGCCAGGTACGCCTTCGCATTCTGTCGAATCTGGCCGATCATCGGCTGGCGCGGGCGCGGGTCGAAATTACTGCGGATGCGCTGAGCACGAAGGATCTGGATGGTGCGCGCGTGGCGGAAGGCATCGTGCAGGCCTGCGCGCTGGCCATAGTCGATCCCTATCGGGCAGCGACACACAACAAGGGTATCATGAACGGCATTGATCCGGTGGTGGTTGCCACCGGCAATGACTGGCGCGCGATCGAGGCTGGCGCACACGCCTATGCGGCGCGCGACGGGCGATACACCTCCCTGTCGCGCTGGGAAATCAATGCGGCGGGCTCGCTGGTCGGAACCATAGAGATGCCCATGGCTCTGGGCCTCGTGGGCGGCGCAACAAAAACCCATCCGGCAGCACGGGCCGCACTGCGCATGATGAATGTGACCTCTGCCAGCGAGTTGGCGGAAGTGACCATTGCGGTTGGTCTGGCACAGAATATGGCCGCGTTGCGGGCGCTTTCCACCGAAGGCATTCAAAAGGGACATATGGCGCTGCACGCGCGCAATATAGCCATTCTGGCCGGAGCAACCGGTGCCGATGTGGATCGTATTGCCAAGCAGATTGCGGAGGCAGGCGACGTGACCGTCGACAGGGCTGCCGAACTGCTGAGCAAGTAGTCCTGGCAGGATCCCCGTTATGACGATCGGCTGCAAGGTGAAGAACTGCCATGAACCGACAGACAGATGACGCCGCAATGATTTTTGAAGTGGGACCCCGCGACGGTTTGCAGAGCCTGTCGCTCGAGGTTCCGACGCAGGAGAAAATCCGGCTTGTCAATGCTTTGGCTCAGTCGGGCTTCACAAAAATAGAGACGACCAGTTTTGTCAGCCCCAAATGGGTGCCGCAGCTCAAGGATGCCGCGCAGGTCATGCAGGGCATAATGCGCAAACCCGATGTACGTTATACGGTTTTGACGCCCAATCTGAGAGGGTTTGAGCATGCGCTGAAAACCGGGGCGGACGAAATTGCCATTTTTGCCTCTGCCTCCGAGGCTTTCAGCCGCGCCAATCTCAACTGCTCGATTGACGAGAGCCTGGAAAGGTTTGAGCCGGTGCTGGAACAGGCCCGTATCGCGGGTCTGCCGGTGCGCGGTTATCTGTCTGCCGTCATCGCCTGTCCCTTTGAGGGGGCTGTTGCTCCGGGGCAGGTTTGCGATGTTGCCGCAAGGCTGCTTCAAATGGGCTGTTACGAGGTTTCACTCGGCGATACGATCGGTGCGGGAAACCGCGAGACAATGGCGGCATTGCTGGATGTGCTGCTGGATACAATGTCAGCCGATCTGCTGGCCGGGCATTTTCACGATACCCACGGCACGGCACTGGAGATGATACGGCATTGCGTTGAGCGGGGAATGCGCACTTTCGATTCCTCCGTCGGCGGCCTGGGTGGCTGCCCCTATGCACCGGGCTCCAGTGGCAATGTGGCAACGGGCGCGGTGGTTACCTTGCTGGAGGCGATGGGGCTTCGCACAGGCATTGACCTGGCCGCTCTGAAAGCAGCCGAGACCATTGCCGCAAGCATATTGAGAGATGCTGCCTGACGCATCGTCCGACTGTCGGTGTCATTGCAGACAGGCAACTGGGCAGACAGGCACTTGGGCAGACAGGCACTTGGTCTGTCGGCTGAAAAGTTCTGCACTGGTAACGCCCATGGGCAATGGGCGTTTGTCCCAGCGCTTCTCAAGCAGCTTCCCGAGCGTTTCGGACCGAATAGCCAACGACCTTCTCCACGGCCGTGTTGTCGGAGGTTGATTTCGGCGTTTTGGGAATGATGCTGAGTTTCGCATCTGTTTCCAGTATGACCCATTTGATCTGGGATAGGGAGGCGTATCCAGCCGTGCGTATGGCGGCGATGATCTCTGATTTGTGAACCCGTTCGTCTGACAAGGCCCGGTCCAGAAATTCGCCCTCGCTAAACAGCATGCGGGGTTCGGATTTGACAATATCGGCGATGGTCTGTGAATGACGTGTTCCCTTCGTCAGGGACCATTGCATCAGCAGGAGAACAGAGGAGGCCGTCAGCGCATCGACGATCGGTACATTCTTGAGCAGGATCGCCGATCCTGTGATCGAACCGAGGGCCACGGTCACAATCCAGTCGAAGCCATTCATCTGTGAGGTGGATCGTTTGCCCGAGAGCCTGATGGACAAGATGATGATGGGGTACATGACCAGCGCTGAAACAACAATGCGCAGGACGCTTTCCCAGTTTCCAAACAGTGCAGTGCTTAATATTTCCAACATCAGTCCATTCCCCTGCAGATCATGCCATTGCTGTGTCGTTGCACCACAACAACGGTCAATCGCCCCGTTCGGTTCCAAAGCGAGTTCAGGGGCAACACCCTTCCAAACGAACCAGAGGGTCTATTTGCAAATCAGATGGTGCTGGCCGATCATGGCGATCCGGCTGGTCTTGTTGCGCCGAAGCTCTGAACCGCAGAACGCGCAACTTCAAATATCTGCCTGAAATCCGCGCTGTGCTCATCAGGAACAATGCGCGTGCCCTTGCGCTGCAGCGCGAAAGGTCGGCCTGCAGCGTCGGCCGCCAGTGCTGCCGTGCCGATGGCGGTGAGTTCCGGTTGTTCCGAGATGATCAGTTCCCGGTTGAGGGTATTGGCAAGAAACTGACAGAAGTAGCCGTTGGCGCTCATGCCGCCGTCAATGGGAATCGGACCATTGAGGGGCTGTCTGGCTTCCATGGCCTCGACGACTTCGGCCATGCGAAAGGCAATGCCTTCCAGAATGGCCTGCATCATGTCGCTGGGTGACGTGTCCAGTGACAGACCCATCCATGCGCCGCGCGCTGTGCGATCCCAATGGGGGCAGGCGAGCCCTGCCAGGGCAGGGACGAATGCAAGGCCACGTGAAATTGCCGGAGCATTGTCAAAGGCGCTGATGTGCGAGAGATCGCTGCACAGGCCGAGATTCTGTGCCCAGTTGATGGCGGAAGAGGCGGCATAAATGCCGCCGTCCAAAGCATAGATCGTCGGATGTCCGGCCTTTTGCCATGCGACAGTCGGGAGTGCGCCTCCGCCGCCTTGGTCCAGATGCGGTCCGGTCAGCGTCAGGGCAAAGGCACCGGTGCCGAAGGTCATCTTGGCATCGCCTGCCTGTCGGCAGCCATTGCCGTAAAGCGAGGCCTGCTGGTCAACGATGCTGGCGGTCAAAGGAACAGCGCGCGTGCCGCATCGCAGGGTGCCCAGATCACCGGTATTGGGCGTGATGGGCGGCAAGGCCTCAAGCGGAACACCGAACAGGCGACACAGATCCGCGTCCCATTGGCCGGTCGCAAGGTTCATCAGCGATGTGCGCGAAGCGGTGGCGACATCGGTTTCAAAGCGTCCCGTCAGGCGGTCACGAAAAAATGCATCGGTGGTGCCAAGCCGCAATTGGCCCATTGCTGCAAGCGCGCCAGCTTCGGGGATCTCACGCAGGATCCAGCCAAGCTTGCTGGCGGAGAAATAGGCGTCGAGCGGCAGGCCGGCGCGTTCCTGCACCAATGGGGCGGCGCCATCGTGGCGCAGGGCCTCGATCCATTCATTGGTTCTGTCGTCCTGCCAGACGATCACCGGCCCCAGCGGTTCGCCGGTCGCTGCATTCCAGGCAAGGCAGCTTTCGCCCTGATTGGCAATGCCGACTGCGCCAAGGTCTTTCACCTCGCTCGCTGCATCCAGACAGGCGCGCAGATTGCGGATCAATTCTTCCCCGTCGTGTTCGACCCTGCCGCTTTTGGGGTAAATCTGCCGGTGACCTGCGCTGAACAGCAGTTCGGCCTGCCCGTTCTCGTCGACCAGAATGCCGCGGGTGCTGGTGGTGCCCTGATCAATGGCCAGCGTTTTCATGCCGGGTCTTCCTTCACGTTGATGTCTATGGGACCGCTGGCGCCTGCCGGGATGATGGTCAGGGGCAGGGTGATGCGCCGTTCCGGCAGGGCATTGATCGCTGTGGAGAACAGAACGGCTCCTTTGGCGCTGACAAGCAATCGGCCCTTCACGGCGCGGTTTACCCGCAGTTGGAACCGGGGCAGAGCGGGTTCAGTGTCGGAGGGTACGATCCGTTGCGGAAGGATGAGTTTCAGTGCGTCGCCGCTTGGCTTTACAACCGCGGCAGGTTCAGGTGGCGGCAGCTGGCCGGCAAGGCTCTGGGCCATGGCGCGGCCAACGGCGCGACCCTCCTTCCAGCTCCACCCGGCGGTTTCGACCGGGCGCAAAAGATTTCCGGCTGCAAAATAGCCCGGATCCGAACAGCGGCCGAACTGATCAATTTCGGCGCCGCCGGAGCCTTGGTCGACATCAAGGTGGCTGGTGCGCAACAGGCTGGCTTCCGGCCGGAAATGGCCGCTGACGATAACCCCATCGGTCTCGATGTGCTGGGTTTGCCCATCCGCGCCGCGCACCATGATGCCCGTGACCTGGTCGCGGCCTTCGATGGCCAGAAACTCGGTATTGAGCATCAGGGGAATGCCTTGAACGCGGGGGAAGAGTCCCGTCGGCCAGCGCGCCGTGGTGCGGCCTGCCGGTTCGATCATCGCGACCGGACGAATGCCCAGATGCCGGCAGGTCATCAGCGCCGAGAAGGACACCAGTTCCGTGCCCAGCACAACGGGACGCCGGAAGGGGCGCAGCCCGTCCAGATAGACCATGCCCTGCAGGGCACCTGTAGAGACGACACCGCCGGGTTTGACGCCACCGATCAGCCGCGCGGCGCGGGAGGTTTCCCGCACGCCGGTGCACAGCAGCACATGCCGGGCGCTGATTTCGCGGAGGCCACCGGGTGTCGTGAGTTGCAGCGTCGGACCTTCCAGCAGCCTGGTCACCGTGACTTCTGTGTGAATTTGAACGCCGGCCGCCTTGGCCGTCTCGACCAGATGGGCCGCATAGGCCGGACCGCGCAAAAGACGTCGGAACTCGCGCAGACCATAGGGGAAATGATTGCAATGGCGCGGTATGCCGCCTGCCTGCGGTTCACGGTCGAGGACCACGACCGAGGCAACACCGCGTTTACGCAGTTCCGTCGCTGCCGCCAGACCGGCCGGGCCTGCGCCCACAATGACGACATCGGCATGAAGAGGTAAGTCAGTCATTTCTCACCTTGTCCGCGCCCACCCGATCTGCGCTGTTGCCTTCCACCATGGGATGTTTCAGTCGCCCATGTGTCAGCTTGGCCAGTGCGGCGGAACAATAGAAACCCTGACAGCGGCCCATCGTCACTCTGGTGCGTCGCTTCAGGCCTGCCAGGCTTTGCGGTGCGAGCGGGTCGGCCAGGACGGCTTCGATTTCGCGCCTGGTGACCAGTTCGCAATGACATACAATGCCGTCATTGCGGGGGCATTGCCAGTCACGCGGACGTTTGTCTTCGCGATCATCGACCAGATTGCCGACCTGCGGCCATATGGGATCGGCCAGGGGATTTCTGTCCTGATCAAAACCCTCGCACAGGGCCTTAACATGACGGGCGACACCCAGGGCGGAGCTCAGACCGGTGGAGCGAATGCCGCCGACGGTGACATAGTTCTGACCGGCGCGGGCATGGATCTGATAGTCCTTGAATTCACTGGCGGGACGCAACCCGGCATAGATGGCGGTGACATCTTCATGGGCCAGCCCGGGCAGGATTTCTTCGCCCCGCTGGCGAAGGGCGGCCAGCGTTTCAGGAACAAGACCGGCATTTTGTCGATCATCCTGTTCTTCGGCTGTCGGGCCGACAAGCAGGTTGCCGAAAGCCGTGCGGCAGACGACGATACCCTTGGTGGTGGCGCTGGGAACCGGCAGCAGAATGTGGGAGGCAAGGCTTGCGGCCGGCTTGTCATAGACGATGAACTGACCCTTGCGCGGGTGAATGGTGAAATCGTGTTTCCCCAGCAAGCGATCATCGACAATATCTGCGTAAAGACCGGCCGCATTGATGACGATCTTGCCGCGAACGACACCCTGGCTGGTGTCGAGCCGCCATTGCCCATTGTCAAAATGACCGCCTGTCACTTCACAGTCGCGCAACAGCACAGCCTGATTGGCAATGGCCTGCAGGAGATAGGCATGCGGCGCCGACCAGGGATCAATCAGATATTCTCCGGGCACCTGGAAGCTGGCCTTTATTGCCGAAGACAGGCCGGGCTCCAGCCTCCTGGTTTCGGCAGCCGAGAGCAATGATACATTGTCCACGGCGTTCTCGCGGGCCTGGTCCATGAGAGCGGGCAGACGCGCCTCTTCCTCATCGCTCCATGCCAGAACGAGTGCCCCGGAGCGAATCAAAGGCAATCCGAGTTTTTTGTGAATCTCCAGATATTCAGCATATCCGGCGGCCATGCAGCGCGCTTCGAGCGACCCGGGGGGCGCATCGAAACCGGTATGCAGGATGGCGCTGTTGCCTTTTGACGCGCCGTCCAGAATGTCATGAGCTTTTTCCAAAAGGATGACGCGCCAGCCGTCCAGTGTCAGCCGACGGGCAATGGCGCAGCCGATAACCCCGCCGCCAATGATGACGGCGTCGAACAATGTCCGGTCGTTGATCCTGTCAGGCGGCATGAATGGTTTCATCCTTTGCCAATGGCGTGTGGCAATATTCAGCCAATATCCGGCATGCTGTGTTTTTTCAAATTATGCCCGTTCCGTCAAACAAGTTTGCAGATAATGCCCGAATGAACAAGTTATTTCCCATTTTCTGTTGACACAGTCATGGTGACGCACGCTAGGATGCGATCAGAAAAAGAGGTACGGGGCACATTGAAGCCAAAACAACGCCGCTCACAGATATTGGAAGCCGTTGGCCAGCAGGGAGAAGTCTCTGTCGAGGTTCTGGCGCAGCGATTTGATGTCTCGGTCGAGACAATCCGGCGGGATCTGGGGCAATTGGCCGAATCCGGGGTGTTGCAGAAGATCCACGGCGGCGCCAGGCGGTTGCGGCTGCATGCGGAGGGCAGTTTTGATGAGCGCATGGCTGAAAATGCCGAAGCCAAACAGGTCATCGCCAAAAAGCTTGCGGCAATCGTCGAGCCGGGCGACACGATTTTCATCGATACCGGATCGACGACGCTGATCTGCGCACAGGCTTTGGCGGCCATCGATCGCCTGACTGTGATCACCAATTCCGTTCGCGTGGCCCAGGTGCTGGGGAAATCCGAAAAAAATGTCACGGTCTACCTGCTCGGCGGGACCTTCAGTCATGACAATGCCGAAACCGTGGGGCCGCTGGTGATTGACCAGATTGCCCGGTTTCAGGTGGATCACGCCGTGCTGACCGTGGCCGCGATCAATGCTGATGTGGGCGCCATGGACTCCGATTTTGACGAAGCACAGGTGGCGCGGGCGATGATTGATCATGCCAATCACACCATCGTGCTTGCAAACGTTGAAAAATTAGGCCGAAATGCGGCCTATCGGGTTTGCCAACTTGATGAAATCAATACCATCGTCTGTGATCAGTCGCCGGGTGCTGAATTTACTGCTGCCCTTCATAGGGCGAAAGTGGAATTACGTTAGATCTCCGGCTGCCATAAAGTGCTCGTTGAGCCGCCGGGGTGCAAGGAAATTGAAAGAATGCCAAATATCATAAAGACCTATGTCCGGGTGGTCGACCGATTGTCGAACTATGTCGGACTGGTTGCCATGTATCTGATCTTTGCCATGGTGGGGATTCTGCTGCTGGACGCCATTACCCGCAATGTGGTGCAGATTCCCATGCACTGGGGTATCGAGGCAGCGCAGTTCACACTGGCTGCCTATTACTTCATGGGCGGTGCGATGACGCTCAAGAACAATGACCATGTGCGCATGGATCTTTTTTATGATCGATTGACCGAGCGCGGCAAGGCCCGGATGGACATTGTCACCATAGGCTGTCTGTTGTTTTACCTCGTCGTCATGCTGATCGGCTCCGTCTCAAGTCTCGAATATGCCATCCAGACAGGAGAACGCCGGTTCTCGATGTGGAATCCGTCGATGATCCCGATCAAGGTGCTGATGGTGGGATGCCTTGCGCTGATGGTTCTGCAGGCCGTGTCGCTGATTTTCAAACATGTTGCGACACTGCGCGGGGTCACCTTGAAATGAGTTATGAACTTATCGCCCTGTTGATGTTTGCCTCGATGATGGTCCTGTTGATGACCGGGCAGCGGGTCTTTGCTGCCATTGGTTTTGTGGCGTCGGGTGCGGCCCTGTTGCTCTATGGGCAGGGCGGCATAGAGATGCCCTTCAGCCAGACGTTCAAACTGTTCAACTGGTTCCCGATGCTGACGCTGCCGCTGTTCATCTATATGGGCTATATCCTGTCGGAATCGGGCATTGCCGAAGACCTCTATCGCATGCTGCATGTGTGGTGCGGACGCCTGCGCGGCGGGTTGGCGATCGGCACGATCATCCTGATGGTGATCATTTCCGCGATGAATGGATTGTCGGTCGCGGGCATGGCCATTGGCGCCACCATTGCCCTGCCGGAGATGTTGCGGCGTGGTTATGACAAGGTGCTGATCACCGGCGTGGTGCAGGGCGGATCGTCGCTTGGCATTCTTGTGCCGCCCAGCGTCGTTATGGTGCTCTACGGCATGATCGCCCGCCAGCCGGTCAGCCAGTTGTGGCTCGCCGGGGTCGTCCCCGGGCTGATGATGGCCACGATGTTTGTCGTCTATGTGATGGTGCGGGTTCGTATCAATCCGAAGCTTGCCCCGGTGGCATCGGAAGAAGAGCTGAACATGCCGATGGCGGAAAAGATGCAGCTGCTGCGGGCCGGAATCATTCCCTTCCTGATCTTCTTTTCCATGACCGGTCTGTTCCTGATGGGCATTACCAGCCTGGTTGAAAGCTCGGCTGTTGGTGCGACATCGGCAACCCTGGCCGCCGCCTACAAGCGGCGTCTCAACTGGACGATGATCCATGAGACGTCACGCAAGACGCTGGCGATCTCCTGCATGTTCCTGTGGCTGATTCTTGCTGCACTGGCCTTCGGTGCTGTCTTTGACGGGCTGGGTGCGGTGCGCGCCATTGAATCGCTGTTCATCAGCCGGTGGGAACTGACGCCCTGGCAGGTGATCATCATGATGCAGGTCAGCTTTATCGTGATGGGCATGTTTCTGGATGACACGGCCATGCTGGTCATTGTCGCGCCGCTCTATGTGCCGCTGGTCAAGATCCTGGGCTTTGATCTGGTCTGGTTCGGCGTGCTCTACACCATGACTTGCCAGATCGCCTATATCACGCCGCCCTTCGGGTACAATCTGTTCCTGATGCGGGCCATGGCACCCAAGGAGATAGGGCTGGGCGATATCTATCGATCCATATGGCCCTTTGTCCTGATGATGGCGCTGACCATTGCACTGGTCATGATTTTTCCGCAGCTTGCACTTTGGCTGCCTGAAGCTGTTCGCGGGTATTGATTGCCGCGCGGACCAAAAACGGCCGGAACCGGTCACAACACGTTCCAACAGTGGAGAGAACGAACAATGACAATTGACAAAAAACCATTATCGCCTTCCGAGAAGATCCTGCAAAGCCGCCGGAAATTCATGCAAAGGGCAGGCCTGGGCGGCGGTGCTGCCGTGGCAGCTTCTGTCCTGGCAGCACCCCCGGCAATTGCCCAGAGCGCGCCGATCAAATGGCGTCTGCAGACCTATTCCGGTGCACCATTGGGCGCGCATGTCATCAAGCCACAGATCGAAGCGTTTAACGCTGCGGCCAATGGCGAGATGGAAATCGAACTCTATTATGCTGACCAGCTGGTTCCGACGTCGGAGCTTTTCCGGGCGCTGCAGAACGGCACGATTGATGCCGTTCAGTCCGATGATGCGACAATGGCATCACCGGTCGATATCTCGGTCTTCGGCGGCTACTTCCCGTTCAATACGCGCTTCAGTCTCGATATGCCGACACTGTTTGCCTATTACGGTCTGAACGAAATCTGGGAAGAGGCCTATGGCGAAGTCGAAAACGTCAAATGGCTGTCTGCCGGTGCATGGGATCCATTGCACATCTTCACCAAGGAGCCGATCCGCTCATTGGCAGACATGAAAGGCAAGCGCGTCTTCGGTGTTCCGACAGCCGGCAAATTCCTGTCGCAATACGGACTGATTCCGGTCACCGTGCCGTGGGACGACGTTGAAGTTGCCCTGCAGACCGGCGAACTGGACGGCGTGGCCTGGTGTGGCTTTACCGAAGCCTATGAAGTGGGCTGGGCTGATATCTGCAACTATGCGCTGACAAACTCCGTCACTGGCGCCTGGTGTGGCTCCTACTTCGCCAACCAGGCCAGCTGGGACAAGGTGCCACCGCATCTGCAGCAGCTCTTCCGCTCGACAATCGATCAGTCCCATTACTATCGCAACGTCTGGTACTGGGGTGGTGAAGCCGCTCTGCGTGTGTCGGGCGAAAAAATGGAACTGACATCCCTGCCGCCGGAAGAATGGGCGCAGGTTGTTGGCGACGCAGAAGCCTTCTGGGACAGCGTCGCTGCCTCAAGCCCGCGTTCCGGACGTGTCGTCCAGGCGTTCAAGGACTACGCAGGCGTCATGGAAAAAGCCGGCTATCCTTACCGCTAGGATCAGCACCGAAATATCAATGGGCGTGCGCGAGTGCGCCCATTTTTTGCATTTCATTAAACCTCCACCTGCGGTGGAGGACTGGACAA